>FMSI01007625.1_pt1 | contig 15873 bp, 19 predicted proteins | sample 1504471 | NCBI WGS metagenome assembly FMSI01 (sample SAMEA4475357, study PRJEB15587) | soil metagenome | biome: Soil; feature: Field | place: India | collected 2015-03-11 | depth 0 m
CCCTCGTGGTCTACCACATACCTTACAACGATTTCTCTGACGAATCTTAAACTTAGGCTCTCTTCTGGCCTTTGCAAACATTCTTTCGCTAGCCACCTGATTTACCTCGCTTCTTGGAATGGAAATCTGAATTCTTCAAGCAATGAACGTGCCTCACTGGCATTTTTTGCTGTTGTTTGAATTGTTATATTAATCCCATAGATTTTCTCAACTTTATCCAGGTTAATCTCCGGAAATATTATTTGCTCTCTTACGGAAAAATTATAATTACCTGAATTATCAAATGAGTTTGGCGATAATCCCCTGAAGTCACGTACTCTAGGCAGAGCAACATTAATAAGACGGTCCAAAAATTCATACATTTTATCACCACGCAATGTTACACGAGCACCTACATCGTACCCTTCTCTGATCTTGAAAGCTGCAATAGACTTCTTTGCTACAGTCTTGACTGCACGCTGTCCAGTTATAAGCGACAGCTCATCAATAATAGATTTTAACAAGTTGGGATTTGAATGAGCTTCGCCCTCACCAACATTAAGAACTATCTTCTCAATTTTAGGGATCTCCATTACTGATGAATACTTAAATTTATCCATCAATCTCTTTTTAATATCCTTCTCATATAATAAACGCAATCGTGCTGCCATTATTACCCTCACTAATCAATTCGTTTGCCACATTTCTTGCATACGCGATATTTAACATCATTATCTATATTGACACCAACCCTCACAGCTTTCTTGCATTTTTCACAGAAAACCATCACATTTGAAATATGAATTGGGTATGGTAACTCTATTTGCCCGCCTTTAGGATTTTCCTGTGAAGGCCTTACAAACTTTTTGCGCAAATTAACGCCTTCTACGATTACCCTACCACGCTTTTTATCAACAAACAACACCTTACCCCGTTTGCCTTTATCAGCGCCTGTAATAACCATTACCAGATCATCTTTTTTTAATCGAGTTTGTACCATGGTAACACCTTTTTATAAAACCTCTGGAGCTAATGAAACTATTTTCAAGAAATTTCTATCACGTAATTCACGTGCTACTGGCCCAAATATACGAGAACCTCTGGGCTCACCTTTATTGTCAATTATTGCCACTGCATTGTCATCAAACCGTATATATGACCCATCAGGGCGCCGTACTGGTTTTGTTGTCCTCACAACTACAGCCCTAAGGACTGCTTTGCCATGAACTTTTTTCCCGGTTGAATCCTTCAAGCCATATGAGGGATGTGCATCTTTTACAGCAACAATAATGACATCACCAACAGAAGCGTATCGCCTTTTGGTTCCACCTAATATTTTTATGCACTGTACTCTTTTTACACCACTATTATCTGCAACATCTAACATTGTTTGAACCTGAATCATAGCAGTAACCCTATTTTACCTTTTCAACTATCTTCACCAAGCGGTAACGCTTTTCTTTTGACAAAGGCCTTGTCTCTTCTATAAGAACAACATCACCAATAGAACATTCATTGCGTTCATCATGGCTTTTAACTTTCTTGGTCTTACGCACAAACTTTTGGTATTTTGGATGCATCATCATCCGTTCAATCTCAACAACGATCGTTTTATCCATTTTATTGCTTATTACTTTACCAACGATTTGTTTTCGGTTTTTGCCTTCCATAACTATCTACCACCACAATTATTTACTTCGTAATGTCCTTATGCCTAATTCATATTCCCTTAGTAACGTCAAAATTCTAGCAACCTGCTTTTTAAGCTGCATTGCCTTTTTTGGATTTTCAACCCGGCTTACTGTCCTTTTGAATCGCTCTTTGCGCAGTTCTTCTTTTGCTTCCTGTAAACTTCTCTTTAACTCATCTATTGTTAATTCGTCTAATTTACCCTTCATTGAACAACTCCAGAACTAATTATTATCGTGTATTGAAATTATCTTGGTTTTCACAGGCAGTTTATGTGCAGCCAACGATAATGCCTCACGTGCAATAGCATCATCAATACCAGCCAGTTCAAATAATATTCTTCCTGGCTTTATACGAGCTACAAAACCTTCAGGATTACCTTTTCCTTTACCCATTCGGGTTTCGGCTGGTTTTTTGGTAAAAGGCCTGTCTGGGAAAATCCTTATCCACAGTTTTCCACCACGCTTAACCTTACGGCTGATTGCAATACGAGCTGCTTCAATTTGTCGTGAATTTATTTCACCACATTCAATTGATTTTAATGCATACTCGCCAAAATGGATAGTGGAACCTCGTAGTGCTTTCCCCTTCATCCGTCCACGGTGTACTTTTCTATACCTTGTTCTGTTGGGCATTAACATAGTCGTGCACCTTTATCCAATTATCGTGATTTTTTCCGTAATGCAAATTTTTCCTCTTCCTGCTCCTCAGCATTGGAGAGAACATCGCCATTATATATCCAGACCTTTACTCCTATAAGCCCAAAAGTTGTCAGGGCTTCAGCCAAACCATAATCAATATCTGCCCGTAGCGTATGCAGTGGAATTCTTCCTTCCTTATAGGACTCATCCCTTGCCATTTCAGCGCCATTTAATCTTCCCGAAATATTAACCTTAATACCTAATGCACCGCTTCGCATTGCTGCTGTTATGGCCTGCTTTATGGCTCTACGGTAAGGAAAACGGTTTTCAATCTGCGAAGCAATCTGCTCAGCCACCAGTTTTGCAACCCGTTCAGGTTTTTTAACTTCCTGAACATATATATTTACATTTTTCTGAACTTTCTTCTGTAATTCTTCTTTCAAATTTTCTATATCAACACCTTTGCGACCTATAAGCAACCCTGGCCTTGCAGTATGGATATACACATTAATTCTGTCAGGAAACCTCTCAATACCAACCTTTGCAATTCCTGCAGTTTTGAATTTATTCATTATATACTTGCGTATCTGAATATCTTCATGGAGATTTTTCCGATATTCATCTTTTTCGGCAAACCAAACCGAATCCCATGTTCGGATAATTCCTACTCTCAGTCCTACTGGATTTACTTTCTGTCCCATTATTACACCTTTTACTGATTAATTTTCATCAGATAAAATTATTTCAATTGTACTGGTTCTTTTGCGTATGCGTGATGCCCTTCCACGTGCACGAGGTCTGAACCGTTTCATTGTTGGGCCTTCATCTACTACAATCTTTTTGATATATAAATTATTTTCACGCACTTCAGGATTAGTATATTTGGCATTAGCAGCTGCCGAATACAGAGTTTTCATTATTATTTTAGATGCCTTACGGGGTATTGCTTTCAAAATATCAATAGCTTCAGGAAAAGAGAAACCCCGTATCTCATTGGCCACCAATCGTGCTTTGGTGGCGGATATCCTGTTATATCGTGATAATGCCCTTGTTTCCATTTATTTGCCCCTCTTTGCTACCTTATCATCTTTGCCTGCATGGCCCCTGAATGTCCTGGTGGGTGCAAATTCACCCAATTTATGTCCAACCATATTTTCAGTCACATAGACTGGAATAAAATTTTTTCCATTGTGCACCATAATGGTATGGCCAATCATCTCAGGAAATATTGTAGACCTTCGTGACCATGTTTTTATAGCCTTCTTGGTGTTTGTTGAGTTCATTTCCTCAATCTTTTTAAACAATTTTATATCAACATACGGTCCTTTTTTCAATGAACGAGCCATAGCAATTACTTCCTTCGTTTAATAATCATTTTGTCACTGTATTTCTTCTTCTTTCTGGTCTTATACCCTTTAGTAGGTTTCCCAGTTGGAGAACAGGGGTGCCGTCCACCGGATGACTTTCCTTCACCACCACCAAGTGGATGATCAACCGGATTCATTGCAACACCTCTTACCTTTGGCCTTTTGCCTAACCAACGGCTTCTTCCTGCTTTGCCAATGTCCACATTGATATGGTCTTTGTTACTTACCTCACCAATAGTTGCAAAACATTCACAGTAAATTTTCCTGATTTCACCTGAGGGTAATTTAATAAGGCAGTAATCACCTTCCTTTGCAGTGATAACTGCACTGGCTCCAGCGGATCGCACCAGCTGCCCACCTTTGCCTTTATGCAATTCAATATTGTAAATATTGGTACCATCAGGTATATTTTTTAAAGGCATTGCATTGCCTGGTTTAACCTCAACATTTTCACCGGAAATTATTGTATCACCAACCTTAACTGAATCAGGAGCAACGATATATCGCTTCTCACCGTCTTTATATACTACCAGCGCAATATTTGCACTTCTGTTAGGATCATACTCTATTGAAGCTACTTTACCTTCAATATTATATTTATTGCGCTTGAAATCAATAATTCTGTAACGGCGCTTATGCCCACCACCTTTTCTTCTGACCGAAATTTGCCCCTTGAAGCCTCTACCTGCATAGCTCTTCTTACCTTTTGTAAGTGACTTCAACGGTTCATCTGTAGTAATTTCACTGAAATCAAGTACTGTCTGATATCGTAGTGTTGGTGTTAATGGCCTGTACTTTTTCAAACCCATTGTCGTTTCCTTTATTGCTTCTTAATAGTAAAATATTTCCTATTTTGATTCAAAAACTTCTATTTTATCGCCTTCTTTTAACGTAACTATCGCCTTCTTCCATGATGGTGTATAGCCGTAATTATACCGTACTCTTTTGCGTTTGCCACGTACAATCATGACATTTACTTTTTCCGGAGTGACACCAAATATACTGCGAATAGCTTTCTGTATCATATCCTTATTTGCTTTCTTATGCACTCTGAACACATACTTATTTTGTTTTGCAAGCTCAGTTGCCTTTTCTGTGATCACAGGGCGTATGATGATATCATTAACATCCATAATTACTCACCTTTTGCATACTTCGAATTAATAATTTTTGCAGCGCTTTCAGTTATGAGGACTGTCTTAGTATAGAATATATCCCTGCTGGATAACCGCTTCACGTTATTATATACAAACCATGGAATATTCCGTATAGCCCGTTTAAGCAATGTATCTTCACTATCAGTAATGAGTACACCTTTTGAGACATTAAGCTTTTTGGCTATAGAAGCTATTTCCTTTGTCTTCCCGTTAGTCACCTTAAAATCTTCAACAACTTTAATTGCGCCTTCCTTAAATTTTAATGATAACAATGAACGATACGCTTCCTGCTTAATACCTTTGGGCAACTCAATTCGATAATCACGGGGATGCGGTCCAAATACCGTTCCGCCACCTTTCCACTGCGGAGCACGAATAGATCCCTGACGTGCCCTTCCTGTTCCCTTTTGCCTCCATGGCTTTGCGCCGCCGCCTGATACTAAAGACCGCTCTTTGGTAGCATGAGTTCCCTGACGCAAATTTGCATTTGCAGCCTTTATTAATTCATATATCAGCACATCATTAATCTTTGCATTAAAGATGGTTTCATTCAATTCAATTTGCCCTTTGACTTTTCCTTCAACTGTGTAGACATCAACAACCATAATAACCCTGCCTATTTGCTTTGTACTGTAATAATTGAATTAACGGTACCAGGAATAGCACCAGATATCAATACCAGATTCCTATCCTTTATTATCTTAACTATCTTCAGGTTTTTTACCGTTACAGTTTTTCCACCATGCCTTCCCGGTAATCTTTTCCCTTTCCATACCTCAGCAGGAAATGTATTTGCACCTATGGAGCCTGGCGCTCTGTGAAAATTTGAGCCATGAGTTTCTCTACCACCATGGAATCCATGCCTTTTAATAACGCCAGCAAACCCTTTCCCTTTGGAAACACCAGTAACATCCACCACCTGGTTTTCAGAGAATATCTCACAGGTTATGACACTTCCTTCCTGAAGATTTTCATCAAAATTTTCAACTTCCTTGAATACTTTCAGTAAAGGAAGATTTCTCTTCTTCAGATCTTCTAATATTGGTTTTGTCAGACGATGAGCTTTTGTTTCTCCAAATCCTAATTTTAATGCATTATATCCGTCTTTCTCAACTGTTTTCTTCTGTACCACAACGCACGGACCAAGCTCACACACGGTAACGGGAACCACAGTGCCATCGTCCAAAAACATTTGACTCATCCCTATTTTTCTGCCTATTAACGCCTTTTTCATTTTCCTATCCCATGCATCGATTATAAGACTATCACACTCTTTACCAAGAGCTATCTAACACACTTCCATACAAGATGAAGTTATTATGATTTTATATCTACAGAAACACCAGCAGGTAATTCCAGCTTCATAAGCGCTTCAACTGTATCTGAGTTGGGATCGATAATATCGATCAAACGCTTATGAGTTCGTATTTCAAACTGCTCACGCGACTTTTTGTTAACATGAGGGGACCGCAAAACGCAGAATTTTTCAATACGCGTTGGTAACGGTATTGGACCAGCCACTTTTGCACCACTCCTGTTAGTTGTCGCAACTATTTTAGCTGCCGATTGATCTAATAAATATGGATCAAATGATCTCAGTTTTACCCTAATTCGTTGTCCCGTAAGCTTTGCCACTGTTATACCCTTCTTTCATCCAAATATATCAAATTATACTAAACATCCACCACCAGATCGTATATTTACAATCTTGTCAATGGATAGTTTTTTAGTTATATCGTAAATAGTTGTCAGGTTGATATCACACCAGCCTGACAACTATCATAAATGCTTATGTACAAACCAATATTGACTATTCTAATATTTTAGAAACAACACCAGCACCCACAGTTCTTCCACCCTCGCGGATAGCAAACCTGAGCGTTTCTTCCATTGCAACAGGAGTGATAAGCTCAACAGTCATCTTAATATTGTCACCTGGCATAACCATTTCTACACCTTCAGGCAACTGTATAATGCCAGTAACATCAGTTGTTCTAAAATAAAACTGAGGACGATAGTTGCTGAAGAAAGGAGTATGACGCCCACCTTCTTCTTTTGACAATACGTACACTTCAGCTTCAAATTTCTTATGTGGCGTAATTGAACCTGGTTTTGCTAATACCTGACCTCTCTCAACTTCATCCTTGCCAGTACCACGTAGTAAGCATCCAACGTTGTCACCTGCAATACCTTCATCAAGAATCTTTCTAAACATTTCAACACCGGTTACAACAGTCTTTTTGGTTTCGCCAAAACCTACTATCTCAACTTCATCACCAGTCCTTACAATACCACGCTCAATTCTCCCTGTAACAACAGTACCACGGCCGGTAATTGAAAATACGTCTTCAATAGGCATAAGGAATGGTTTATCCCTGTCACGTTTTGGCTCAGGTATATAGGCATCCAGTGTTTCAGCCAATTTCAGGATTGGTCCACATGCTTCGCATTCCTTCTTCCCACAGCCACACTGCATTGCTTTCAATGCAGAACCAGGAATAATTGGTATTGTATCACCAGGGAATTCATATTTATTGAGCAGGTCTCTGATTTCCATTTCAACAAGTTCAACAAGCTCATCTCTGTCAGCCGGATCAAGCATGTCAACTTTATTCAAGAAAACAATAATATAAGGAACGTTAACCTGGCGGGCCAAAAGAACGTGCTCTTTTGTCTGAGGCATTGGACCATCAGTTGCTGCAACAACAAGAATTGCAGCATCCATCTGAGCAGCACCGGTAATCATGTTTTTGATATAGTCAGCATGGCCAGGGCAGTCAACATGTGCATAATGCCGGTTTGGTGTTTCATATTCCTGATGTGAAGTAGCAATCGTTATACCACGTGCTTTTTCTTCTGGAGCATTATCTATCTGGTCAAATTCAATAGGTTTATTATTGCCACCATATGCAGCGGTAAGAACCTTTGTAATTGCAGATGTTAATGTTGTTTTACCATGGTCAATATGACCGATCGTCCCAACATTGACATGCGGTTTAGTTCGTTCAAATTTTGCCTTTGCCATTTGTTATCTCCTTTATAAAAATAATAAATTTCAGTATATCACACAAATACAGCACTACCACAGAAACCTAACACAAAACTAATAGATTTTATCACTCTATGATCGTTAGAAAGTATTACATTTAGATAACACAAACTTCCACATCATCTATTTTAGTACATAACGGTGGAAGTGTGTGAATTAAAAAAATATATGCTTTATCTGTCAACTAATTTATTGCGTAATTTATAAAATATCAAATATTTTTTTATAAAAATTAAAATTAATTTTTTCACGTTAAAGCATACTATACAGGGCGATAGTAACTGCCAATAACCTTTTCCATTACCACCTGCGGGACAACCTCATAGTGGCTGAACTGCAATGTATGTGATGCTCTCCCCTGGCTTAAGGAGCGTATTGCCGTTGCATACCCAAATGCCTCAGCAAGTGGTACATACGCATCAACTACCTTTAGCATGCCCCTGATATCAATATGCTCAATTTTCCCACGACGTGAATTAATATCATTGATTATGTCGCCCATATACTCATCAGGTACCACAACTTCAAGTTTCATAACAGGCTCAAGCAGCATTGGGCTTGCTTTTCGTGCTGCATCCCTTAACGCCATTGTGGCTGCGATGCGGTATGCATGGTCAACTGACGCATCCTCCCTGTACTTTGCCTCCTCAAGAACCACTCGTATCTTGGTCATCTCATAACCGGCTATCACTCCTGAATTGAGCGCATCATGACAGCCCATTTCCACTGCTTTTATACACTGCTCTGGTACTACCGTGGAATCCACCCTGGACATAAACTCAAAGGAGCTATCACATGGACTTACTTCAAGTAGTACATGGCCATACTGCATTTTGCCGGCAATCTCTTTTTCAAATACACCCTCAGCTTTTGCTGTTGCAGTCACTGTTTCCTTATAGGCAACCTGTGGCTTGCCAACATTGACAAGCACATTGAACTCTCGTTGCAGCCTGTCAACAATGATTTCTAAATGAAGTTCACCCATCCCGGAAATAATCGTCTGGCCACTTTCCTCATCAATCTTTACAAAGAAGGTGGGGTCTTCTTCTTCCAATCGCTTCAGCACTGTATGTAGTTTTTCAAGGTCAGCTCTGGTTTTAGGTTCGATAGCTCGTGCTATCACAGGCTCAGGGAATTCCATTTTTTCCAGTAGTATTGGTGCATCAGGCGCCGTGATGGTATCGCCTGTTTGTGCAAAGCGCAAGCCTACAAGCGCTGCAATGTCTCCGGTATAGATTTCTTTTATGTCTTCTCTGTCATTGGCATGCATTCGTAAGATTCGGCCAATACGTTCTTTCTTTTGCTTGTTTACATTCAGGATGGTATCTCCAGCCGAAAGGTGCCCTGAATACACCCTGATATAGCAGAGCTTTCCTACATATGGATCGCTGGCTATTTTGAAGACCAAACCGCAGAAGGGCTCTTTATCATCAGGATGGCGTTCAAGAAGTGTATCTTCATGATGTGCATCGTGTCCCTTAATAGCTGGAATATCTCTGGGTGATGGCAGGTAATCAACCACTGCATCAATCAGCGGCTGAACACCCTTATTCTTCAACGCACTACCACAGAACACAGGGAACAGAGCAGTTTTCAGCGTGGCATTGCGTATCGCACGTTTTAATTCTGTTTCAGTTATTTCAACGCCTTCCAGATATTTTTCAAGCATTTCCTCATCGTATTCAGCAACCATCTCAATTAAGTGTTCCTTGTAATACAACGCTTCATCGGTATACTCCTGTGGTATGGGAACAACGTCATAATGCTCACCAAGCTGGTCCGTCCACACAAAAGCCTTCATCTGTACTATATCAATGACTCCCTTGAAGCTGTCTTCCCTGCCATAAGGTATTTGCAGTGGCAGCGGAACTGAATACAAGCGCTCTTTTATCATTTTAAGGCAATTTTCAAAATCAGCCCCAATCCTATCCATTTTATTGATGAAACAAATTCGGGGAACGTTATAATGGGTAGCCTGACGCCATACAGTCTCACTTTGCGGCTCCACACCTGCCACAGCATCAAATACGGCGATAGCTCCGTCAAGCACCCTCAGGCTCCGCTCAACCTCAACAGTGAAATCAACATGTCCTGGTGTATCGATGATATTTATGCGAGTATTTTTCCAATAGGTAGTAGTGGCCGCAGCAGTGATGGTAATCCCACGCTCCTTTTCCTGAATCATCCAGTCCATTTCAGCAGTTCCATCGTGTACTTCACCGATTTTATAGGTCTTGCCGGTATAATAGAGGATGCGCTCAGTCAGCGTGGTTTTACCCGCATCTATATGGGCCATTATACCAATGTTTCGTGTCCTGTGTAATGGTAATTCTCTCCCCATACTACCCAATGATAAATAATTTTTTCATAAAATAAAAGCATCAAATACCAGGGGGATACCCTGGTATTTCAATTTGATACATATTTAATAAGAACTATCGCACAATTACCATTTATAGTGTGCAAACGCTTTATTAGCTTCTGCCATCTTATGAGTATCTTCTTTTTTCTTTATTGAAGCACCTGTATTGTTATAAGCATCCAATAACTCGCCTGCCAGCTTCTGAAACATGGTCTTTTCATTTCTGCTACGGGCATTATTAATAATCCATCGTATTGCCAGTGCCTGACGCCTTTCAGGCCTGATTTCCACAGGCACCTGGTAGGTTGCTCCACCAACACGCCGTGATTTAACCTCAACAAGTGGCTTCACATTCTCAAGTGAAGTAATAAATACTTCAACAGGATCTTTCTGAGTCCGTTCACCTATGAGTTCCAGAGCTTTATAAAAAGCCTGTTCGGCAACTCCCTTCTTGCCTTTCAACATCATGCAGTTAATAAACTTTGAAACAACTATATTGCCATATTTTGGATCCGGTAAAATTGTCCGTTTTGCTGGTCTACGCCTTCGTGCCATTATCAAACCTCACTATACCAATTATTATACATTATGCTTTTGGCCTCTTAGTGCCGTATTTCGATCTACCTTTCTTTCGGTCATTAACACCTAAAGAATCCAGTGTGCCACGGATGATATGATACCGTACACCTGGTAAATCTTTTACCCTTCCACCTCGCACAAGGACGGCAGAGTGTTCCTGAAGATTGTGGCCGATACCAGGAATATAGGCTGTTACTTCTATACCATTGGTCAACCTTACACGGGCAACCTTACGTAATGCTGAATTTGGTTTTTTTGGTGTAACAGTCATTACTCGAGTACATACTCCTCTTTTCTGGGGGCAACTCTTAAGTGCCGGGGATTTTGACTTTTTAACCTTTTCAGATCTCCCTTTCCTGATTAACTGATTAATTGTAGGCATCCTGTCTCCTCACTACATATTTTAAATATTATATCATTATATTATACAGATTAATCACTTTCAAAATTTTAATTGAAAGTGATTAATCAAATTTACGCATTGAATTGTCAAGAAATTTTACTTTTCCGCAGGGATTTCCTCCTCTGCTTCCTTTGCTACACCATCAAGGTCACCCTGCACTTTCTGATACACTTTAACCTTATTGTACTCCCGTACCCCAGTACCCGCAGGTATTAGGTGACCAATAATCACGTTTTCTTTTAATCCTCGTAACCTGTCAATTTTCCCTTTTATTGCAGCTTCAGTTAACACTCTCGTTGTTTCCTGGAACGATGCAGCGGAAATAAACGATTCAGTATTGAGGGCAGATTTCGTTATACCCATGAGCACCGGCTTGGCAGAAGCTGCCTTACCACCTTCCTTTTCAACACGCATATTTTCATCATCAAATTCAAACTTATCAACTATTTGATCTACCACGAAACTTGTATCACCGGGATCTTCAATTATAACTTTTCTTAACATCTGGCGTACAATAATCTCTATGTGCTTATCATTGATCTGAACACCCTGTAGCCGGTATACTTCCTGTATCTCATTCACTAAAAACTTCTCAAGTTCACGTGGTCCTTTAATATCAAGAATATCATGTGGATCTATTGGGCCATCATCTATCTTATCGCCTTTATTGATCCAGTCTCCATCCTGAACCCGCAAATATTTTGAAGCAGGAATCTGATACTCACGTGTTTCGCCATCATCACCAGTGATACTAATCTTTCGTTTATTCTTGACAGTGTCACCTATTTTTACACGTCCATCAATTTCGGATATGGTTGCTTTATCCTTTGGAGTACGTGCTTCAAATAGCTCAGCAACGCGTGGCAAACCACCGGTGATATCTTTTGTCTTCTCCACTTCTTTTGGTATCTTGGCTATTATAGTACCAGCCTTCACCGTCTGTCCATCTTCAACAAATAGGTGTGCTCCTTTGGGCAACAGATAGTTAAATGTTTCATCGGCTGAAGATACTTCTATAGCAGGTTGCAATTTTTCAGTCTTTGCTTCAACAATAATCCTTTTGAGCTGATGAGTCTGTGGATCTACTTCCTCACGCATGCTCTTATTAATCTCAATATCAATAAATTTAACCTTGCCATTTATTTCAGTTAATATAGGTTCATTCCACGGATCAAACTTAACAAGAACATCGGTTTTACCTGTTTGCGGATTGACTGGATAAAATTTGTCTGATTTTAAATAAATGACTGAGCCAATGTTAACAGGTATCATATTAGGCTCACCAAGAATATATACCTTGGACTTCTCAAGTTTAACCACCCCAGATTTGGTTGTCACCACAAATGAACCGTCTGATTTTTTTACTATTGGTGTCCCACTATATACTCTGTCACCATCATTCACCTGTACTTCACCACTTTTTACTGCAATTTCTTCAAGCAATCTCTGTAACACTATATACCCACGTCGCACGGATATTGTTTTCTTTTCACCCTGTTCATCCTCAGTCTTTACTGTTTTGAATGTAGTTTCCTTAATGTACACAGGGTAATTAAAACTGATTTCACTTTCCTCAACAACATGGGACGCGGTTCCTCCAATATGGAATGTACGCATGGTTAACTGAGTACCAGGCTGCCCAATCGATTGTGCGGCAATAATTCCTACTGCTTCTCCAATATCAACCATCCGTGCAGTTGCTAAATTTCTTCCATAGCAACGTGCACACACACCATGTCTAGCTTCACACGTCAAGACGGATCTTATTGTTATGCGATCCAGGCCCAATTCATCTATCTTTTCTGCAATCTCCTCAGTTATTAATTCACCGCTTTTACAAATAATCTCGTTGGTCACCGGATGATAAAGGTCATACAGCAATGTCCTGCCCAATACCCTTGACCCTATAGATTCTACTACTTCATCGCCTTCTCTTAATGCACCCACATCAATTCCTATAGAAGTGCCACAATCATCCATAGTTATAACAACATCCTGTGCTATATCAACAAGCCTTCGTGTTAAATACCCCGCATCAGCTGTTTTCAACGCGGTATCGGCCAGACCTTTCCGTGCACCGTTTGTGGAAATAAAATATTCAAGTACTGTCAGCCCTTCTTTAAAGTTTGACTTGATTGGCACATCAATAATTTCACCACTTGGTTTTGCCATAAGCCCACGCATACCAGCAAGCTGTCGTATCTGCTGTTTACTCCCTCGTGCACCGGACTGTGCCATGATGTATATTGGGTTAAACCCCTCTGCATCCTGTGCCATCGTATTAAACATAACCTCTGTAACTTCTTCATTTGTTTTTGTCCACAGGTCAATCACACGGTTATACCGCTCTTCATTGGTTATATAACCATTACGGTATTCATTCTCTATCTTTTCCAGCATTTCATTGGATTTTTTAATCAACTCATCCTTGAGAGGTGGAACCTTTACATCACTTGTTGAGATAGTAGGCCCAAAGTATGTTGCGTATTTGTACCCTAATTCTTTTATATCATCAAGTACCTTTACTGTTGCGGTTGGGCCATATTCTCTGAATATCTTTGAAATAATTTTCGATAGTTCCTTATCATTAACTGTATAGTTGACAAATGGAAATCCTGCAGGGAGTTTCTCATTAAAGATTAATCTGCCGGGCGTTGTTTCGATGAAATCACCACCCATCATATATTTAATTCTGGTTCTGTATTTTATTTGCTTAAATTCTAGTGCATACAATACTTCATCCATTGATCCAAAATACGGGAGATTCTCAGTTTCGCTTTTTAATTCAGAAGTTAAGTAATAAATTCCTAAAACAATATCCTGAGTTGGCGTTACTATAGGCTGTCCATTTGCAGGGTTAAGCAAGTTGTTTGCTGAAAGCATTAATGTCCAGCATTCTATCTGTGCTCGTGGCGATAGTGGCACATGAACTGCCATCTGGTCACCATCAAAGTCCGCATTATATGCATGGCATACTAATGGATGAAGTTTAATAGCCTTGCCTTCTACAAGTACAGGCTCAAATGCTTGTATTCCTAAACGGTGCAACGTAGGAGCACGGTTTAGGAGTACTGGATGTTCAGCTATAACCTCTTCCAGTACTTCCCATACTTCTGGTCTTTCATTTTCTACCATCTTTTTGGCGGATTTAATATTCTGCACAAATCCTTTGTCAACCAGCCGTTTCATGATGAATGGTTTAAACAATTCCACAGCCATCTTCTTAGGCAAACCACACTGATGTAATTTGAGTTCAGGCCCAATAACTATAACGGAACGTCCAGAATAATCAACTCGTTTCCCCAAAAGGTTCTGTCTGAAACGCCCCTGCTTGCCCTTCAACATATCACTGAGCGACTTTAATGGCCTGTTAGCTTTTCCTTTTACTGCGCGTTTGCGCTTGCTGTTATCGAATAGCGCATCAACAGCTTCCTGCAGCATGCGTTTTTCATTTCTTACTATAATGTCAGGTGCCCTCAGGAGTAGCAATCGCTTTAACCGATTGTTTCTGTTAATAACACGACGGTAAAGGTCATTGAGGTCGGATGTTGCAAACCTTCCACCATCCAGCTGAACCATTGGCCTAAGTTCCGGAGGAATTACCGGAACAACATCCAGTATCATCCACTCTGGTCTGTTGCCTGAATCCCTGAAGGCTTCAATCAACTCAAGCCGTTTTATATCTTTTTTATCTACCTTCAGCTTATCCTGTCCGGCGATTTTACTTCGTAATTCACGTGCCTCACCATCAAGGTCTATCCTGCGCAACATCTCCTTGATTGCTGCAGCACCCATATCTGCTACAAATTCATCGCCATATGTTTCATAATAATGGTTAAAGGTGTCTTCATCAATTACATCGCCATATTTTAAATCAGAATCAGCGGGATCAAGAACAACATATTTTTCATAATAAAGTATAGATTTTAGTTCATTGACTGTTAAATTTAGCAATAGCCCAATTCTAGATGGTACCGACCGATAATACCATATATGAGCCACTGGACATGCCAGTTCAATATGTCCTCCACGCTCACGGCGTACTTTATAATGTGTCACCTCTACACCACAACGGTCACATACCACGCCTTTATATCTAATAGATTTAAACTTACCGCAATAGCATTCCCATTCTTTTGTTGTACCAAATATTCTTTCACAAAAAAGCCCGTCTCTTTCAGGTTTTAAGGTACGATAGTTAATTGTTTCAGGTTTTTTTACTTCACCATATGACCATTCGCGGATCATATCAGGAGAAGCCAGCTTTATTTGAATTGAATTGAAATCATTAAAATCTCTCATCGTATTACCTTCTTACCTTTATTAAATTTTATAACGTCCTTGTTACTCATTCTCAAGCGTTTCAAGCTTGATTTTTCTCTTTGGTTTGCTGAAGCCTTCGCTCCATTCAGAGAGATTTATTTCACTACCATTGTCGTCATAAATCCTGACATCCAGTGCAAGACCACGCAACTCCTGTACTAATACATTAAACGATTCAGGAATACCCGGCGAGGTGGTGTTAATCCCTTTTACTATCGCTTCATAAATCCGTGCACGCCCTAACATGTCGTCAGATTTTACCGTGAGAAGCTCCTGTAATGTGTATGCCGCACCATACGCCTCAAGTGCCCACACTTCCATCTC
>FMSI01056493.1_pt1 | contig 15830 bp, 17 predicted proteins | sample 1504471 | NCBI WGS metagenome assembly FMSI01 (sample SAMEA4475357, study PRJEB15587) | soil metagenome | biome: Soil; feature: Field | place: India | collected 2015-03-11 | depth 0 m
GCCGAAGATATTCCTTCGAGTTCCAAGTAACAATGATGACAGAAAGAGGTTTCATTTCGAATCAATTCCCGCTTTCTGAGCAATAAGAATAAGGTTCTCCCCTTCCAAAAGTACATCCGAAACATAGACAGGATCATCGGGATATTTTCTTTTCGTTTTGTACTTCACCACCCATTTTATGAAGGGATGCAAAACCCTCCCTTTTCGAACCAACCGGTTTGTCTCTATCTTTATAATCCTCAGCCCTCCTTTTTTTATAATCCACTTCAGCTCTCCATAGAAAAGAGGGTTGATGTGTTGATGATCATAACTATCGATGTAATGGCGCTCCGTCGAGGGGACAGGGCCAAAGTACCTGAAGAAATCAAGGTAGCTATAAAAGAAGAACCTCCACCTCGATTTAATGGTCATCACGTTGGGAGTGGAAAGAATGACAATACCGTTCTTTTTTAAAATCCTCGAAAACTCTTTGATGAGGTGGTGGGGGTTTTCTAAATGCTCAATGCCTTCCAAACTAGCGATATAGTCAAAGGACTCATTTTTAAACGGAAGGGGATCATTCAAATCCATTTGGAGGGCTCGGCCGTTTCTGAAAAGAAGGTTCTCTCTTTGGAGATCGCCTAAAAAAGTCTTAAATCCTCTTTCTTCAAGGAGAAATGAAAGCCTCCCTTGCCCTGCAGGGGCATCGAGAAGCCACCCCGGAGGCATCCCCGTTAAGAGCTCCAACACTTTTTGATGGACCCCTTCTGGGGCAAACTCCAAGTAGTCTTTCATGGTTGAACGCTTTTGACAAAGCTCAGGAGCATATGTTTCATTCTTTCGATCGTATAATGGCCAGCCACTTCTATTCCCCTCCGCCGGAAACCCTCTCTGATTGCCTCGTTTTCGATAATCGTCATCACCCCTTCTGCAATACGAACCGGGTTGCGAACGGGAACAAAAAGTGCAAAATCTTTATGATCACTGAAATTTAAGTAACTTGGGATCTCCGTCAGGATCGATGGAACCCCGGAGGCGAGAGCTTCCATCGCTGGTAACCCGAACCCCTCCCCTTCCAGTGATGAGGAGATAAAGATGTCCACGTTCCGATATAACTCTCCCATCTCCTGTTCTCTTAAATTCATATGATACTCGTCAACCCGCCTCCCAATTCTTCCCGTTCGGAAGGGGGGTGAGGAGAGACCCTGATAAAGTGGATGGGCACACCCTTCGCTTTCAATATTTCGATGGCTTGAAGGGTATCAGGAATCCCCTTGAACCCTACCTTCATGGGACCGATCGATAAAATTTTGATTTTCCCCCCTCTGGCCCAAACCTTTTCTTTATTGGGGAAGAAGATCCTTGGATCGATGCCATTCTGGATGAGGAAACAGGGCTGATGATAACGGGTTTGGATCAACTCGGCCAAATGCTTGGATACCGCAACTTTTATTGTGGGCAAGGCGTAAATGGCCTCAATCGCTTTGATTCTCTTTTTAAATTTTCGCTGATCGAAGTATCGCCAGAAAAATAGCTTCTCCCTTCTCAAATATTTTTCAGTGAGCACGCCCTGCTGAATTCTCGAAGCCAAGTCGATCGGCTCATACCCCTGGCAGAGATGGGCGACTTTTCCCTTTACCCTTTGAAAAAGATACTCTACGTCACTAAAAATTGACCCCACATAAAGATCGCACTCCGGCAGATCTTCTTCTTCTTTTAAAACAATGGGGGGCTCATATAAATTTAACTCTGCCAAGGCGATATCGGTTTCGACCTTTCTCGTAATCAGCAAGGTTTCAATCCCGGCTTCGTTCAGTATTTTAACGTGTTGGGAGATTATTTTAACTCCGCCGGAAAGGGCGGGCCTTCCATCACTCCCTTTCACCACATAATTCCGGATATAATAACCGATCCGGCTCACAACTTTATTTCTCCCCGACCACAATCAGAGTGTTTCCCCCCATGATCAAAGGATCCGAAAGGGTTTCCTCTAAATGGTAATCCTCCTTCTTCTCTTTCGACCAGAATAGACAGTAGGAGCGGATGGCCCAAACGATGGGGAGAAGCCATTTCATCCGTTTCTTCTCTTTGTCCTTTCCAATATGGAGAATCTTAAATCCCGAATGCTCCATCATCACCTTCAGGACCGGGTAAGTCAGCGGAGAAAGGTGAAGCATATAAAGATGCTCGAATCGGTCTCTTCCCAATTTTTTAGGAGAAGGAATTTTAGAAAAAAGACCGGTGATAAAGAATCTCAACCTCCTCTCGATGTTGAGATAATTGGGAAGTGTCAAAATCAATTTCCCACCAGGCTTGAGAATTCGGGAGAACTCTCTAATGGCATTAAAGGGGTTTTCGAGATGTTCGATCCCTTCGACGCAGGTAATCAAATCGAAAGAACTGGTCGCATAAGGAAGCACTCCGTTGAGGTCTCCGATATCAAGCTTCAGGTCCGGAGCGGAGAAATAAGATGAATCAATGTCACAGCATGAGACCTCGAATCCAATCTTTCTCAATCGGTCTGCAAGGACTCCCGTCCCTGTTGGAACATCCAGGGCTTTCCCTCGAGGAATGAGGATGGCCCATGCAATTACCTTATCGTGAATTTCATTTCTCGAAAGAGCAACCATTCCATAGGACCATGATTTCTCAGAACCGATTTTTTCGTTCAATTAAATTTCTCCTCCCTCACACCATCAGCGGAAACATAGACAATCCCTCTTTCTCTGCTCTTTTGGATAAGCCGAGAGAGAAAACTCTTTTTATTTCTGAGGATTGGATGCTGGTTCAAATAGGTCCTTAAAAATCTCATTCGATCCCGCAGGGTAATGAAACTGGGGACAGAGGTGTTGAGCTGAAGGAGATTCTTAAACAATTTCTCCTCATTGACTTTCGTATCAAATCGTACATCCTCCAGATCCAGTAATCTAAATTCCCAGCCGTTTTGTTTTCTCAACACGAGGATATTGCATGCCTTCATATCCTGGTGGTAGATGTCCCGTTGATGAAGTTGAGCAAGCCATAAGGCAAAGGTTTCAATATATTTTCTTTTCTCATCAACCCCATCCCATCCCTTACATAAAAAACGATCCAATTCCTCTGCACCTTCAGGAGCCTCCATGATTAAAACACTTTCTGTCTTCCCGAACCAGCGTTTTTGTTCTTTAAGGGCAAAGAGATTGAGGGATGAGACCCCTCTTACCTTTAATCCGTGCCCTCCTATCCATGCCTTTAGCCCCTTGGAGCGACGGAATGGAGTTCTGATGCAATCCTGCCAATGGGGATAAAAAAATTGTTTGACACAAATCCGATCACTTCCAACCTCAACAATGGAAACCTTGACTTCAGGGCTCTGTTTTACCAACGAGGATGGATTTTGTTGGACGAAGGAAAGGTGTTTTTCTAACGCCCTTTTCAGATGGTCCAATTGGAAATCCCGCCGACGATAAACCGTTACACCTTTTTCTTTTTGAACTACAAATTCTGTGCTCTCCTTCACACAGCGTTTGGTTCGGCTTTTCCACTGCCTTCTTTGTAAGCGATCCATCCTGGAATAGACGGTTTGGAGATAAGCTTTCTTCTTTTGGGATGAAATTGAATCGCCTTCAAAATATCGGGCCAAAAATCTCTCATATTCTTTATTGCCCCAGAAGGATCTCAAAGAGTGGAAGAGCTGGGCCAAGTTCCCCAACCTTTGAGTTAACGAGAGAGAACGCACCAACCTTGCCCGATGCAAATCGATGAGAAACAAAGATTCTCCGTTCCAAAGGAAATTACCGGCATGGAGGTCCTGGTGAAACAACCCTGATCCATGCATCCTGAGGAGCATCTTTATCAGTTCCGTTAAAATCTTTTCATCTTTCAGCAATTCAGTTGAATCTGCCAATGAGCCATTTGACTCAATGGCTTCCGAGAGGTAGTAACTTTCTCTGACAAAGCCCTGTTGAATCCGCTCCAACCAACCTATGGGTTTCGGAACATTGAGATGCCGTTTTCCTGACTGATAGGCGATGAACCACTCTTTTCTCCCTTTCGAAGGAAAAATCATATATTTCAATGATTCAACCCTGTTTTTTGTAAAATCCCTTTTTAAGAATATCCTCTTCCCTTCCGGTAAGGTGAAAAACCCTGCCCACCTCCATCGCGATTCCCGAATACATTTTCCTCCATATTCTTTAGCAGACCTAACAGGATCTTGAAAGAAATGGGGGGGAAGGTTATCGATTAAGTCTTTCCTGACCCAGCCCTTCATTTCTCCCATGGCGATTTTCTGATAGAGTGATGGAGCCATTGACCCTTGACTCTACTCCTCTCTCTTGGAGTGGGAGACCCTTCTTTGGATTTTCCGTTTCAATTTCATCCACAGCCGGTCGTCACTCTTGGCCAATCTTATCGGGGGGAGTTTCCCCCATTCTCCTATTGACCCCGTTTTTCGAGCGGTGACCCATATTCCTTTCGGCCTCTTTTGATCCCCTTCCAAGGTGCAATCCAAAATTTTAAATTTCCGCAGCAACAATTCAAGGCCCTCCGGAGTAAAACGCCAATAATCCTTTGGGGCCTGATGGATTTTGAAATGCATCACGGTGGTCAAGATTAAAAGCCCTTCGGGCTTAAGCACACGGTGGATTTCATCGATGGCCTTTTGTGGATAAGCAATGTGCTCAAGTGATTCAAGGTTAAGCACCAACCCGATGCTTTGGTCAGGGATCGGTTTCATATCGGTGATATCGCAAAGGATATCAATACAGGGTGGATCAAAATCCTGCATGTCTTGTTTAAGATAACGCTTCCCAGGAAAAAGGGGTTGGTAATAATTCGGCTCCCATCCAGCACAGGTATCCAGGATGGGTTCCTCAAAGGGAAAACGCTCAACAGCCCATTTCACATAATTGACGACGGCCTCTCTCAATGGATACCCCCTATCTCAGGCGCTTCATAAACTCGTTGAAGAACGGAAAGTAATTTAGGGGCGCAGGCTTGAAGGGTATAGCCTTTTAATACCCTCTTTAGCCCTTCCTTACCCATTCTTTCCCTTAATGGAGCATCTTCGATCAATCGGGAAAGTTTCTCTTCCCACTCTTCTGGAGTCATCGCATAAAACCCATTTACCCCATCCTCTACCAGATCCCGATTGATTCCAACCGGTGTACAGACCACTGGAACACCCACTCCTTGATATTGGATAATTTTTAATCCACACTTTCCCCAAGACCAAGGGTCATCAACGAGAGGCATCAATCCGACATCAAAACTTTGAAGATCTAACACTTCTTCCTCGGCTTTCCAATCCTTTTTAATCACCCTGATGGAGTCACATTCGAAAAAGATATCGCAGACGATCTTTAGATCGAGGTGGGGATATTTCTTACCAAGCCGATCAAAGATTGGCTTCATCTTTTCAAGATAATGAATGGACCCATGATCTCCGATCCACCCTAAGGTGACCCGGTCCGGTTGGATGAGATAGTCCTTGGGCCGATATCGGCTGATATCGATAGGCGTTGGGATGACTTCCACGCGAGGATGAAGGGTTTGAACTTCTTTCTTTAAAAATTCATTCCCGGCAATGACAAAATCAGAGGCCTGGATCATCTGATCGAAACGTCTCCTCCGGGAAGAGGAGATAGGTTGGCCTGATTTGGAGTTTCGGTACATGACCGCATCATCAAAATCGTAGATAATTTTCTTCGCCCTTTTTCGGAAGAGCCAAAGCCTGGGATGATTGAATCGTTTCCTTTGTAGAAAAATGATGTCATACTGGGGGAGGGTTCTGAACCATCGAAGGTATTCTCGGAGACTTCTCGGATAGGGCTGAACCGTAGGTTCGACCCCATGAGATTGGAGAAAAGGAAGATATTGAAGCACTCGATAGCGACTGGCGGCCACGGAAAATCCTTGAATAAAAAACAGGACCTTCATTGGCTTCCATCTCCCTCCATCAGCGATTGAAGGACCTTGTAAAGTCTCTCGAAGGCGATCTCCAAGCTATACCCTTCTTTGACGGTTTCAATTCCTCTGAGCCCCATTTCTCTCCTAAGGTGACCATCCTGGAGAAGGGTGAAGATATACCTTACCCATTCCTCATCCGTCTCCGCCCAAAAGCCGTTGACGCCTGGCTTGATGATATCGCGATTAATCCCTATGGGAGAACAAACGACAGGAAGTCCGACGCTCAAATATTGTAGAATTTTTACACCACACTTTCCCCTTGACCAAAGGTTATCGTGTAGCGGCATCACCCCAATGTCGAAAGATACTAAGTCCTGATTCTCCTCTTCCAGTGCCCAGGATTTATTGATGGTAGGGATGAATCGAGATTCGAAGTGACCATTGCTGACAACCTTCAAGGCCAAATTCCGGAACTTCGAGGCTAACTCCCTAAAAACGGGGTCCAATTTCTGAAGGTATCTCAAATTGCCTTTCGTCCCCATCCATCCGATGATCATGGGAGAGGACGAGGTTACCCCCTTTTTTATGGGGTAGGCCTTCAAATCCACAGGAGTTGGAATGACAAAGACCCTTTTTTGGGGGTCAGCCCTTAATACCTCCTCTCGAAGGAAGGAGTTCCCGGCAATCACAGCATCGCTTCCCTTCACCATCCATTTAAATTTGATCCACCTTGAAACGGAACTGGAACGGGGTGAACTGGAGGAACGATACATGATCGCATCATCGAGATCAAAGAGAATTTTCCTCGACTTTCTCCGAACCCACAAAAATTCCAATGGGGAAAGGAGTCTCCTCTGGATGCAAACGACATCAAACTGTGGAAGGTTTTGATAGATGGAAAATCGATCCTTCAACGATGGCGGAAGGGGCTGCCAAAGAGGAATCGCCCGGTGGTGCCGAAGAAGGGGGAAATATTGCTCGACTCTGAACCGATGCCCCTGATCACTTGAATGGGTTAGGAAGATGAGGTTCATCTTTATTTCTCTCTCCCTTTGGTGGCCACAATTAAGATCGATTTTGCAAAATCTATCCCCAAATATCGGTGAAGAGGAGCCATCACATAGACTCGGAACAGATAGCGGTGGAAAGCATCGCTATAGGTTCGGTACATCTCCTTGATCGAAAATCCTTGGGCGATCAGGATTCCACCTAACTCATCATAACAATAAGCCTGCTTATGTGTCGCATCCCGCCAGTATCGACCAGGATTAAAGATGTTGGGAGTAGTCAAAAAGAACCTCCCTCCTTCTTGAAGAAGTTCATAGATCTTCTCAACCATCTCCATCCCTTCTTCTAAAGGGAGATGCTCAATCACTTCAAAGAGGAATACGACATCATAGGTTTCTTGGATGTCCTCTAACCGGTAATAATCGTGCCATTGTGTTTGATCAACGTCCATGCTTCGGTAAATTAGATTGGGATAATATCTCTTTAAACGGCCTTCGAGATTCCGGTTGGAGGCTCCAATATCAAGCACTTTCTCACCATCCCGGATATATTGAAGCATCAATGGAAACCGCTTACGAAGAATCGAAAGATGCCAAATATCAGGATAACGATCGTGGATCTCATCTCGATGTTTAAAAATATCACTCCAAGATCTTTTCTCCATCCTTCACCTTCACCCATTGTCTTTTTTCAAAATCGAATCGTTTGACTACTCTTGCCGGGGCTCCCATGGCAACCGAATAGTCTGGAATATCTCGAGTGACCACCGAAAGGGCTCCGATAATACAATGTTTGCCGATGGTCACATTGGGAAGGATACAAGCCCCATAAGCAACCCAAGAATCCGCCCCTATACGAACATAACCAATCTGAACCTCTTGTTCTTTGCTGGGACGACTGATATCTCCAGGTTTTCTGGAGTTGTCAATGATCATGACATTGGGGGAGATCCCAACATTTTCTTCAATGACGAGATGGTTGCAGGCGCTAATAAAGCACCCCTCTGAGATGATCACATGGTCCCCAATAAAGAGAAGACCTTGGGGCGAGTGTTTATCTTGTGGATGGAGATTGATGCTGGTGTTTCGTTTGATCCGCACATGATTCCCCACATGAACAAACCTTGGCCGGTTGATCACCACTCCAGGTTCTATGTAAACATCCTTTCCATAGGAGCCAAACAAAAAACGATTTTTGATATTGATCAGAGGATACCAGAATCGTTTTTTCTTCATGGGATTGTTTTCTCCCCCGAGGCAACTTTCCCAATAATAGTCTTCATCTCTTCCCAGTTTCTTTCGCTGGAATGTCTCTCCACGAATTCGTCAGCGAATGGGGTGTTTTGCTTACTCCCCCTTTTTAGAAAAAATAAAATGCGATCTGCAAGGAAAGGGCTATTTCGTAAGTCAGAAAGGATGAAGCCATTTTTGCCCTGGGCTATGATGCCGCTTGCTCCATTGGAAGAGGTGGTGATCACGGGGAGCCCACTGGCAAGGGCTTCTAAAACGGTAAGCGAACAGGCATCGTAAAAGGTAGGATGTACCAGCAGATCGGCCGCCCCATAATATTTCTCCGGTCTATCGGTTGAACCTGCGAAGATGACTTCTTTCAAGAGTCCCCATTTTTTAGCTAAGCGGAGATAAGGTTTCTGATGATCTCTTCCCAGGATTAAAAGTTTAAATGGAGAATGACTTTCTCCTTTGATCCTAGCCAATGCTTTGATTAGAAATCCCAATCCTTTCATCCTGAAATTATTGGAGACGAAAAGCATGACGAATTCCTCTCCAATGCCATGCCTCTTTCTGACCTCCTGCCGGTATTGGCGATTCCCCGGATGGAAGCGTTCAATATTCACTCCGTTGTAAACCACGGTAATCCGGTCCTCGGGGATTTTATACCATTTTATTAAATCCTGCTTGACCATATCTGAGATGGCAACGACTTTTTTAAATTTCCCTCTTTTATAAGGCGCATTTTCAATATATCCCTGGACCCATTGCTTCGGGCTCAGCACCCTGCCCAGGAATTTGATGAACCACAAAACAGGATGATCATAGGCTTTCAGGCTCCTCCAGAACCAGGCCCAGTGAACACCCCCATGGGGTTGAAGCACATCCGCCTCAAGGGTGTTTCCTACCCCCAGCGTTACATCATAGCCTCCGTTTTTCATCCCCTTTGTCGCCTTTATCGCAAAGGAGAGAAGGCGGAGGCTTTTGGGAAACGGAATCGTCTTCACCCTGTGAAGGGTAACTCCGGGGACGTCTTCTTCCCAATGTTCAGCATAGACATGAACCTCATGGCCCTCTTGAGCCATCCGGGCACAGAGGTCCACGACATATCTCTCCGCTCCCCCCTTCCCTCTGGAAAAGTCGCGAATCGCTGTGGCAAATTTTATCTTCCTCTCCATCTCCCCATTCGGATAATCTGTTGATAGAACCTCTCCACGGCTTCTCCTTGCCTGTCTAATCGAAATTCACGATGGGCTTTTTCCCGGGCAGCTTTTCCCATCTTCAATCTTAATTCGGAATCCTTCAAAAGGAGAAGGGTTGCCTCCGCCAATCTCTCTGGAGAATCCTGAACAACCAACCCCGTGACCCCATGGTCGGTCAGTTCAGGAAGGATACCTCGATGAGCAACGATGGACGGTTTTCCCATGGCCATGGCCTCTCGCAAGGCTCTTGCTGTTCCATCCGAACCAGGCATCAAGAAAACGAAAATATCCATACAGGCCAGTGTATCAAGGTAGAATTCTGTTTGATACCCCCCGAGCACCACCCATGGTTCAACACCGAGCCTCTTCATCGGTTTAACGATACTTTCTTCTATCTGGCTCGATCGGCCGATCAGAAGGACCTTGATCTTTGGGTATTCAGGGACGATCTGCTTGATGGCCTCCAAAAAGAACTCTGTCCTCCGGTATTTCTGGAATCTCGCCACCATACCGATGATGATCTCATCCTGACCGATCCCGAAGATGGACCTCATGTCCTTAAACGGCCCATCGATTTTGTATCGGTCAAGGTCCAAGGCCGGGTTCACCCTACAGACTCTTTCGAGAGGAAATCCAAAGTGTTCGGCATCTCCCCTTCTTGCTTTTTCAGAAAAGGTGATCATCCCGTCGGTTAGCCTCGACATTAAAAAACGATTCCCAGGATGGGGACTGATCGAATCCCGTTTGTGATCGGTCCTTATGACGACGATGGGACGGCCCGTCCTTCTCGCCGCGATCCCACCTATAATATGGTCGTGCGATTGGTGGACGTTGATCACATCAATACGTTCTCTGGAAAGGTAGTCTGTCAGGTGGAGGATATCCGATAGATTATCTCTCAGTGAAGAGAGGGAGTATAATTTTAGGGGTCGGTTCAAATGAAACCGATCGGTGGCTGAAATCTTTTCCTCTCTGATCCTTTTTTCCAAACTATCTTCCACCGGGAATGGAGGTTTTCGGTATGCCAAGGTCACCTCGTGCCCCCGTCTTTCTAACTCCTTGCAGAGGTTTACGATGGGTTCCGAAGGTCCGGTCCATTTCCAATCGCTGAAGAGGTGAAGAATCTTCATCGGGTTCTGAGGTATCTTGGGTCCTTTTCGGCCAGAAGAAAGAGTTTTTTGCCAAAGACAAGGTCTGCCGACATAGTATGTCGGAAGATTTCCCGATTTCTCTCTCTCTGACGCGGATTTTTCTCCCTGTTAAAGGCCCGGGAGGTGGCAAAGTAAATGAAAGGGAACAGGAAAAAGAGGGCCATCGCGGTATTGCTGAATTCGTGGGTGGTTGCTTTAAGGATTCGAAATCCATTTCGATGAAGCATGACCCTCAACTCATAATAATTGGCCAGATGGATATGTTCCCCTCCCGAAAACTCATCCACCTCATTACAAGGTCTTCCCGTAAATAGATTGAAACCCACCAGAAGGTTGGCCAACCTCGATTTCAAATTCAAAAGATTCGGCGTCGTGATCAAGAGTATGCCTCTCTCGTTGAGGACCCGATAACATTCCCGGATGAATTGGAAGGGATCTTCGAGGTGTTCGATGCCATTCGAACAGAGGACAAATTCGAAGCTTCCATCGGAAAAGGGCAAAGCGTTGTTAAGATCCGCTTTATAACAGGAGATCCCCTCCCCGCAGAAAAGGGTGGGTTCAATATCGATGGCCAAAACTTCAAAACCTGCCTCCTTTAATCGAATAGAAAGAGTTCCGGTCCCGGCCGGGGCGTCTAATAATTTCCCTCTTCTGCCAACCTCCGTGAGAATGTCCACGACTTTGTCATGAGGATGTTGAACCCCAAATACCTTATCCATCAACGAGCTAATCCCCATCGTCCCTTAACCCCTCCGAGTAAAAGATTGGATGGCATCGGTCACCTCTTCAATCTCCTTTTCGCTCAATTCTGGATACAAGGGAAGGGAGAGAATTTCCTTAGCACATTTCTCCGTGACAGGTAGATCCCCTCTTCGGTATCCAAGACCTTTATATGCCTTCTGAAGGTGGATGGGAATAGGATAGTGAATAAGGGTCTCAACCCCCTTCCCTTTTAAGAATTTCTGCAGGGCTTCCCTTTTTTTTGTCCGGATGACGAAGAGATGGTAAACTGGGTTGCTTCCTTCCCTCTCAACCGGACAGCCCACGCCTGTCCCTTCAAGTTTTTTCTTATAAAGAAGAGCCTTCTCCCTTCTTTGAGCGTTCAATCGATCGAGATGCTTTAATTTCACTCGTAGAATCGCGGCCTGAAGTTCATCGAGACGGCTGTTCCCTCCCAGAAAGGAATGATGGTATTTCCTCTTTTCTCCGTAACACCGGAGAAGCCGGAGCTTTTCATAAAGTTTTTTGTCATCCGTAACCACCATCCCACCATCCCCATATCCGCCCAGGTTCTTCGTCGGATAGAAGCTGAAACATCCCATGGTTCCGAAGGAACCGGCCTTTCCTCCCTTGAATTCTGCCCCATGGGCCTGACAAGCGTCTTCGATGATCACGAGATGATAGCGATGGGCAATGTCCCTGAGGGAATCCATCTCTGCAGGTTGCCCATAAAGGTGAACCGGAAGGAGGGCCTTTATCTTCTTATTCTTTTGTTTCTTTAAAAAATGTTCGAGCTTATTTGGATCCATATTAAAGGTCTCTGGATCGATATCGACGAAGCGAGGTTTGGCTCCGGCCAAAGAGATGGCTAATGCGCTTGCAACAAAAGAGTTGGCGACGGTAATCACCTCATCGTCTTCTCCAATACCAGCGGCTTTTAAAGAGAGATAGAGGGCATCTGTTCCAGAATTAACGCCGACGCCATACCGAACGCCGCAATAATGGGAAAACTCCTCCTCGAAAGCAGAGACTTCCTCTCCGAGAATAAACCTCCCTTTTTCGAAGACCCGTCTCGCGGCTGAGATGATCTCGTCCTCGATCTCTTTGAATTGCCGGGTCAGATCAACAAAGGGAACCATTTCTTCTCACAAACGTCAGGGGTATTTTAACCATTGTTTGTTTTGAATCTCCAACCCCTATCCCCCAAGCTAATCCTTCCAGTATTCCTTTTTATACTTCCGATAAAACTCAACCGTCTTCCTGAGCCCCTGCTCCAGATCGGTCTTGGGGGCCCATCCCACAACCCTCTTAATTTTCGTGATGTCAGTATAGTAATCGCCGGGCTCCACCTCCTTCCGTTCCTTCGTGAACTCGGTGAAGGCCACCCTTCCAGAACCTGCGATCTCGACGATCTTTTGGGCCAATTCAAGGAAACTGACAGGTATCCCTGTGCCCACATTAAAGACCTCCCCATAAGCGGCAGGGCATGCACCCACCTGAAGAAAACAGTCGACGAGATCCTCCACATAGAGAAAATCTCTCAAGATACGGCCGTCCCCAAAGACAGGGATCACGTCATCATCAATCGCCTTGCGTATAAACCAGTTGACCACCCCGTATTCATCATGGGCCATCTGATGCCGTGGTCCATAGGTGTTTGTAATCCTTAAGCAGGTTCCGGATATCTTATGCACATCGTCGTAAACCAAGATCATCTTCTCCGCAGTGAGATTGGTCACCGCGTAAATCCCTTTCGGATTAGTGGGATGGTCCTCTCCTACAGGGAGTCTCACGCTAGCCCCATACTCTCCCCGGGTTCCAGAAAAGATGATCTTTACCTGGGGGTTATGTTTCCGACATGACTCGAGAAGGACGAGGGTCCCCCGACAATTGATGTCTAGGTCTTGAATGGGATTGCGAATGCTGTCCACATGATTAACCTGTCCAGCCAAATGAAAGATATAGTCTTGTTCTTTCACGAGATAGTCCATCGAATGCTCATCTCGGACATCGCTGAAATTGACCCGGATTCGATCCATGATCTCATTCACATTGAAGAGGTTTCCTCCCAGACGGGGCATCATGTTGTCAACTATCGTCACCCGGGCTCCAACACCTACCAGCCGGATGGCGAGGTTCGATCCGATGAAGCCCAAACCCCCGGTAACCAAGACCCTTTTCCCTCGAAAGACTTCCTCATAAGAGGTCATCGGGATCCTCCCTCTTGACCTTCTGGATCTCCCAGAGCTTGGCATACTTGATAAAGACATAGAACATGGTCGAGACGATAATGATCAATCCGGGCAGGCCGTCCCTGAATCCCATTTTTAAGAGATACTCCTTGATGAATCGGAAGGGAGGATGGAAGAGGAGTTTGAAAAGGCTGAATCTCTCTCCGTTTCGGACCATGTCCTCTGCGGCCATGCGCGAATACTTATCGATCGTCTGAATCTGGTCTGAAATGTCCCGATAGGTATAGTGAAGATACTTCTGCTTGAGGAGGTCGATCTTTCCATCCACCACCACCTTGGCGTGAAGCCCGCCTTCCCATCGCCCCTTTTCTCTCCGGTACAGTCGGATCTCCCCATCAGGATACCATCCCCCATATTGAATCCACCGTCCAAGATAATAGGTCTGCCGGTAAACAAAGAAGCCGTCCACCCCTTTCGCCCCATTTTTTAAGGCCTCCCCGATCTCCTCCGCCAGTGCCGGAGGGATCTCCTCATCGGCATCCACGAACATGACCCAGGGCCGGGTCGTTAGATTGGCCGCATACTGGTATTGGTCCCGGTGGCCCTGAAACGGTCTCCGGTAGAGTCTGTCTGTGTATTTCTGACAGATTTCATAGGTTCCATCTGTGCTTCCCGAATCCACAACGACCAACTCTTCAGCCCACCATAGGCTCTTCAGACATCGCTCAATGGTCCGACGATTATTGAAGGTTAGAACATACACAGAGATGGGAAGTTTGCCTTTCATCTGATTTCTCTTCGGTTCCTCGTCCCGCGCCCTTCGCTTCTCATCCAAGTTCTTCCAACTTTCTGTTGACGACTTCCTCCACTTCCTCCACGGTGATCTCCTCCATGCACCGGTGATCGGTGGGGCAAACCCTTTTAAAACAGGGACCGCACGAGATCTCTTTTTTCACCACCACATGCCCCATCCCCCAAGGTCCGGTGGCCGAGGGATCCGTTGGCCCGAAGATGGCCACCACCGGCGTCCCCACCGCCGTGGCCACGTGCATCGTACCGGTGTCATTCGTGACCAGAAGGGTGCACCGTTCGAGAAGGGCGGCAAGCTGAAGGAGGCTGGTATGACCAGTGAGGTCCACCCCCCTGCTCCCTAAACGATTTAAGATCTGATGGGCTATCTTCCGTTCCGTCTCGCTCCCGAAAACGATGACCCCTGCTTTCCACGCCTCTGAAAGTCTCTTCCCTAACTCGCCGAATCGAGCCGCAGGCCAACACTTTGCCGATCCATAAGCTGCTCCGGGATTGAAGCCGATCACCGGAGTTCCATCGATCAGGCCTCTCCTGTCTAAATACTCTCCCGCCCATTTCCTGTCTTCCTCCCTCAGCGGAAGGCGAGGAGGGGACACTTCCCCCATTCTGCCAAGGGGCCTTAAGAGTTCGTGATAATAGTAAATCCGATGACCCCGGAGGAGCTCCTCCCTCCTGACGATCCCGTGTGTCAACAACATCGACCGACCTGCATCTTCATATCCGATGCGAATAGGAATTCTGGCTAAATAGGTCTGAAAGGCTGAGCGGAAAGACCTGGGGAGGATGAGACCCAGATCGAATCTCATCCTCTTTAATACGCCTCTGATTCTGAGGTCTTCCATTACCGCTTTCATCCCTGATCTCTTTTCGAAGGGGATGATTTCGTCAATATGAGGGAAAGTCCTCCACAAGTCGGCTAAATGGGCCAAAACAAGGATCGAAATCTTGGCCTCCGGAAACTGCCTCTTTAAGGATTCGATGGTCGGATAGGTGAGAATCGTATCGCCCACCCAGTTCACCCCTCGGACCAGAATCCTTCCTACCCTCTCAATATCTAATTTCAACCTTCTATCTCCCCTGATCGATAGGGGACAGGTATCGCACCTGTCCCCTATCGACCCATTAAATTAGGCTATTTGTCTTCCAAAGTCAATATGAATATCTTTTCAAGCAGTTAGAGACAAGATCTCTTCCGTTGCCTTAAACACCTCATCTACGGTGATCCCTTCAAGGCAAATCAACCTCCGGCAGGAGCGTTCCCTGCAGGGGTTACAGCCCACGGCCTTGACCACATTCCTGTGGACCCCTATCGGTTCATTCACTACCGGATCGGTCGGACCATAGATCACGACCACAGGGATGCCCATCAGGGAGGCGAGGTGCATGGGACCGGTATCCCCACCGATGTAGAGATCGCAATGCCTGTAGAGCTCAGCCAGCTGGGTTAGAGTGGTGGTCTGGGGGGCCAAAAGGGAAGGTCTTCTCATTCTCTCCTGAATCCCTTTGACCCAGTCCAGTTCCCCTGGGCCCCACGTGAAGAGGATCGTGGCCTCGAGTACCTCTGCCAGTCGGTCTGCCAGCAGGGCATAGTTTTCTGGAAACCATCTTTTATAGGTGGTTTTGCGGCTGGTTCCCGAATGGATCGCAATG
>FMSI01101554.1_pt1 | contig 15798 bp, 13 predicted proteins | sample 1504471 | NCBI WGS metagenome assembly FMSI01 (sample SAMEA4475357, study PRJEB15587) | soil metagenome | biome: Soil; feature: Field | place: India | collected 2015-03-11 | depth 0 m
ATTTGTATCGCGTCGGCGGTGTCCAAGCAGTAATGAAAGAGCTGTCAACAGCCAACCTGGTCAATCTGGATTGTTTGACCGTTACTGCTCAGACTGTTCAGGAAAACCTGACGAAAGCTAAAAGAGCTGACGGACAGGTCATAAGGACAATCGATAATCCATATTTAACTCATGGCGGCCTGTCCATTCTCTGGGGCAATTTAGCTCCCAGTGGGGCAGTGGTTAAAGAGTCAGCAGTTGCACCAGAAATGCTTAAAAAAACTGGCCCGGCTCGAGTTTTTAACTCGGAAGAAGAAGCAACTGAAGCTATTTTAGATAAAAAGATTAAGCCAGGGGAAATAGTAGTTATTCGCTATGAAGGTCCAAAAGGGGGACCGGGAATGCGAGAAATGCTAACACCAACTTCTGCTTTAGCTGGAATGGGTCTTGATGGAGAAGTGGCTCTGATTACTGACGGGCGCTTTTCTGGTGGCACTCGAGGAGCAGCAATTGGACATGTTTCGCCTGAAGCTCAAGAAGGTGGCCCAATAGCTTTGGTTGAGGAAGGAGATCAAATAGAAATTGATATTCCCGGTCGAAAAATAACCCTTTTAGTGGGGGAAGAAGAACTTGAAAGAAGAAGGGCAGAATTTAACCCACCGCCTCTTAAAATAAAAAGTGGCTATCTTGCTTTGTATGCAAAGTTAGTCAGTTCAGCTTCTGAAGGAGCGGTTATTAAAAGAGGGGAGAGTTAAAGATGAAGCTAACAGGAGCCGAAGCTTTAATAAAATCTTTAGAAAAAGAGGGAGTCGAGGTTATCTTTGGCGTTCCTGGTGGAGCTACTTTACCGATTTACGATGCTTTAGCTAACTCAAAAAAGATTTTTCACTATTTGACGCGGCATGAACAAGTTGCCGCACATGCTGCTGATGGTTACGCACGGGCTTCAGGAAAAGTTGGCGTTTGCATGGCAACCTCTGGACCGGGTGCGACCAATTTAGTTACAGGTATTGCTAATGCTTATATGGACTCAATTCCGATTGTGGCTATTACAGGTCAGGTTCCAAGGTCTGTCCTTGGAACTGATGCTTTTCAAGAAGCCGATATTACTGGTGCTACCCTTCCGATTGTTAAACACAGCTTTCTGGTAACTGACCCAGAAGAAATACCGAAAATTGTTAGAGAGGCTTTTTACATTGCCCGAACGGGAAGGCCAGGTCCGGTTCTGATTGATATTCCCCGTGATGTTGGCCAGCAAATGATAACTTATCAACACCATGAACATATTGAATTGCCTGGCTACAAGCCTACATATCGGGGTCATGTTAAGCAAATACGGCAGGCTATTGAACTGGTTTTGAAAGCAGAAAGACCGGTTTTGTTTATAGGCGGTGGAGTTATTCTGTCTGGTGCTCATGAAGAAGTTAGAGAATTGGCTGAATTGTTGGAATTGCCAGTGATTTATACTTTGATGGGCAAAGGTGCTTTTCCTGATTCGCATCCGCTTAATCTTGGAATGATTGGCATGCACGGCACTTGCGCAGCTAATTATTCTATTCAGAATTCAGACTTAATTTTTGCCATTGGTGTTCGTTTTGATGATCGGGCCACTGGAAGACTTGATAAGTTTGCGCCTCTGGCGAAAGTAATCCATATCGACATTGATCCAGCTGAAATTGGTAAGAATGTTTCTGTTGAAGTCCCAATTGTGGGTGATGCCCGCTTAATTCTTAAATCTTTGCTTGAGGTTTTTAAAGTTAAATTTGCTGAAAGTTGGAAGCCTTCTTATCGGAACTGGCATAAAAAAATCCAGGAATGGAAAAAGAAATATCCTCTAAGTTATCCACGGGACAATCTTTTAAGACCGCAGTATGTGGTTGAAACAGTTAATAACCTTACTCGTAACCGCGAGACAATAATTACTACAGGTGTTGGCCAGAATCAGATGTGGGCTGCTCAATATTTTAAGTCAGAAAAACCCCGCCACTTTTTATCTTCTGGCGGCTTAGGGACAATGGGTTACGGATTTCCGGCGGCAATTGGCGCTCAGGTTGCTTGTCCTGATTGTTTGGTAGTAGCTATTGATGGAGACGGTAGCTTCCAGATGGTTTTACAAGATTTAGCCACTGTTAAGGCTTACTCATTGCCGGTTAAGGTGGTTATACTTAACAATGGCTATTTGGGAATGGTCAGGCAATGGCAAGAGCTATTTTACAAGAAGAGGTATATGGCTGTTCATTTAGCGGAAGGCACGCCGGATTTTGTAAAACTGGCTGAAGCTTATGATATTGAAGGCTTTGTGGTTAATAAGAAAGCAGAGCTTGAGGAAACTTTGAGTAAAGCTTTTAAAAGCAAAAAAGCAGCAATAGTTGATGTTCGAGTTCATCAGGAAGAAAATGTTTTTCCAATGGTTCCGGCAGGTTGCGCTCTTGATGAAATAATTACTGAAGGAGAAAGCAAATGAAACACACTCTTTCAGTTCTGGTTGAAAATAAGCCAGGAGTTTTAGCACGTGTTGCCGGCCTTTTTCGGCGGCGGGGTTTCAACATAGAGAGCCTGGCAGTTGCCCCAACTGAAGATGAAAAATACTCAAGAATGACTATTGTTGTTGATCTTGAAGACAAACCTTTAGAGCAGGTAACCAAACAGCTCTATAAGCTGATCAATGTGGTAAAGGTTATCGATTTGAGCGAGCGAGAGGCGGTGATTAGAGAGTTAACTTTAATTAAGGTTAACGCTCCGCCGGAAACAAGAGCCCAAATTTTGGAAATTGTTGATATTTTCCGGGCCAAAATTGTTGACGTGGAAAGGAATACGCTAATTATTGAAGTTACCGGAACAGAGGACAAAGTTGAAGCGATAATTCGTTTGCTCAAGCCTTATGGAATTAAGGAATTTGCTTCAACTGGTCGAGTAGCTCTAAAAAGAGGAAAGTAAAGAGTCTTTGCATAAACCAACTGGCTTTTATTGTTAATCAGTTTAAAATTTAAGGAGGGATCGGTTATGGCAAAAATTTATTACGATTCTGACGCTGACTTTAGCTATCTTCAAGGAAAGAAAGTTGCAATTATTGGATTTGGAAGTCAGGGTCATGCCCATGCTTTAAACCTGAAAGATAGCGGTCTTGATGTTGTTGTTGGCTTAAGAGAGGAAAGTCCGACACGAGCAAGAGTTGAAGAGGCCGGTTTGACTGCTTTGACTGTTGAAGAAGCTGCTGGTCAGGCTGATTTGATTGCTATTTTAATTCCGGATGAAAATCAAAAAGAGGTTTACAACCGTTCAATCAAGAACAGTCTCACCGAAGGCAAAACGCTGCTTTTTGCTCACGGTTTCAACATTCATTTTTCACAAATCGTGCCGCCAGTTAATATTGATGTGATAATGGTTGCTCCCAAAGGTCCTGGCCGTTTAGTTAGAGAAACCTACCAGAAAGGCGAGGGAGTTCCTGCGCTGGTAGCAGTGGAGCAAAACTATACTGGTCAGGCTTTTCAGAAAGCTCTGGCTTATGCTAAAGGCTTAGGCGCAACCCGAGCTGGAGTTCTTGAAACAACTTTTAAAGAGGAAACTGAGACTGATTTATTTGGTGAACAAACTGTTCTTTGCGGTGGTTGCACCTCATTAATTAAAGCCGGTTTTGAAACTTTAGTTGAAGCTGGTTACCAGCCGGAAGTTGCTTATTTTGAATGCCTTCACGAGCTCAAACTAATTGTGGACTTGATTTATGAGCGCGGAATAAGAGGTATGCGTGACGCTATTAGTAACACAGCTGAGTATGGTGATATGACAGTCGGACCTCGGATTATCAATGAACTAGTGAAACAAGAGATGAAAAAAGTTCTGAATGAAATTCAAAGCGGTGAGTTTGCCAAAAAGTGGATTTTGGAAAACCAGGCTGGAAGGCCGAATTTCAATGCATTGCGAAAAAAAGACAGCGAGCACTTGATAGAGAAGATTGGACCTGAGCTTCGCTCAATGATGAGTTGGCTGAAGAAGTAATGCTTCGAGGCAATATTCAACCTTGAAGTTGCTTGAGATTTTATTAGAAACATTATTGCTTGTGAAGAAAAAAACAAGCTTTATTTTTTTGCTAGTTTATTTTAAACTTTTAATTTATTAATTAATGGGAGGAAAGAAAGTGAAAAAACATTATTTGATGACCCCGGGCCCAACTCAAGTACCAGAAGCCTCGCTTTTAGCACAAGCAAAACCAATTGTTCATCATCGTTCACCAGCTTATACTGAACTTTTGCTTGAAACCTTAGATGGCTTGAAATATGTTTTTCAAACTAAAAGAGATATTATGCTTTTTGCTTCTTCTGGCACTGGTGCGATGGAGTCAGCAGTTGCCAATCTTTTTTCTCCCGGAGACAGGGTTTTAGTTGCTTCAACTGGTAACTTTGGCGAGCGCTGGATTAAGATTTGCAAAGCTTACAATCTTGATGTTGTTGCTATTGAATATGAATGGGGCCAAAGGTTGAAACCGGCTGATATCGAGGCAAAGCTTAGCGAGGATTCTACGATTAAAGGAGTTTTTATCACTCATGCTGAAACTTCAACAGGAGTAGTAAATGAGGTTAAAAAAGTTGCTGAAATAACTGCTCGTTCTTCAGCTGTTTTGATCGTTGATGCTGTTTCTGGTTTAGGTGCTTGCGAGTTAAAAATGGATGATTGGGGAATAGATGTTGTTGTTTCTGGTTCGCAAAAAGCTTTAATGGCTCCACCAGGTTTGGCTTTTGCAGCAGTATCTGAACGTGCCTGGGAGCTAGTTGAAAAGTCAACTTCCCCTCGTTTTTATTTTGATTATCGAGCTTACAAAAAAGCTTTAGACAAACCTTCACCCCAAAATCCGTACACTCCAGCTATTTGTTCAATTATGGCGCTTGGTGAAAGTTTAAAGATGATTAAAGAAGAAGGAATTGAAAATGTCTGGGAACGCCATCGGGTTTTAGCTAAAGCAACTCGTGAGGGAATTAAGGCTCTAGGTTTGAAGCTTTTCTCCCCTGACGATGAACTCTGTAATGCGGTAACTGCCGTTAATGTTCCTGAAGGAATAGACGGTGGGGCAATAGTTAAAACAGTCAGAGAAAGGCACGGAGTCTGGCTGGCTGGGGGACAAGGTGGTCTGAAAGGAAAAATTTTCCGCATTGGACATTGCGGTTTTTATTTGCCAAGCGATATAATAGTGACTTTAGCTTCTCTCGAAAGAAGCTTGCTTGAGCTTGGTTATCAACTTGAACCTGGTAGCAGCTTAAATGCTGCCCAGAATGTATTTGTTAAGGAAGGCGTATGAAAGTTTTAGTAACAGAAAAAATAGCTGAGACTGGACTGGAGAAACTTAGAGCTGCGGGCTTTGAAGTTGATGTTTTGCTTAATCTTTCAAAAGAGGAGTTAATTGAAAAAATTCCTTCTTATGACGCTTTGATTGTTCGTAGTGGCACTAAAGTGACTGCAGATGTTATCGAAAGAGCTGATAACTTGAAGGTCATAGGTCGGGCGGGGATTGGTGTTGATAACATTGACACTGAAGCGGCAACTAAAAAGGGAGTAATAGTTGCAAATGCTCCCCAAAGCAACATCATATCAGCTGCTGAACACACTATTGCTCTTTTGCTCGCCCTGGCTCGCAATATACCTCAAGCCAATGCTTCTCTTAAAGCTTGCCGCTGGGAGAGATCTAAGCTTGAGGGAGTTGAAATTAACGGAAAAATTCTGGGAATTTTAGGCTTTGGTCGGGTTGGTTTTTTGGTTGCTCAAAAGGCTCTTGGGTTAGGTATGCAGGTAGTCGCTTATGACCCCTATGTACCCCGTGAAAGATTTGAACAAGCAGGGATTGAAAGAAAAGAAAAAATTGAGGACGTTTTAAAAGAAGCTGATTTCATTTCTTTGCATTTACCAAAAACTAAAGAGACGATAGGTATTTTAGGGGATAAAGAATTTGAGATGATGAAGGATGGGGTAAGAATAGTAAACACTGCTCGGGGCGGTCTTTTTAAAGAAGAAACATTAGTTAAGTATCTTAAGAATGGTAAAGTTGCCGGTGCAGCCATTGATGTTTTCGAAGAAGAACCTTGCACCCAGAGCCCTCTTTTTGAGTTTGACAATGTAATTGTTACACCTCACCTGGGAGCTTCAACTTTTGAGGCTCAGGATAAAGCCGGTGTAATGATAGCCGACCAGGTAATTGCTGGTTTAAAAGGCGGTTTTGTTAGCACTGCGGTGAACATTCCTTCTATTCCGCCTGAAGTTTTAGAAGCAGTTAGGCCTTATCTTTCTTTAGGGGAAAACCTTGGCAAGTTTTTTTCTTTTCTTTTGACTGAACAGCCTTCTGTTATTTCGATTGAATATATTGGTGAAGTTTCTTCTCTGGAAACCAAGCCAGTTACTCTGGCAGTTTTGAAAGGTCTTTTTGAGGCCGTGGTGGAGGAACCTGTTACATATGTAAACGCAATTCATTTAGCTAAAGATAGAGGGATTGAAATTAAAGAAATTAAGACTCCATCCAGTCGTGAATACTTAAACTTAATTACATTAAAGGTTCCGAAAACTAAACTTTCGGTTTCAGGAACTGTCTTGGGTTCGGAAAATAAACCGCGTATTGTCAAAATTTATGATTATGATGTTGATCTTGTTCCTTCCAAATATATGCTGGTTATTCATAATCTTGACCGACCTGGAATGATTGGCGACCTTGGAACTATGCTTGGCAATAGAGGCATAAACATCGCCAGCATGCAGTTTGGTAGAGAAAAGCCAGGGGGAAACGCTATTTCCATCCTTGCCCTAGATAGCCCCATTGATACTGGTGTCCTAAGGGACATTGAAGGTATCAATGGGGTGTCAAAGGCTATCTTCGTCCAGCTTTAGGTTTTACCCTTCGACTCAGCTATAATTCTTTTATTCTGGAGGTCAAAATGAATGACAGAATATTTATTTTTGATACAACTTTAAGAGATGGCGAGCAGTCACCAGGTATAAGCTTAAATTTTCGAGAAAAACTGGAGATTGCTGAGCAACTTGCCCGAATGGGTGTTGATGTTATTGAAGCTGGATTTCCAGTAACTTCTCCTGGGGATTTTCAAGCTGTAGAGACTATTGCTAAAAAAGTAAAAAACTCAACAATTTGTGCGCTGGCTCGAGCGGTTGAGGGAGACATTGATGCCGCCTGGCAGGCGATTAAGGAAGCCGAAAGGCCCCGGATACATACCTTCATTGCTACTTCTGATATTCACATTGAGAGAAAGCTTAAAAAAACCAAAGACGAAGTTTTAAAGATGACTAAAGAAGCGGTAGAGAGAGCAAAAAGATACACTCCCGATGTTGAATTTTCTCCCGAAGACGCAACTCGTTCTGAGTTCGAGTTTCTTTGTAAAGTTATCGAAGTGGCGGTGGAGGCTGGAGCTACAACCATAAACATTCCTGACACTGTTGGCTATGCTTTGCCTCAAGAGTTTGGCGAACTTGTTAAAAAACTGGTGGCAAAATTTCCAGTTTTAGGGAGAGAAGTTACTTTGAGCGTTCACTGCCACAATGACCTGGGGTTGGCAGTTGCCAATTCAATTGAAGCGGTGATAAATGGAGCAAATCAGGTTGAGTGTACTATTAACGGTTTAGGTGAGCGGGCAGGAAATGCTGCTTTAGAAGAAATTGTAATGATTTTGGATACTCGATACCGAACTATTGGTAAAAAAACCAGTCTTAAAACTGAAGAAATAGCTCGCACCAGCCGATTGGTAAGCACTCTGACTGGTTACCCGGTTCAACCTAATAAAGCGATTGTTGGAGCTAATGCATTCGCCCACTCTTCAGGTATTCACACCGATGGAATGCTTAAAGACCGCACTACTTACGAAATCATTGATCCAAAGAAGATTGGTTTGTCAGAAAGCCGTCTGATTTTAGGAAAGACCTCTGGTCGGCATGGTTTAAGGCAAAGGTTAATTGAGCTTGGCTACAAATTAAATCCTGAAGAATTAGATCTTATCTTTCTGTCTTTCAAAAAACTGGCTGACCGAAAGTCGCAGGTTACCGATGAAGACCTTGAGGCGATAGTTTTTGATGAGCTTTATGCTCGAGGAGGTCGATACCGGTTAGTTGATTTTTCTATTCAGTCGGGAACAAATGTTGAGCCGCAGGCAAAAGTGACTTTAAAGAGAAATGGAGAAGTTGTTAAAGCCGAAGCAAAAGGTGATGGACCTGTTGATGCAGTTTACAATGCAATTGATAAGATTATTGGCCTTGACACCAAGCTCGTTAATTTTTCTATTACTGCCCTGACTGGTGAGAAGGAAGCCATTGGCGAATCAAACATCAGGTTGGAAATCGAAGGCCAGAAAATAATGGGCCGTGGGGTTAGCACTGACATCGTTGAAGCAGCTGCTCTGGCTTACATTAACGCCATCAACCGTTATTTTATGCGAAAGAGTGCTGATAGATAATGGGAATGACTATCACCGAGAAAATTCTGGCTGCTCACGCTGGGTTAGAAAAAGTTGAAGCTGGGGAAATTGTTAAAGTTAAGGTGGACGGCCTCTTGGCTAATGATGTTACAGCGCCGGGAGCAATTGAGCAGTTTAAATTAGTAGGAAGCGAAAAAGTTTTTGATTCTGAAAAAATTTTTCTTGTTCCTGACCACTTTACCCCAAATCGTGATATCCCCTCAGCTGAACAGTGTAAGTTGTTGCGGGATTTTGCATACGAACAGGGAATTGCTAATTATTTTGAAGTTGGAAGAATGGGGATTGAACATGCTCTTTTACCCGAAGAAGGTCTGGTTCTTCCTGGTGATTTAATAATTGGGGCAGACTCTCACACCTGCACTTACGGAGCATTAGGTGCTTTTTCAACTGGTGTTGGTTCAACCGACCTTGGAGTAGCAATGGCTTTGGGTGAAACCTGGCTTAAAGTTCCTCCAACTCTTAAGTTTGAGGTCAATGGCACTCTAAAGCCATGGGTATTTGGTAAGGATATCATTCTTTATATCATTGGAATGATTGGAGTTGATGGTGCTCTTTATAAAGCAATGGAGTTCACTGGAGAAGCGATTAAAAGCCTTTCTATGGACTCTCGTTTTTCAATTACTAATATGGCGATTGAAGCTGGAGGTAAAAATGGGATTATCGAGCCAGATGAAATAACAGCCAAATACGTAGAAGTTAGAGCTAAAAGATCTTATAAATTTTATCAAAGCGACCCCGATGCTAATTATGAAAAGATTTATTCCTTACGAGCCGAAGAAATTGATATACAAGTGGCTTTCCCTCATCTTCCTTCCAATACCAGGTCAGTTTATGAAGTAAAAGATGTAGAGATAGACCAGGTAGTGATAGGTTCTTGCACTAATGGCCGCCTTGAAGATTTGCGGGTAGCCGCGGCTATTTTAGAAGGCAAAAAAGTTCATCCTAAAATTCGCCTCCTTATCTTCCCCGCTACCCAAAGGATTTACCTTAAAGCTTTACAAGAAGGGTTAATACAAACCTTTATCCAGGCTGGTGCGGCTGTTAGCACTCCCACTTGTGGCCCCTGCTTAGGGGGACATTCTGGAGTTCTGGCTAAAGGCGAAAGAGCTCTGGCTACCACTAATCGGAATTTTATTGGTCGAATGGGCCATAGCGAATCTGAAGTTTATCTTTCTGGTCCTGCGGTGGCAGCAGCTTCGGCTGTTGCTGGAAGGATTGTGCCACCTGATGAAGTTGTTTCTTTTGATTCATGGGAAAAATTTAAAATTAAAATGGGTAAAACGGAGGTCTAATGGTTTTTGAGGGTCAAGTTGTAAAAGTTGGCAGAAACATTGATACTGATGTTATCATTCCTGCTCGTTATCTTGTAACTTTTAACCCTGATGAGTTGGCTAAGCATTGTTTTGAAGGATTAGGAAGCAATTTCCAGGCCAAGCTTAAGCCAGGGACTATTCTGGTGGCTGAAGAAAATTTTGGTTGCGGTTCTTCTCGGGAACATGCGCCAATTGCTATTAAAGGTTGCGGTGTTTCTTGCGTCATTGCTTCATCTTTTGCACGCATTTTTTATCGCAATGCGATAAATATAGGTTTGCCGATTGTGGAATGTCCGGAGTTTGCAAAAGAAGTTCAAGAAGGAGATACAGTGGTTGTTTCTCTTGATGAAGGGAAAATAATTAATTTAAAAAATAACAAGTCTTATCAAGCTAAGCCTTTCCCGCCTTTTTTAGTTGAGATTATTAAGGCTGGCGGACTTGTTAACTGGGCTAAAGAAAGATTAAAAAGGGAGGCAAAATGAGCTACAAGATTGCAGTTATTCCAGGTGATGGCACTGGTCCAGAAGTTATTCGCGAGGCAGTTAAGGTATTGGACGCAGCAGCGTCTCGGGGTGGTTTTAAAATAGAGTTTCAGTATTACGATTTTGGCGGCGAGCGATATTTAAAAACAGGCGAAACTCTGCCTGAATCTGCTCTTTCTGAGCTTAAAAATTTTAAGGCTATTTTGCTTGGCGCTATTGGTCATCCAGATGTAAAGCCGGGCATTTTAGAGCGCGGAATACTTTTAAAGCTGAGGTTTGAGCTTGACCAATATATCAATCTGAGACCTGTTAAGCTTTATCCCGGTGTGGAAACTCCTTTAAAAGATAAAAAACCCCAAGACATTGATTTTGTGGTGGTTCGAGAAAATACTGAGGGCTTATATGTTGGTGCTGGCGGTTTTTTGAAAAAAGGAACACCAGATGAAGTTGCTATTCAAGAAAGTATTAATACTCGTCAAGGTGTGGAAAGATGCATTAGGTTTGCTTTTGACTTTTGCCGTAAGCGAAATAGCAAAAAGGAGCTTACTCTTTGCGGAAAAACCAATGTTTTAACTTATGCGCATGACTTATGGGAGCGAGTTTTTTATGAAGTTGCCGCTGATTATCCGGATATTAAAACCAGTTACGCTCATGTTGATGCTATTTGTATGTGGTTTGTCAAAAATCCTGAGTGGTTTGATGTGGTGGTTACTGACAATATGTTCGGCGACATAATAACTGATCTCGGTGCTATTATTCAAGGTGGGATGGGAATTGCCGCTGGTGGAAATATCAACCCTCAAGGTGTTTCAATGTTTGAACCAATTGGCGGTTCAGCACCTAAATATACAGGAAAAAATGTCATTAACCCGTTAGCTGCTATTTCGGCAGCTCAGATGATGCTGGATTTCATTGGCGAAAAACAAGCTGCTGATTGGATAGAAAAGGCAATAATTAAAGTTACTTCGGAAAAATTAAAGAGCTTGGCTGCCGGACAAATGGGTTACACCACCACTGAAGTTGGCGATATGGTAGCTCAATTTGTTCAAGAAGTTTAATAAGTGATTTTTCCTGCCTCTTCCGTTAAAATAGAAAACCAATTAATTTAAAAGCAAGGAGGAGAAATGCCTATACCTGAAGCCAAGCATATATGGTTGAGTGGGAAATTCGTTCCCTGGAATGAAGCAAAGGTTCATGTTTTGACTCATGCTCTTCACTATGGCTCAGGAGTTTTTGAAGGAATAAGAGCTTATAAAACCAATTCAGGAACTGCTGTTTTTCGTCTGACTGACCACATTAAGAGGTTGTTTCGCTCAGCCAAAATTTATAAAATGCCCATTCCTTATACCGTTGAAGAGTTAGTTGATGCTACAAAAGAACTTATTCGGCGAAACGAGCTTGATAGTTGCTATATCAGACCGATTGCTTTTCGAGGTTACGGTGAAATGGGTCTTTTTCCTTTAAAAGCTCCGGTTGATGTGGCAATTGCTGTTTGGTCTTGGGGCGCTTATCTCGGTGAGGAGGGAATTAAGCACGGAATAAGAGCAAAAATTTCTTCTTTTCGTCGTATTGACCCCAATACTTTACCCCCAGCAGCTAAAGCCACTGGTCAGTATATAAACTCGATATTAGCAAAAATAGAAGTTGTTGAAGAGGGTTATGATGAGGCAATCCTTCTTGATACTCGAGGTTTTGTGTCTGAAGGCTCAGGCGAAAATATTTTTGTTATCAGAAATGGCAAAATTTCAACACCTTCTACTGCTGCCAGCATTCTGGAAGGAATTACTCGCGATTCTATTATAGTTTTAGCTTCAGATTTAGGTTTTGAAGTTGTTGAAAGAGATTTGGTTCGCTCTGACCTTTACTGGGCTGATGAGGTTTTCTTTACTGGAACAGCTGCCGAAATAGTTCCGATAAGAGAAATTGATGGGCGACTAATTGGCGAACCCGGTCCGATAACTCGCAAACTTCAGGAAGCTTTTTACTCAGTTGTCCGGGGCGAAAACCCGAAATATCAGGATTGGCTTGAATATGTCTGATAATCCAGAACGGCGCGAAAAAATTTATCTTTACGATACCACTCTCAGAGATGGAGCTCAGCGCGAAGGTATTTCTTTCACTTTGTCTGACAAACTGAAGATTACTCAAGAACTTGACAAGCTCGGAGTTGACTTTATTGAAGGCGGCTGGCCCTATTCTAACCCTAAAGATGTTGAATATTTCAAAAAAGTAAAAAAACTTAAGCTCAATCACGCAAAAGTTGTTGTTTTCGGTTCCACTCGTCGTAAAGGTGTTAAGGCTGAAGATGATGAAAATCTAAAATCTTTATTAGATGTTCAGACTGAGTTTGTATGCATTTTCGGAAAAAGCTGGGATGTTCATGTTACTAGTGTTTTAGTGACTACATTGGAAGAAAATTTAAGAATGATTACAGACTCAGTTTCTTATTTGAAAAAACAGGGCAAGAAAGTGATTTTCGATGCTGAACATTTTTTTGATGGTTACAAAAAAAATCCGGATTATGCCATAAAATCTATTATTTTAGCTCAGGAAGCTGGGGCAGACTGGATTGTTTTAGCTGATACTAATGGCGGAACTTTGCCTGAAGAACTAAAAAGAATTATTTCTGAAGTTAAACCTCATCTTAAGGTTCCTTTTGGCATTCACGCCCATAACGATAGTGATTGTGCGGTTGCTAACTCTTTAGTGGCGGTTGAATTAGGGGCACTTCAGGTGCAGGGGACAATAAATGGTTATGGTGAGCGTTGCGGTAACGCTAATCTTTGCTCAATAATTCCTGCTTTAGAGTTAAAAATGGGTTATCGATGCTTACCTGATAACAATCTTTCTCTTTTAACAGAGGTTTCTCATTTTGTAGCTGAAGTTTCCAATATCCCGCCCGATTTTCACCAGCCTTATGTAGGGCAAAGTGCTTTTGCTCACAAAGGCGGAGTTCATATTAGTGCTGTATTGAGACATAAAAAAGCTTATGAACACATTGAACCTGAACAAGTAGGTAATACCTCTCGCCTTTTAGTTTCTGAACTTTCGGGCGTTAAAAGTTTGGTTGAAAAAGCAAAAGAGACAACGGGAATTGATTTATCAGACCAGAGTGAAAAAGCAAAAACAATTCTCAAAAAACTTAAAGAAAAGGAAAAGCAAGGTTATCTTTACGAAATTGCTGACGGCTCTTTTGGTTTGTTTGTTTTACGCAATTTAGGGCGCTATCGCCCATTGTTTGAGCTTGAATCTTACAAGGTGACTATTAATCGCTGGCGAAGCGGTCGTTTTCAAGCTGAAGCTATTGTTAAACTGATTGTTAATAAGGAACGCAAGGTAGAAATTGGAGAGGGTAACGGGCCAGTTAACGCTCTTGATAGAGCTTTAAGAAAAGCTTTGGAGCCACTTTTTCCCGATTTAACTAAAATTTCTCTTTCTGATTATCGGGTTCGAGTTTTTGGTCAGGAAAAAGGCACTCAAGCGAAAACCCGAGTTTTTATGGAGTTTAATTGTGGTCAAAAAAGCTGGGGTACAGTTGGAGTTTCCGAAAACATCATTGAGGCAAGCTGGCAAGCATTAGTTGAAGGTTACGAATACGGCTTACAGTTAACTTAAAATGCTATGATAATTTGCCGTTTTGTTTTTCAAGCCAAAATTCTCTATGGTATTTTGAAAAACGACAATCAACTTTACTTTATTAAAAATCCATTTAAAACTGAAGGAGAGTTTGTTGAATTAGGCAATTCTTCGGTTAATTTGTCTGAAGTTAAGCTTCTTGCGCCAACCGCTCCTTCTAAAATTGTAGCAGTTGGTTTAAACTATGTTGACCATGCTAAAGAACTTGAGATGGATATACCTGACGAACCAATTATTTTTCTTAAACCACCAACTTCAGTGATTGGGCCAGAAGAAAATATCGTTTTGCCTTCTCAATCGCAAAGGGTGGATTATGAAGCTGAACTGGCAGTGGTAATTGGCAAGAAAGCAAGGTTTATATCAGAGGACAAAGCAAAAGAATTTATACTTGGCTATACTTGCTCAAACGATGTTACTGCTCGTGACCTTCAAAAAAAAGATGTTCAGTGGACAAGAGCCAAATCTTTTGACACTTTTGCACCTCTTGGGCCTTGGATAACTACTGATATTGAACCCGAAGATTTAAAAATTGAACTTTTTTTAAATGGAGAAATCAAGCAGTCATCAAGCAGTAAAAATTTGATTTTCAACCCTTACAAACTTGTTTCTTTCATTTCTGAGGTAATGACGCTAAACCCTGGGGATGTGATTATGACGGGAACCCCACCGGGGGTGGGAGAGCTAAAATCCGGAGATGTAGTTGAAGTTAGGATCGAGAAAATTGGTGCGTTAAAAAATTATGTCATTAACCCTACTGACTATTGTTAGATTGTCGATTAAACTGACATAATATTCGATTGTTTTGGCAGGTCTGACACTCAATTTGTAAAGTGGTATGGGTAACTCCGAACTCGCTAAATAAAACTTTTTCCACTTCTTTGATAATTTGGTCAGCTTTACTGATTAACTGGTCGCTTAGGAGCAAATGAGCACTTAAGGCGTGAAGGCCAGAGCTTATTGTCCAGATGTGAAGGTCGTGAAGGTCTAAAACGCCAGGTATTTCTTTTAATCGGGAAACCAGCTTGTCAACTTCGATATTTTTTGGTGTAGCCTCGATTAAAATGTTAACTGCCTCGACGGTCACTCGATATGCTGAAAAGAAAATTATCAGGGCAATTATTAAGCTTAGCAGAGGGTCGATTAAGTGATAACCAGTGAAGTAGATGAGTATTCCACCAGTAATTATTGCCAGAGAAGAGAGAGTGTCACCCAAAACATGGAACAAAGCGCTTCTTAAGTTCAAAGTTTCACCGTGTCTTAAAAAATATATAGCAGCACCATTCGCTATCAAGCCAAGAAAAGCTACCAAAAGCATTCCTTTTTCATTAATAGTTGGTGGGTTTAAAATACGGAAATAAGCTTCTCGAAAAATAAAAACACAAATAACAGCTAAGGTTATGCCATTAAAAAGAGCAGCCAGGATTTCCAATCGATATAAACCAAAAGTTCTTTCTTTAGTGGCTGGTTTTAAAGCTAGCGATAAGGCAAAAAAACTTGTCAGAAGAGAAAAAAAGTCAACTAACATATGACCAGCATCAGCCAGCAAAGCTAAACTTTTAGTTAACAAACCGCCGACAAGTTCAATTAAGAGAAAAAAACCAGTTATAAAAAGAGCAAATTTCAGGTTTTTGCTTTCAGTCAGTCTAGTTTCTAAGTGATTTCCCATCATTTTATTATAAATAAAAGTTGATTCTAAGTGCTTCTTAAAAATAGCGCTGAGCCAACTTTAAAATGACTCTATATTTTACAAGCCTCAATTTTTTACTAAGCACACTTGTTTAATTTTAATTTTACCTTTTTGCCTTCTTTTGCTGTATTTTCCCCTGGTGCAATTTTTTAAAAGCTTCCTTATTGTTTTTTTATTTTTTCACTTTGAGTAAAAGGGACTAAAGTAATTAAAAAGCGAAGGAGTGAAAATCCCTCCCAACCTCC
>FMSI01005316.1_pt1 | contig 15792 bp, 15 predicted proteins | sample 1504471 | NCBI WGS metagenome assembly FMSI01 (sample SAMEA4475357, study PRJEB15587) | soil metagenome | biome: Soil; feature: Field | place: India | collected 2015-03-11 | depth 0 m
CAAGCGATCGTGCTCGTCCCAGAGATCTCCTTGACCCCTCAATTGATCGCGCGGTTTCGCCATCACTTCAGCGACAAGATCGCGGTCTATCACAGCGGGCTGACAGACGCGGAGCGCGCCCGGAACTGGCAGCGCCTCAAGAGCGGCGACGTTCAGGTCGTTATTGGTGTGCGCGCTGCGATCTTCGCGCCGTGTCCCAACCTCAAACTCATAGTGATTGACGAAGAGCACGAAAGCACCTACAAGCAAGACGACCTTGCCCCGCGATATCATGTGCGCGACGTGGCCATCCAGCGTGCCCAGCTCACCGGCGCGACAGTCGTCTTGGGTAGTGCGACGCCAAGCATCGAGAGCTATTTTTACGCGCAGAGCCAGCGCTATCGTTTGTTAGAATTGCCGGAGCGCGTTGTCCCCACCCAGCCGCCGGCTATCAAAATCGTAGATATGCGAGACCGCAAGAATCTGCTCAGCCCAATCTTGCGCGCTAAGATCGAGCAGAGATTGAAGAACCACGAGCAGGTGATTCTCTTTCTCAACAGACTGGGCTACTCTATTGCGATCTGTCGGCGCTGCCGCCAGACCGTGAAGTGCCCACTCTGTCAGATCGCTCTGACCGTACACATGCGCGAGCAAGAGCTGCGCTGCCGGTACTGCAATTATCGTCTCAGGATGCCGCGGTGTCGTTCATGCAGCTCGACGGAGCTGCTCTTTGAGGGCGGGGGCACCGAGCGCCTCGAGCTTGAGGTGCAGAAAAGTTTTCCCAACGTCAATTTTCGCCGGATGGACTCCGAGAGCGTGCGACGCGGCGAGCACGCCGTGATCTTAGAAGCCTTCCGTCAGGGGCAGATCCAGATTCTCCTGGGCACGCAGATGATCGGACTTGGGCTCGATTTCCCGAACGTCACGTTGGTTGGGATTATCTCCGCGGATACGCTGCTGGACTTCCCGGATTTTCGCGCAGGGGAAAGGACGTTTCAGTTGATCTCACAAGCAGCTGGACGAGCCGGCCGCGGCGAACGCCCCGGCGAAGTGATCATCCAGACCCGACACCCCGATAACGAGATCATTCAGTTCGCTGCTGCTCAAGACTATCGCGCGTTCTACGAGCACGAGATCGCGTTACGTGAGGCGCTCGCGTATCCGCCCTTCACAAGAATTATATTTGTAACAGTCGAGCACAAGAGTGAAGCAAAAGCCGGTGAACAGGCCGAACGACTCAAAGAGCGCCTTGGAGTATTGAAAATCGGAGAGATTCTCGGCCCCGCGCGAGCACTGCCCTATAGATTGCGCGGGCGCTATCGCTGGCAACTCGTGCTCAAAACTCCTCCAGACTTTATACAGAAACCCTTGTGGGAAACTATTACCGAACTGAAGCTAGCTGACTTGGTGACGGTGAACGTTGATCCTCAGCTCTAAAGAGAATCTTTGTTGCTATTGGGGTGAATTCAGCACGCTCGCGCAGCTTTGCGTAGAGAGCAGCAAACGCAAAGCTCAGCATCATCAAGCCGAAGCCACTAGCGACTTGAGTGAGGATGACTGCGTCCCCTGAAAAGCCCCAGCGTGTGGCACTCCACCATCCGCCGAGCACAATCCCCAGAACAAACATCACAGCAGGAATAAGATAGAGCAAAGCCGATGCTTTCACAACGGAAGCATTCGATTTGAGCTGGAGCACGACGCGATCCCCAGGGGCTGCGCCGGCTTCGTTGAGCGCCTCGATCTCCATCACCGAAGACTGCCGAAAGAGACCCCCTAAGATCCCGCGACGCTGGTCGACTTCTTCAGGCGAGCAGGCTGTGCTCAACACACACGTGCAGTTTTCGCATGTCCCGGAACGATAGACCCGCACGCGCACACGATCAGCGACTGCACTGATAACAATCCCTTCAGCGGTATCTTTCATACTCTTGCCCTCGCGAAAAGTATACTAAAACAGTCCGAATTTCGCAACCCCGAAGATATATGCTATAATAAGCCATCATACACCAAGGAGTGGTTAGACATGTTTGTGGTCACCGACAGGGCTGCCCAGGCACTCTATCAATTTTTGCAGAGTGAGGGCAAGACAGAGTACGCTTTGCGCATAGTAGCTCAAATGGGCAGCTGTAGCTGCTGCGGCCCAGCTTATGGGCTCTTCTTAGAGAAAGAGAGCGCCCCTGGGGATACGATCATTCACGCGGGGCCAGTCAAGATCTTCTTAGATCAGATGAGCAGTGCGCTCCTAGACGAAGCGACTTTGGATTTTATGGACGGCCCGGAGCAGGGCTTCTTTATAGATAATCCCAAAGACCAGCCAGGGGGACCAGGGGATTGCAGCCAGGGCTGTGGCCATTAACCTCGAGAGCAAAGGAGAGGGAGCATCATGGGAACACTCGTTCTCGTAGGCGTCATTGCCCTGATTATTCTCTTAGTGATCGGGCTGTACAACAGCTTGGTCACCGCGCGCAATCGCGTAGACAATGCCTGGGCGCAGATTGACGTGCAGCTCAAGCGCCGACACGATCTCATCCCCAACTTAGTCGAAGTCTGCAAGGGCTATATGAAGTACGAGCAATCAGTTCTTGAGAGCGTGACTAAGGCGCGCTCTCAAGCCGTGCAGATCTCCGGAGGGAGCGTGCAAGAGCGCGCCCAAGCCGAAAATGTCCTGACAGGCGCGCTGCGACAGCTCTTCGCCGTCGCTGAGAATTACCCTGAACTCAAGGCCAATCAGAACATGCTCGCCCTGCAAGAGGAGCTAACAGCAACGGAGAACCGAATCGCGTTCGCGCGGCAGCACTACAACGACTCGGTGATGCGCTATAACATCCAGATTCAGCAGTTCCCAGCAAATCTCTTAGCAAGCAGTTTCGGGTTTCACCCCAGGGCGTTCTTTGAGCTGACAGAACCGACCCAGCGCGAGCCAGTCAAAGTACAGTTCTAGCCCAAGATGTACGACGCCATTGCTGCTAATCGCCGCAACACGGTTCTCTTAATAGCCGTGATGACAGCCGTCTTGATGCTCATCGGCTATGCGTTTGGTCTGTACTTTGGCCTGGGGGAAGGGGGGGTGATCATCGCTGCCCTTGTCGCGCTGGTGTGGATCGGTATCAGCTATTTTCACGGCGATAGCATCTTATTAGCTGCCAGTCGCGCCCACGAGATTCACAAGGCTGATCACCCCCAGCTCTTCAATGTTGTCGAAGAGCTGACCATCGCAGCGGGCCTGCCCATGCCTAAAATCTATATTATTGAAGACTCGGCTCCCAACGCGTTCGCTACGGGCCGAGATCCTCACACTGCTTCCGTTGCTATCACGCGGGGCCTTTTGGAGAAGCTCAATCGCGAAGAACTCCAAGGCGTAATGGCCCATGAGCTCTCGCACATCCAGAACAGAGATATTCTCTACGCAACGCTGATCGGGGCTATTGCTGGAGCGATCATCTTGATTTCCGATGTCTTCTTGCGCTCATTGCGCTGGAGCAGCAGGCGCCGCAGCAAGAGCAGCAAGGGTAGTGGTGGCGCAGCTCTGATTATTCTTATAGGAATGATCCTAGCGATCCTTGCGCCGGTGATCGCGCGGCTCTTGCAGTTGGCTGTGTCGCGCCAGCGCGAGTATCTTGCCGACGCTTCAGCAGCGCTGATGACACGCTACCCTGAAGGACTTGCCTCAGCCTTAGAGAAGATCGCGCGCGACCCTGACCCGTTAGAAGTCGCCAGCCGCGCAACACAACATCTTTATATTGTCAATCCCTTCGAAAAAGAGAGACGGAGCTTAGATTCGCTCTGGTCTACCCATCCCCCATTAGAAGAGCGCATCAAGCGCTTGCGCGCTATGCGCTAATTCATATGAATTTCACTCTCTTGGATGAGGTTCTCAAACGAGATCAGCTTCTGGCGGAGCTTCATCGCTTTTAAGCGCTCCAGGGCTTCTTTTTCGATCTGGCGGATGCGCTCGCGGCTCAGCCCAAAGACCTTGCCCACTTCTTCAAGGGTCATCGGCTGCTGCCCGCTCAGCCCAAAGCGCAAGTCTAAGACCTTGCGCTCGCGCTCGCTCAGCTCGCTGATCGCCTTGCGCAGCTCCTCGCGCTGCATCTCCGAGAAAGCTTCTTGCAACGGAGAGGACTTCGTCCGCCCGATGAAGTCGCCCAATACCGAGCCTTCTTCTTCGTCACCGATAGGTTCTTCAAACGAGCGTGTGTACGGGCTGATCTTCTTCACCCGCTCGATCTCCTCGACGGGTACGCCTAACATCCGAGAAAGCTCTTGGCTGCTGGGCGGCTCTCCTTTCTCTTGGACGTATTCTTCTTCAGCTTTATAGATGCGCCGCATCAGCTCGAGCACGTGCGTGGGAATGCGAATCGTCCGGGCTTTGTCGGCGATAGCGCGGCTGATCGCCTGGCGAATCCACCAGGTCGCATAGGTGCTGAACTTATACCCCTTGCGATAGTCAAATTTTTCGATAGCTTTCATCAGGCCGATATTGCCCTCTTGAATGAGATCTAACAGTGAGAGGCCACTGCCCTGGTGCTTCTTGGCGATGGAGACGACTAAGCGCAAGTTTGCTAAAGCCAATTGCTCTTTGGCTTTCTTATCGCCGCGGGCGACGCGCTTGGCAAGCTTCACTTCCTCCTCACGCGTCAGCAACGGGACCTTTCCGATCTCTTGGAGATAGAGCTTGACTAAATCCTCAGAGAGATCGCCCTCGAGCTCCTCTTCTAGGGCTAATTCCGGCTCGAGTTCCTCTTCAAACTCTTCCTCAAGCTCTTCTTCGTTGGCCATCTCGAAAATCTCCGTTTCCTCGTCGGTGCGCATACGAAAAGTTCCTCCTCGACTCTATTCTAGACGAAGTCCTGGTGATTTGGATACAAAGAAACCTCTGGCCCCGCCAGAGGACAGTGAGACTACCAATCCCTGATTCAAGGTAGTTTTATTATATCTCAAAAGGCTGTCATTGTCAAGAGCAGTTCGCGATTCTTGGCTCTTGGCGCGCCGTTGGAGCCCCAGGGGAAGGCTGAGGTGCCCGCTGTCCCTCTCAGGGGGGAGACAGGGCTCCTTGTCGAGCAAACTATAAAGAGATAAAGTCATAGTATGGATCTGAAGCGCAAACGAATCGGCGTGCTGATGGGGGGGCTCTCCCCAGAGCGCGAGGTCTCGCTGCGCTCCGGGCAGAACGTCTACGAAGCTCTCGTACGGCTCGGGTATCGCGCTCAAGCGCTCGTGCTCGATCACCCCGATCAGATCATTTTGGCACTCTCACAGATAGATATCGCGTTTCTCTGTCTTCATGGGGGCATCGGCGAGGACGGGACCATTCAAGCCCTTCTAGAGATCTTAGAGATTCCCTACGTTGGTTCGGGTGTCTTAGCGAGCGCGCTCGCCATGAATAAGCCCCACGCCAAGCGCATCTTCATCAGCCATAATCTGCCCACGGCCCCTTGGATCGAGTATGACGGAGAGCCTTGGCCTAGCTGGGGCGAGCGTATTGCTACAGAGCTGGGCTTCCCATGCGTCGTCAAGCCCGTGCGCGAGGGCTCGAGCGTAGGCGTTCGTATCATCCATACCTCAGAAGAGCTCATCCCTGCCTGCCAAGCGACACACTCAGAGTTTGGGGATTTCTTCATCGAGAAGTTCATCCCCGGAAAAGAGATCACAGCTGGGATTTTGCGCATCGATGGCGAAGACCGCGCGCTCCCTTTGATTGAGCTCCGTCCCCGTCGGGAATTTTATGACTATACGGCCAAATATACCCTTGGGGAGTGCGAGTTCATCATCCCTGCAGAGCTAGATGCCGAGATCACAGCGCGTGTCCAACAAGTAGCTCTCCACGCGCACAGAGTTCTAGGGTGCTTCGGGTTCTCGCGGGTAGACCTCAGAGTCAGCCCAGAGAATGAGCCATATTTACTCGAAATCAACACGCTCCCGGGAATGACAAATACAAGCGATCTCCCTAAAGCCGCCGCAGCGCTGGGAATAGGGTTCGACGAGCTTGTCGAACGAATGTTGCTGACTGCTGTAGAAAAGCGTTCAGCGCCCAGTTCTCAGTTGGTCAGCTGACGGCTCAAGCTTAGTACAGCGTATATCTTGGCGAGGGCACCAAATAAGCTGAAAACGCTTGTCCAGCCAGCGTCCAATAGTGCTCTTGCGCGCCAGATGATGCGCGTAATGGGCGTGTAAGCATTTCACTGTTTGGAAGTCGGCGATCCCTGCGATCCCCCGGTCTCGCAGAGACTCCAGCCAGCCGCGTTTTTCTAAGAATCCTTGCTCTTGGGGGCTGAGCAGCGAGAATCGCTCGTGAGCGTAGCGCCGATGGTCTTCGAAGTAGTGTGCGCGCATCTCAGGGTTGCGGGCGATCTCTGCTTCAATCTGAGCGATGACGCCTTGCTCTTCTAAGCGCGCAAGCTGCTCGCGTAAGATGGGACACGTCAGCCAGAAAAGCGTGGGGAAGGGCTCAATAGAGTCATTCTCTCTCAGCAATGGAGCAACGCGAACAACTGCGGGGTATCCCCACGGGCAGCGGACCTCGATATTTACTAGGCCACGCGGGGGTCGACCCAGCTGCCGTTCGATGATGGCGCGATCAATGTCCATGTTCTGTACACTAGCAAGAAATTTCTGAGCCCACAACCCTGTTGCAGCACCCTCCGCCTTCTCTTATACTCAAACTATTATGAGCATTCTTATTAACTCGAACACGAAGGTCTTGGTGCAAGGGATCACGGGGAGCGAGGGCAGCTTTCACACGCAACGGATGAGGGAGTACGGCACAAAGATCGTCGCCGGGGTGACCCCAGGCAAGGGCGGCTCCGACTGCGAAGGCATCCCGATTTATAACACAGTCGCTGAAGCTGCGAAGGATCATGAGATCGACGCGAGCGCGATCTTCGTGCCAGCACAGTTTGCTGCCGACGCTATTCTAGAAGCCGCCGACGCTGGGATTAAACTGATCGTCTGCATTGCCGAGCGCATCCCTGTCCATCAAATGCTGAAAGTCGTGCAGATCGTCGCTCAGAAGGGTAGTCGCTTAATCGGGCCCAACTGCCCAGGAGTGATCTCGCCGGGCAAATCCAAAGTTGGAATTCTGCCCAATCACGTCTTCAAGCCCGGCCCAGTGGGTATCGTCAGTCGCAGCGGCACGCTCACCTATGAGATTGCCGACCAGCTCTCGCGCGCGGGGATCGGGCAGTCGACGGTCGTCGGCATCGGCGGCGACCCGATCATCGGAAGCTCTTTTATTGATATTTTAGAACTCTTCCAGAAGGATCGTCAGACGAAAGCCGTTGTTTTGGTCGGCGAAATCGGGGGCACCGATGAAGAGCGGGCAGCTGAATTTATTTCTCAGCATATAACTAAGCCCGTGGTTGCGTACATTGCGGGATTTTCGGCGCCGCCGGGCAAGCGCATGGGCCATGCGGGGGCGATCATCTCTGGAGGCGAGGGCACAGCAGAAGCTAAAGCCAAATCTTTGGAAGCCCACGGCATCCCTGTGGCGCGGACGCCAAAGCAAATCGTCGAATTAGTCCAAGCAGCTCTGAACGCCTAACAGACTTGCGCATCGCCCCAAAAAGCTCCATACTATAAAGTGCAGAAAGGAGCTGAGGCCCCATGCCCGATCTCTTCAAGGAGGGGAAGCAGCAGAGATTGTCCCCTTTCGCTCCAGAGCAGATCGCCGAACTCGAAAAGCCCTTGGATGAGTCGCGCATCCAGCGCCGCCCCGATGGACTGACCTATCTGCCCACATATGACGTCATCGAGACCGCCAACAGAATCTTTGGATATGGCGGCTGGCACCGCGAGATCAAACGATTAGAGAAAATCTACGAAGACACCAGCGAGGGCACATATAGTGTCGGCTATCTCTGTGAATGTCGGATTCGCATCGGCGACGTTGTTCATGAAGACGTGGGCTTTGGTTCCGGAGTCAGTCAAACTGATCCCGCACGAGCGTATGAGACAGCCCTCAAGGGGGCGGTCTCCGATGCGCTGAAGCGCTGCTTCCGGGCGCTGGGGGACCAGTTCGGCCTCAGTCTCTATAAGAAGCACGAGCCTGAAGAAGCTCCTTCAGTACCCTTAGCTACCGAAGCCCAAGTGGCACGGCTGCGCAAGGAGTTGCGCAACGCCAATCTCAAAGAGAGCAAATTGTTAGACTACATCAACGCTCTCACGGGAGCACACTATACGCGCCTGGAAGAGCTCCCCTTGCGCGTCGCCAGTCGCGCTATCGATAAGTTCGTCCAGGAACGCGAAGAGTTCATCCAAGAGCTCAAACGCATGAAGGGATAATATGGGCTTTAGCTGTGGGCTGGTGGGCCTGCCCAACGTCGGCAAGAGCACGATCTTCAACGCCCTGACAGCCGTTGGGGCCAGAGTCGATAACTACCCGTTCACGACGATTGAGCCCAACGTCGGCATCGTCGCTGTCCCCGATCCCAGACTTGACGAGCTCCATAAGCTCTTCCCGGAGAAGAAGAAGGTCCCAACGACACTGCAGTTTATAGACATCGCCGGGCTGGTCAAGGGCGCTAGCGAGGGCCAAGGGCTGGGCAATCAGTTCTTAGCTGAGATCAGAAACGTCGACGCGATTGTCCACATCGTGCGCTGCTTTGAAGACCCCGACGTCGTGCATGTCGACGGCACTATTGACCCCAAACGCGACATCGAAGTCATTGAGACTGAGCTCTTACTCAAAGATCTTGAGACCGTCGAAAAGCGCGTCAAATCGTTGGCGTCAAGAGTGAAAGTCGGGGACAAAGCTGCCAAAGCCGAGTACGAGTTCTTCGAGCGAGTGCGGCAGGGACTGGCGCAAGGGCAGCATATTCGCACTATCGCTCTTCACGAGCACGAGCGCCCATTTCTCAAAGATTTAAACCCTTTGACGCTCAAGCCCGTGCTCTTCGTAGCCAACGTCGGTGACCAAGGCGAGAACGAATATTCTAAAGAAGTCCAAAGACTCGCGGCGGAGCGCGGCACGAAAGCCGTTGTCATCCGCGGACGATTAGAATCCGAAGTCTACGAGGCCGCCGACACCGATGAAGAGCGCTGCGCCTTCAGAAAAGAGCTAGGGATTGAAGAGTCCGGGCTGGACGCGCTGGTGCGCGCGGGCTATGAGATCTTACACTTAGTGACGTTTTATACTATCGACGGCCCAGAAGTTCGGGCCTGGACGGTGCCCAAGGGGACGCACGCCCCGCAAGCGGGCGCCAAGATTCACACGGACTTCTTGGAGCGCTTCGTGCAATGCGAAGTCGCACGTTGGGACGAGCTTGTCAGAGAGAAATCATTAGCACGCCTGCGCGAGCTGGGACACCTCCGTCGCCACGGGGAAAAATACGAAGTCCAGGACGGCGACGTCATCCACTTCATCGTCGCGTAAAGTTGACAAATCCCTCTAAAGACGGTATAGTGTAGATTTGTCCGATTCCATTAGCACTTTCGTGGGAGCGTAGAGTCTCGATCATGCAGCTTTACAAAGCAGCTAAAGAATTAAACACGACCATCGCTGAGCTTGTCGCGCGCCTAGAGACGCGCGGGATCAAGAAGCGCAAGCATAGCTTTGAAAATCTCACTGAAGAAGAGTATAAGATCGCACAAGAGCTTTTTGCCAGGCCTGAAGCTAAGCCGGCAGCTCCGAAGTCTCAACCATTACGCTCTGAAGTTCCTCAGCTCCAAAGAACTCCTGAGCCCAAAGTTGAGACTACTCTAAAGGAGAAACCCGAAGCTCCGGCCCCTGCTGCGGCAAAGCCTACAGCGCCTACTGCCGTGCCGCAAGCCCAAGTCTCGCACGCTGCAGCAGCACAAGTCGTTGCGCCCGCACCTCCAAAACCTCAAGCTGAAGTCAAGACTGCAGTCTTAGAGAAGCCTGCGCCTCCCCCGCTCCCTACAAGACCTCTGGTCCCCCGGCCCCCAGTCGTCACGATCTTGGGCCACGTCGACCACGGCAAGACGACGCTCTTAGACTATATTCGCAAGACGCACGTGGCGGCCAGCGAAGCCGGTGGAATCACCCAGTCTATCGGAGCGTATCAAGTCGAATATAAAAATAAAAAAATCACGTTCATTGACACGCCGGGGCATAAAGCGTTTGCGAATATGCGCGCCCGCGGCGCCCAAGTGACGGATATCGCCGTCTTAGTCGTCGCCGCCGACGACGGCATCATGGAGCAGACCCGTGAGGCGATCAGTCACGTCCGCGTTGCCAAAGTCCCGATCATCGTCGCTATTAATAAAATAGACAAGCCCACGGCAAGCGTGCAGCGCGTGAAAGAACAGTTGGCCCGCGAAGGACTCACCCCCGAGGACTGGGGCGGCGAGACGATCACCGTGCCCATCTCGGCCCTCACGGGCCAGGGGGTCGACGATCTCTTAGAGATGATCTTGCTCGTTGCAGAACTGCAAGAATTGAAAGCAGATCCCCAAGCCCTGCCTCGCGGGGTCGTCATCGAAAGCTCCCTCGATGCTGCCCGTGGTCCCGTCGCGACCGTAATCGTCCAAGACGGGACACTCCGCGAACGAGATATTATAGTCTGTCACACGGCGTACGGGCGCATCCGCGCGCTCTTGGACGACCGTGGCCGGCGAGTCGGCGAAGCCGGACCTGGCTCAGCTGTCCAAGTTCTTGGGCTCTCTGAAGTTCCCGGCGCTGGCGAGCGCTTCGAAGTCATGACTAATCTGGTGGAAGCCAAGCGCCTTGTAGAATCGCGCCTAGAAGAGCTGCGCCGCAAGCGCTTTGAAAAGACCCGTAGAACTATTCAAGATATCCTTCAGCAACAAGCTCAAGCGAAGACGCGCGTGCTGCAGATCATTCTAAAGGCTGATAGCGCCGGCTGCCTCGAAGCGGCACGCAATGAACTCAAAAATATCACAGTCGAATCCGTGCAGCTGGAGTTTCTGCACGAGGGTGTGGGCAACGTCAACGAGAGCGATGTCTTGCTTGCGTCTACGGCCAAAGACGCGGTGATCATCGGCTTTCGTGCCGGGATTGACGATAAAGCGGCCAAACTCGCCGATCAAGAGGGTGTGCCCATTCGTCTCTACGACGTGATCTATCAACTGACTGATGACGTCAAGAGGGCTCTGCAAGGGCTAGTCGCGCCGCAGATCCGCGAGGCCAAGATCGGCGAAGCGGAGGTCCGTCGGATCTTCAAGATCCCCAATGTGGGCACGGTAGCCGGCTGCTATGTGCGTGATGGCTATGTGCTGCGGGAGGCGCGCGTGCGCGTCAAACGCAATGATACCGTGATCTTTGACGGGGCCCTGGCAAGCTTGAAGCATCTTGACAAAGACGAGAAGAAGATCGAAAAAGACAAGGAATGTGGGATCAAGATTGCCGGATTTGAGAAGATCGAAGAGGGCGATATCTTAGAGTTCTACACGCGCGAGGTCGTCAAAGGGTTCTGAGAAGTTCAAAGGGCAGCTTAAGCCGGGGGTGGTTGTATGCGGATCGGGGTGGTGCGCCTGACCTTGCGCTTGCATGAGCCGACATCTCTCAAAGAGAAGCGTCATATCCTTCAGAGCCTCATCGCGCAACTGCGTCGGAAATTCAACGCGTCTATTGCGGAAATCGACCGTCTAGACGATTGGAAGTCTGCTGTGCTGGGCGCAGCGATCGTCTGCAATGATGGGCGGGTCAACAACGCGCTCTTGGGGAAGCTCGTCGAAGCCGTGGGGCACTACAAAGATATCACCGTAGAAGACTACGAGATCGAGATAATCTAAGTTATGAGTCGCTGGGGCTTAGAGCGCTTACAAGCAGAGATCCATCAGAGATTGAGCGAGATCTTGCAGTTTGAGGCACGCGATCCGCGCCTAGAGCGCGTGACGATCTTCGCTGTAAAGCTCTCCAAAGATATTCGTCATGCGCGGGTCTCTGTCGGGGTGTTGGGCAACTCTCAAGAGGAGACAGAGTCACTTCAGGCTTTACAAGAGCACCGAGGTTTTTTGCGCTCGGCGCTTGCCAAGCGCCTCCATATTCGCCATACGCCGGAGCTGCACTTTGAGCTGGACGAAACAGAGCGCCGTGCGCGACGTATTGAAGAGTTGCTTGAGGGTTCCCTCTAAATTTGCCTGGGCTGACGCTTTCACTATATGATGCTCTCAGCCGAAAGCAGGAGGAGGTTCTAGCTATGAACGTCGCGCGTCTATTCGAGCACGCCGCGCAGCAGCATCCAGAGAGAACGGCCGTACATTTCCCCGGGATCCCCAACGCCGTGCCTCCACGGGCGATCTCATATAAAGAGCTCTCTGAGTGGACAAGCCGGTTCGCCGGCGGGCTACAAGCCCTAGGACTGGCCCCCGGAGATCGCTTCGCTGTCTATATGCCTAATCTGCCCCAATTTGTGATCGCGATCTGGGGCGGCTTCAAAGCCGGCTGCGTCCCTACACCTATGAACCCTACGCTCAAAAAGCGCGAGATCGTCCATCAGATCACAGATTCTGGGGCAAAGCTCATCATCGCTCCGGTCTTCATGCTTGAAGAAGTCGCCAAAGCTGCCGAGGAACTGCCCGAGCTGAAAGTCTTCGTGGTTGGTCCTGGATCCCCATACCCCAATTTTGACGAGTTGCTCAAGCATCCTCCGACATCTGTTGAGCGCGACGACGATGATGTGGCCCTCATGCCCTACACGTCGGGAACAACGGGAAAGCCCAAGGGAGTCTTACTCACCCATAAAAATTTGAGCAGCAACATTCAAGCTGTTATGAAGCTGATGCAAGCAAAGGGCGCAGGGGAGCGCCTGCTCGTGCCCATCCCTATGTTTCACATCACCGGCATGACTGTCTTAATGCTCAGTCCGCTCTGCACAGGCGTGACTATCTACCCCATGCTGCGCTGGGACGCCGAGCACGCCATGCAGCTCATCCAAGAACACAAGATCACGAGTATGGTCTGCGTTCCCACGCTCTATATCGATCTGCTCAACCACCCGAAAGCGAATCACTATGACTTAAGTTCACTGAAACTATGCAGCTCCGGGGGCGCGAAGATGCCCGTTCCCGTCATCGAAGCGATGCAGAAGAGGCTCGGCGTGACGGTCTACGAAGGCTACGGGCTCACAGAGACGTCGCCGCTGACGCATACGAACTTAGCAGCGCCCAAGCCGAAGATCGGTTCGATTGGCTGGCCCATCGAAGGCGCGGAATGCAAGATCGTTGACGAAAACAATAGCCGCCTTCCCGTAGGGCAAATCGGAGAGCTGTGCGTGCGCGGCCCGATGGTGATGAGAGGCTATCACAATAACCCTGAAGCGACTCAGCAAGCTATAGATTCTGAAGGCTTCTTCCACACGGGAGACTTAGCGTATGTTGACGAAGAGGGTTATTACTATATCGTCGATCGCGTCAAAGACATGATCAACGTCGGGGGTGTCAAGGTCTTCCCCAAGGAAGTCGAGCACGTTTTATACGAGCATCCTGCTGTGGCTGAGTGCGCTGTTGTAGGGATTCCCGACGAGCGCAAGGGCGAGACTGTTAAAGCGTACATTGTGCTCAAAGCTGGCTATGTGCCTTCAGATGCTTTAGCTGAGGAGATTCAGCAACACTGCTTGAGGGAACTCGCCGCGTACAAGCACCCACGGGAGATAGAGTTTGTGCAGCAACTTCCCAAGACAGCATCAGGAAAGATTCAGAAGTATGTGCTGCGGGGGCACTGAAGCCTTACTTAGCGCTTCCGCTCCCTGGGGTTGCTGGAGCTCTGCGCTTGCTTTTCCGCGCGCACGCGCGAGACAGCATACCCGAAAAACCCGATCATTGCAATAACCCCGGCAATGAGAAAGACCTTCGGGGCCGTCGGCGGCGAAAAGACCATATACCCCAAGCCGATAAACCCGATCACTGCACTGATTACGATGATAGCTGCAAAGATGAACTCACTCATCGTGCGTCCACTCCTCAGTCCAAGATTTGCTCTATTGTAACAGATGAAGAGCCGTGAATCACGGAAGGCACAGAATGAAAGAGCACGGACTCTTGTCTGCCCAACACTGCCCCAGACGTCCATCATCTGGCGGAAGAAGTCGCAGCCGCGCCTAGACCTCAGACACCATTGCCCAGCCCGCCGGCTCGTACAATTGACAGTGCGACAGTGACAAACTGTCAAACTCAGAGCTGATGAACTGAGAAACTCACTTAGCGAGGTGCTATGCGTCGACAGGTTTACTTGCTTGCTTTTGTAAGCGCGATCTCCCTCTGTTTGTCAAGCGTGATCTCAGAGCGTCGTGTTTATGCCGACTGTTCTTTAGTGATCACCATTACGTCCAGCCCGTTCGCGCTCGTCGCTTCCGACGGGCCCCGTGTCGCCACGCTCTCCGCGAAAGTGCAGAACTCCGGCTCGACAGTCCTCAAGAACGTCACGGTCTTTCTCGGCAATGGAACGACTCCCGGCACATTCGACGATGCTGGGGGACAAAGACTTCAAATGCTCGGCTCCGCCAGCGAAGCGACCCGCTTCTTGGGACATCTTCCCGCCGGAGCCACGCGCACCGTCTATTGGCACATTGTCTACCCCAGCACAGTCGATGTTTCGTATCCGTACATGGTGTGGGCGACTGCTGAGAACGCTTGCAGTGCCTCCCAGAGCGTAACCCTTCAGACAAAAAGCTCCTCAGCAGCAACTTCTAGTAGGATCTTACCTGCCGACGGCTCAGTGACTGTCGAACCCCAGTCGAGACAGATCGGCGTTGGGCAGCTTATCACAGTCACGATCACAGGATTTGATCTTGGGGCTGTGGGAGCCGGTCCCGAAGCCGTCGAAGACGCGTGGTTTCAGCCCGTCAGCAACCCCAGCTTTGACCCCACGTGTTTGCGGCTCATCCGCACCGAAGTCGCGCTCACCAGCATCAAAGCAACGCCTTATCATGATCAGATTTATTTTACAGGCATCGGTTCTCATAACCCACTGCCAAACTACGCTCGTAACCCTTCGGACTACGTCAAGTACACATTCATCGGGCTGCGAAGCTGCACGACGACCTTACAGCCCTATCAGCAAGCTGCTTCTGGCAGCGGGCACAAGTTTAACGCTGACATTGGCGCGATCACGCTCACTATCGGAGTGAGCGAGTCCGCAGGTAAGTTTTTCGTCAATAAATCCGTTACCCCAACCGCAACAACGCCAGGCACGACGCTGACGTACACTATCGAATACGGCAACACCGGCGGAGCACCTATCGGCGATCCCGCTTTAGAAAACAGCGTCGTAATCACAGATATTCTCCCATCAGAGATCACATACGTCGCGGGCAGCGCGACGTGTAGCACCCAGTGTTTGAAGCTCTGGTCTACCGACGGCGGCGCGACGTTCGTCGCTACAGAGCCATCTGCTGCAGCCAGTGTCACAGCCATCCGATGGGTCATTCTTGCTTTCATTCCTGCAGGCCAAAACCCCGCAGGCACCGTGGGGTTCAAAGCAACAGCCAACTCTTCGGACATCGTGTGCAACACCGCCCATGGGACTATCAATTCGAGCGCAGTGGTCACTTCAGACACTGCGTGCGTAAACAGCAAAACAGATATAGAGCTTTCCATCTCCGGCCCGACGACGGTGCTCCCCGGTAGCTCGCTGAATTTTATTCTCAGCTATCACAATGCCGGGCCGTCTGTTGCTGAAGACGTCCAGATTCTCCTTACGCTCCCTGAGGGCACACGCTTTGTCAACGCCAGCCCCCCTCCTGCAAGTAATTCCGGGCAGATCCTGACTTTTCTCATTGGCTCGCTTATGCCAGGTCAGGGAGGCTCGCTCAGCACCCAAATCTCGGTGCTCAGCTCCGTCCCCACAGGAACAACTCTCACGACCATCGCTCGAGCGACGACAAACTCCCCAGA
>FMSI01011813.1_pt1 | contig 15759 bp, 6 predicted proteins | sample 1504471 | NCBI WGS metagenome assembly FMSI01 (sample SAMEA4475357, study PRJEB15587) | soil metagenome | biome: Soil; feature: Field | place: India | collected 2015-03-11 | depth 0 m
CATTCTTATTGCATTAGGGTTGGCTTCTCTAGTTGCATTCAAACCAATCCTTAACAGCTCGATCTGTTGGTCAACAGATAATTGCAATACATTTCCCCATTCAGGCTCGTTAAATACATTCCATAGATCAACCGCATCTCTATATCTATGAACTGGTTTATAACATATGTTTCGGAGAACAGTTTTCAAATCGTCATAGCTTTTTTTCTTAGCCCACTCTGGAACGCTCCATTCGTGAAGCCAAATTAACAGGTGACCCCAAACCCTTAAACCGTTGGACCTAAGCCAGTTAACTGCCGCGTCCCGTGATTCCCACTTATACTGTCCTTCCTCCTGCTCAAACAAGGGCCAGAAGAAATTCACCATTCCTGCGTTGAACAATTCCTTAAACCGTTCTTTGTATGCATTGAAGTCTGTTAGAAGATCGCGCATCTCAAACCCCCTTGTATTGCAGGCGAACATAATGTCATGGTCAAGCTGTTCAGCTGTAACCGTAATGTTTTCAACAGGATTCCCGTTTTCATCGACAATGTTTAGGGTGACATTGGCCATTCTGAACTTCTCAATATTTTGCCTTGCAATCTCTAAGGCAAGTTTTTCCCCAGCCCAAAGGCTGCTGTTTAATGATTTATCTGAGAATGAGGCGCACGTCACCTTGTCTGAAGCATTTCTTGCTTTTTCCAAAAACATACGGGATTCCTCAATCAGATTTTCCAATTCTGAAGAAAAACCGTAGCCCCTTATAAGGTGGCTTTCATACTCTTTATAAACTTTTTTAAAATGGCTTTTTGCAAGTTCATAGTTCAGATTAATATATAGCTGTTTTTGCGTCGCGTTCTTTTTGTATCCTTCACCTTCATTGTCTGCCGTCAGTATAAGCTTGCCAAATCCTTGTACTTCCCAAAGAACATTAATGAAGAGAGCATCATCAAGAAGCGGGCAAACATACTTGCCTTGTGTTTCTTTCTCAAACGGATGTGGAAACGGCTCGCCCTCAATGTCTGAAGCATATATGTATGGCACTGTAAATAACTGCCCATCTTTATTGAAGGCTTCGATCACGAGAGAATTTGATTGGGCTTCGGATTCCGCTCCTGGCTTGTTGAACATGAAATTATAGAATAACATGCTAATCATGCTTCCGACAGTCATTAATAAGGCTATCTTTTCAAATTTTTGATGATCCCTCCTGCCTTTAGCCAAGCCTGCTTCCCTTTTAGCCTACGTGCTCGCTTTTATTTTTTGAATTTATGAACATAAATATTAAAAGGTGGAGTTGCGAGATGCGGATTAAGTAGCGAACGGAAATAGGCATGCCAGCGGAACGAGACTGATGCTAATTGCTTAGCGCGAGTTCTTTTCCAATATAGCCCAGATAAGCGTAGCACGTAAAGGCTTAAATATGAGTAGCAAAAATCTGGCTTTTAAGTCTTGGAAAAAGAATCTCCTCCCGTCAACTTCCTAATCCCAATGGCTGATCTGAATCGGGTTGATTTTAAGGTTCCCCCCACCAGATTTTCCCCGATGCCTTTCTGGTTTTGGAATGCCGATATGAACGAGGAAAAAATGCTGTGGGAGCTAAAGGAGTTCAAAGATAAAGGCATCTCTTCATTGTTTATTCACGCCAGATTCGGGCTAAAGGTTCCATATCTTTCTCAGGACTGGTTTAACAAGGTGAGGTATGCTGTAGAGAAGGCGAAGGAACTCGGCTTAAAGATCTGGATATATGACGAGTATAACTGGCCCAGTGGTACTGCCGGGTTAGAAGTTGTAAAGAGGCATCCAGAGCTAAGGGAGAAAATCCTGCAGGCAGTCATCTGGAGGTTTAAAGGCCCGCTTTTCGCGTTCACCGAGATGACTGATTCAAGATACATTGATCTCAAGGACACTAAGCTCTTGCGTATAATAGCCCTGCCAGTTAAAGCCTTGAAGCATTTCCCCAAGAGCGTGATTAACTTAACTCCTAAGTTCGCATTCGGCAGCGCCGTATCTTGGGAGAGCCCTGAGGAAGATGTTTACCTAATGTGGTTCGTCCAACGAGATGTTGAATGGTATATAAATCCCTTTAACCCTGTGGCAGTGCAAAAGTTCATAGAGTATACTCATGAAAAATACCGAGAGGCCCTTTCTGGAGAACTTGGCTCCACGGTGCTTGGATTCTACACGGATGAACCAGCATACTACTACTATATAACTGGTTCAGAGCTCCCAACTATTCCATGGGCAGACAATTTCCCAAAGCTTTTCCAAGAGCAAAAAGGTTATGATATAGTGGAGCACCTGCCCGCCCTGTTCGTTGATGTAGGTGATAAAACGGCTAAAATAAGGTGTGACTTCTGGGAGTTCGTGACCAAGCTTTATTCTAAGACGTTTTACGGGAAGATAAAAGACTGGTGTCACAGGAATGGAGTGTTGTTTGTCGGCCACCTTCTTTTCGAGGATGATTTAAGGAGACATGTGAAGTGTGAAGGAAACGTGTTTGAACACCTGAGACACTTAGATGTTTCTGGGGCAGACCACCTCTATACTAAGATCGGCACGGGTGAGAATCCAGCTGAACACGTAGCGCCTAAAATCGCAAGCTCGGCTGCGCATCACTATGGTCGACTTAGGACGCTCTGTGAATCATTCGGAGGCATCTATTGGGATGCTGACTTCGAAAGGATGAAGTGGCTGACAGATTGGGAATACGTGCTTGGCGTGGACCTGCTGAATCCTCATGGTTTCCACTACTCTATTGAAGGAGACAGGAAAAGAGACTGGCCTCCCTCCCAGTTCTACCACCATCCCTTCTGGAAATACTATAAGAGTTTCTCCGAATACGTGACTAGGCTTACATACATGTTGGCTGGAGGCAAGCATGTTGCAGATTTTTTAGTGTTGTTCCCAATAGTCAGCCTATGGGCAAACTATATCCCGCATGAGCGAAACACGTTTTTCAACATTGTCGAGAGGGACTTTTACTACCTTACAGATGCCTTGTTGAGAATGCATAGAGACTATGATTACGTTGATGAAGAAACCCTGCAGAAGGCGGAGATAGTTGACGGGAAGATTAAAATCGGCCAAGAGACGTATAGAGTGTTGCTTCTCCCCCCCATCACCACTCTCAAGTCTGCTTCTTTAGAGAAGATAATCGAGTTTTACGAAAAAGGCGGTAAAATCGTATCTGCAGTGCTGCTACCCTTCCAATCGGCTGAAAACGGTAATGACGAGACACTGTGTAGGAAAGTCATGCGGCTGTTTAAGATTGACCCTAAGGAAACAGCGAAGGAAGTTGAGAACTTTAGAGGAGCAGCATCAAAGAGAGGTATTCGCATTGTTAAGTCTAGGAATGCGAAAGGAGGAGAAGCTTGCTTCATAAGGACGAGGAGCCCCTTGAACGCCATTATGCCAGACAGCCTTATTCGGAAAGTATTGTCAAGCATGGTTACCGAGGATGTCGAGGTGGATAGTCAAGAAGTATTTTGTGTGCATAAGGTTAAAGGAGGCAAGGACATCTATTTCCTGACGAACCTGTCTGAGAAAGAGCAGGGGTTTACGATGCGTTTAAACAATGTGGGCAGGTTGGAGACTTGGAACCCTGAGAAAGGCGAGGTTAGCAACACGCTTGTTTACAGGGCTCGCGGTAAAAAAACGGAAATACCGCTGCGGCTTCCTAGGCACGGCTCGACTTTCTTAGTGCTGGAGCACGGGGAAGAACACCCTCACATATCCGGCGGCAACCTTAAGGTTGAAAGGTTTGAAAATGTTGATGACAAGACGTTTCTAATAGCTGGGTATGCGGAGCGCGCATGCCGAGGCTGGGTTGAAGTTACCTATGGAAACCGTAGAAAAAGATTTATTTTAGGAAGGTTCGCAGGCCCGCAAATCAAGAAGCTATCGAGAAACTGGAGGCTCATCCTTGAGGATGAGAATGCGCTTCTCCTAAAAGACTGGAGAGTTAAGCTAGATTACGATTGTAAGAGCTTGCAAGAAGGATGGCATAAATCCGATTACGACGACTCCAACTGGATGTCTTGGCAATGCAGCCCCTTAATATCGATTACCGACAAGCTGCCGGGCTGCGTATGGTATAGGTCTAGGTTTACCGTCAAAGGCGGGAACGTATCTAAACTTCTGGTGGATGGGATAAGTGGAAGTGCCTTTAAAATCTTTTTAAACGGTCAGCCTGTTCAAGTTAGCAAGCCCAGCTCGAATCTGGATGTCAATATAGGAGAGGCTAGCCTAGAAGGAATCGTACAGCCTGGTGAGAATGTTATTGCTGTGCAAATAGAGCCTACAAGCCTGGGAGACGGGTTGCTTGACCCAGTGCGCCTACTTGGCATGTTTGCCGTAAGGCTTGACAATGAGAAGCCTGTCCTAGAGCAACTAAGCAAGGAGATAAGGATAGGTAAATCTTGGACCGAGCAAGGGTTGCCCTACTACTCAGGGTCGTTGACTTATCAGCAGAACGTTTATTTGCAGGCTTCTTTCCTAAACAAGAAGAAGATATTGCTGGATTGTTCGAATATCCAGAATATTTTGGAGGTCGAGGTAAATGGGAATGTTGTGGAATTAAGGCTTTGGCCCCCGTACATCGTTGATGTAACCAAGCATTTGAAACAGGGCAGTAATGAAATAAGGCTTAAAGTTACTAACACTGCAACCAACATTATAACTGGAAGCCAGAAGCCCTCCGGGATTCTAAGCCCTGATGTAAAGCTAATAGGTTTTGAGCTTTACGAAACAAACATCAGATTCTAGTTAGGCATGCAACTATAAATCTAAAAAAGTTAAACGCCTTATTATTTTATATCCTAATTGGATACTTCCCATGTTCCCACATTATATCCGTGATGGCTCTAAGACTCTCCTCAAGCACGTCATTCGGAGCCCTGTAGGGTATGTCCTCGGTAACGCTTAGTATAAAACCGTCTCCAGGAGCCGCTTGCTTTAAGAGATCCATCGTAAGTTTTCTGACCGCGTCAACTCCTTGAAGGCAAACATTCTCCGGGAAATTGGCTTCAATTATTATTTGATCACCCCAAGCGTTTCTAGCCTCCTTCACAGAGAGGTCTCCCATCGGCGGGGGTGTAAACGCCTCAACAACATCTATCCCGGTTTCAGGAATCAACGTCTTAAGTGGAGACAAAGCACCGTCCATGTGCACCGATACTATCTTTCTCCTGCTGTGGAGAATCTCCGAGGCCTTCTGATAAAGGGGCAGCAGGTATTTAGCGAACAGCTTAGGGTCGGTTATTCTACCATTCACGTTACCGTCTATGCCGATCACCTCAACAGGGGATTCCGCCAGTATGCGAATAACCTCAAAATACTTTTCTTCCATCATGCTCAGAAGATCTTCTACCTGCTCCCTATGCTTGTAAAGATCCACTAGCAGCCTTCGATACCCTGTATATCTTATAAGCAAGTTTTGAAAAGGAGAGCTGCAGTCAGCCCTTATGAACCCGTCTTCCCCAATATGCTTGTCCGCCCAATAGAATGCGTCGTAGTTTGCTTCATACACAGTATCTTCAACCATGAACTTGACTATCTCGTAGTCTGAAACGTTTTTTATGGGGTGCTCTAATATCCACGCGTTAGGTGGCGATATGCTGAAATCCTCCTTTTTCGTAACACTCCCTAGGGGAGTATTGTAAGTCGTCGATATAATTGTTCGCTTGTTTTCAATGCTTATTTTCTGAACAACTTCAACGTTCCGCATCCTAGAGATGTAGACGTTCCCGCAAGGATAGAATCCCATTAAGCCTATGAGGCCGAGACCCTTGTTTCTCAATTCCCGCTCCCAAGTGCCCCTCGGCAACATTGGGTAAGGAATGTCGTACGTCAGCCACGGTATCCTCTCTGGTTTCTGGTGTCTGAAAACAGCCATGACGTTGCTTTTTATACTCATTACACAGAATTCACCGAACAGTGACTTCAGCGGGGGAAGTGAGTTCCAGCCTTGTCCAGACTGTGAGATCCCGCCCGTCGAACTGCCATTTAAAGTCCTTTTCATCCAGATCCTTATTGTTCAACCATACCCGTGGCGCACCCCCCTTCCAGTTCTCCACTCTTATAACGGGATTCACTGTTTTGACAACCGGCTTCATCGTAAACTTCAAGCCATTAGCATTCTCAAGCCTGAAGACATAAGCCTTTTCCGAGAAACTATATCCTTCGTATAGCACAGGCCCGTAAGACAAGCCCCAATCCAACCTGCGGCTCTGATACTCCGTCTCGATTCTTGCCGGAGTCACCCAAGATTTTACGAGTTCTAACAAATGTTCATCGCTCATAGAAGCTGAAGCACCCACCAGGAAGAGCCAGTTGGACGGTCTCGGAGGAACATGGCCGGGCACGCTCGTATAGTTGCAGTCAAGGAACGACGTGTGTGTCGGAAGACGGCCCCACTCCTCTTCCTCAGCCTCCACCGCTAGAACGAAGTTTTCCATAGGGTTTGCCGGCCAATGCTTCCAAACAGCCTTTGGATGAAACAGGTGAAAAACCGGATGGTCTCCACCACAATAGACGCAGGGCTCGTAGGGGAAGAAACGAGGGTCTTTGAAGAAGGCGACGAATGGGCTTGGTCTGTCCTTAAGACCTACCTTGCCTATGTATAGTTTCCAGTTTTTTATCTGCGGGTACAATTGGCAGAGGGGTGCGAAACCCTTAGTTGGGAGTGGCCATTCGAACGAGATTTTCTCCCCTTTCTCGTTCATCAGTAGGAAGGCTTCATCCTGTCTTAAAACTTGGTCAGGCCTGGTTCCCACATGGTTGATAAGTATGTACTCTAAGACTTGCCAAAAATTAGAATTACCCCCAAAGTCGCTTTCGTTGCCAGGCCAGACTACGAGTTTTCTTACAGCTATGCCGTCAGGATAGATGGTGTAATACTCGTCTGCCTCCGTGTTGCCGTGAAATACCTCATACTTAACATTGCAGCATGCGTAGTGCCACTTGACTCTAGCTCTAGCGTCCCCAGATGCTAGAATTTCAACATGGCTATACCTGCATTTCTTATCCATTATCGGTTCATAACAATGCAAATCTTCTGGAGAGTTTGTTTCAAGCCATTCTGGGGTGAACCAGACACCTTGACCCAGATCTACACATGGCACGTACTGGGCTCCGCTCCAGAAAACGAAACGCCAAGGTGCATCGGGCTCAACGATGACTGATGGGCCCTTCATGTTCGACATGGTTATTTCCATTTTCCTTGTGTTCATACTGAACGAAAATGAACAATTAGCAGTTATAAAGATTTTCTGTAATCGTAAAGCTAAGGGGTGATCACTGCCTTCATGAAGCCTTTAGGCCTGTGCTCTGTGGCATCCTTAAACGCATCGTTTATCCGGTCAAGGGGATACAAATGTGTAACCAGGCCACTCATTTTTAATTTTCCTTTTGACAATAGGGCGATTCCAGCTCGCATCCCCTTAACATAGACTTCGGGGTCTCTTTCATGCGCACTTACAATGTCCAGCCCCTTCCAGTTCCATGAAGCCATGTCCACGTATCGCCGTTCTCCCACATGATACCCGAATACAACCAGTGTCCCTCTTATCCTAACCATCTCCGACGCTATGTCAAGAGGCTTTTGCTCTCCGGTTGCTTCAACAACAACATCTGCACCCTTTCCCCCAGTTATCTCCATAACCCTCTTAACAGCGTCTTCTTTACTACTGTTTATGGTGATGTCAGCACCCAGTTTGCAGGCTAGTTCCAGCCGCTCTTCAAGGAGATCTATGGCCACTATCCTAGAGGCTCCGCGCAAAACTACCCCCTGAATGAACAGGGATCCCATGAAACCACAGCCTACGACCACTACTGTATCGCCTAGTTTTATTCTTGAACGCTTCACACCGTTAACCATGCAAGCTATAGGCTCTCCTAAAGCCTCTTCAAATCTCAGTGTTTCAGGAACCTTTACCACGTAATCCTCCGGCACCTTAACGTATTCGGCGTAGCCTCTTCCATCCGTCCAAACAGTTACATGATCATGCGTATTTACACTAGTTACACAGTCGCCAATTCTTTCAACCACGCCACACGGCTCGTGGCCTATATACTTGGGAAAGTCCGTTATCCCAATCTTGCCGCTCCAAGTATAGGTGTCGGAAGTACAAACACCGCATGCTTTGACACGCACCAATACCTCCTTTGGGCCGAGTTCAGGCAGGGGTTGATCCTCTATTACGAAGCTCCTCACTCCTCTTAAGGCTGCAATCCTCATCGTAACTGTCGTGAGAAGGATTTAAAGTAAAAATAAAAATTTTTCTAACACGGCGTTCGTTGGTTTTTACACTAATAATCCTGCCCACGCGGTCAGCAGGTTGGTGAAAAATGAGCCGACGACTATACCTAACGCTATAGGCACACCATACCGCTCATAAACCTTAGCCCCGCCAATACGCATAGTCGCTAGTTTTAACACGAAAGCACAGACTATCATAAAGTAGTTCCAATACATGTTTTGGCTTACAGCTATGACGACGCCCAAGGGATGGAACGGCATCCAGGTGAATATCGACCTCAATACGGTGATTACGATGACCACAATGGCCCCTATGAAGAAGTTAGCGTATGATCTCCATGCTGGCACGTAGTCGGGAAGGAAGTTGTAGGTACTTGGCCCATAGTTCGGGTCGGAGGTTCCTGTCATGAACCATATGTTCAACTGGTCCAGGCCTTGTCCGGGCCAGGAGAACGGCATGTTGTTTATGCCTTTCATGTAAACGACAGTTATTGTAGTGAATAGGTTGAACATGTATGCGAGTGGAATTGCGATCAGTACTCCCAGCAGGATGAACTTCTTAGGCACATTATAGGTTCCTCCGATCTTATAGCCCTCCATCACAGCACCTACAGTGGGCCCGCTGGCAGCATCCTGTATTAGGCCACCATGTACATAACCGTTGAACCACATGCCCCTACTGTTTTCCGCACTACCCCATCCTCCGGGGAACGTGAATATCAAGGGTATGAATAGGCCATTACTACTTCCATGAAACTCCCAATAGATTCCTGGCCAAGGTGTGAATTCTCCTCTTATTCTTATTGCCGCGATGAAGAAAAGTATGAGTTCAAAGATGATCAATGGAGTCACGTAGGGAGCCCATCCGACAAGAGAATAGATAGCCATAAGCACGACTATAGAGATTATTAGGCAAGCCCAAGCCACCGGATAGTTTTCTCCTCTTGCTTCTTCTGGCTCCTCCTTCCCCGAGACTTTGCTCGTAAAAGCCCGCAGCGAGAGTGACCAATACTTCCTCGTTAATATTAGATATGTTAAGCCGAGGCCTAGCACAGCGCCGTACATGAAGGGTGCAGCCATCGCCGGCCATCCTAAGCTTGCATAATACTGCGAGTCAGGAGACCATCCAGGCTGGTCTGACATTAGCGGCACATAGCCGAGCCAGAACTCGATTGCAGGTATCACGTCCCACCAGATGAATCCGAATAGCACCACGGAGAAAAGCACACTCAGAGGTGCAAGATAGTTTAACGCCACCAGGAAAGGTACGAATAGCAGTTTTATAGCGGAATTTGGTAGACCAGGTATAACGTAGTTGGTTATCCCCCAGTAATTCCACCAGCTCCAGCCGCTTCCCGGCCATATGAGCCCTTGAATCGACCCAAACTCCAGGAGGACCCCCAACACTATGCCGATCAGCAGTGCGCGTTTCATTAAACGGTCCCCGCCATCTTTAAACGTCTCAATCATCTGAGTGGCTGCCACGCTGTAGGGGAAAGTCAGCTTCTCGATTTCGACAAAGGATTTTCTCAGTATTGTTGCCAAGCTTATCTGCAGTATGAACACCATTAGACCAACCATGTAGTAGAAGACGAAGGGTGCGACCCATGCTGCCCACGGAACTGCAACCCCACCCGTAAGAAGCTGCTCCGCATACTCGGGATGAGACAGGTGTAGGGGACCCATCCATTCCGGTATCTTTTCAGTATAGGGCTTAAACCAGTCTCCAGTCCAGCTATATGTGGTTACCCAAGCAACCCCAAACGGAACATGGTACGCCGTCCAACCTAGAGCAAGCGTTGTGGCAAGGATTGTCCAAAGCATCGCTCGGCCTTGGGAGCTCAACTTCAGAGGCTTAGCGACAGCGCCTATCAATATAGCTATGACGAATATCCCGTAGACACCACTTATGCCGTATTCGGTAAGAACCGGTAGTGCAAATGCCCAAGCTTGGATCCATGAGAATACCAGAGCGATTAACAGTATCGCTATGTTTTCCTTGGAGGTTAGGAAGCTTTTTAACGACGCCTCCTTCTCTGCCATTTTTTATACACCTTTCGGAGCTAAGTGTGATGGCTTATATATATAAGTTTTTCCTTTTTGACTAGATGCTTAACGACTAAAAGCTTAAAAAAAGTGTGCACACTATTTTATCTTGACCGTAATCTTATGGTCTGAATCTAGTAACACTTCCTCCCTTTTAAGCAAAACCCCATTTTGCAACACTTTCACTTCATAATAGCCTTTGAACACCTTGAATGAATATTCTCCATAGTTGCCCGTTGTAGATTCAGCATTTGTGGTCCAAGAATCAAGCAGCCTTTTCAGCCTAAAATAAGACGTTTAGGAGAATCGTCTTCCCGGATGAGGCCGCCCCATGACACGAAGCGCACTTGGAGAGTACAAACAAGACTGAGCCTCTTATCACGGGTATTTCGTGGCTGAGTGGCCAGAAAAAGTTTTAAAGGTAAATGATTAAGCCAATAAGAGGCCGAGATGAGAAAAACCTGCGATAGAATCTTGATCACACTTCTAGTCTCCGTGATTGCGATAATGATAAGCACCGTTGCCTCGCCACCATTGGACCCTTTTTACAATAATAATTATTACGAGTGCCATGGTAATGCTATAAATAGTTATGTCTCTGAAGCCGGTTTTAAACTAAACTTGTCCAATATTGTTACTCATATAAGAATTATATCCGGTTATTCCTCCAGAATAACCGGGTACCCAGGATACTATTCTACACTCGAATATGTTACGACAGTCCTGAAATCCTACGGTTTTGAGCCGAGTTACCAGAGATTTAAAGTTCTGGTTCCGATGAGCATGGGGGCGAACATAACCACCTCTTCTGGAGAAGTCTTGGAAGCATTCCCACTAGAACCTAATCTAGTTGCACTGTCCTCAACTCCTCCAGAAGGCGTCAGGGGGACACTAGTCTATGCGGGGGCTGGAGTCAGAGATTTTGATGGAAAACCACTGAATGGCAGTATTCTGCTAATGGATATGGAGAGTCAAGATGCGTGGGTATCAGCAGCCTCTCTAGGGGCACGGGCAGTTGTGTTTTTCTCTAAGGGCCCCATAACGCGGGAAGAAGCCCAATATAAAAGGTTGAACGTTCCTTTCAATTTCCCGAGGGTATACGTGGAGGGTCACGCTGCCGAAAGGCTCCTAGAAATAGCCAATTCTAAAGATAATGAAGTCCTGCTACGGTCGATTGTAGTTTGGCGTGAAGTGGAGGCGGAGAACATATTTGCTTTATTACCTGGAGGAGGCTTCTCACAAGATAAAGGCGAGATCATAGTTTTAGCGACGCACTTAGATACCACATCAGTCGTTATGGAGAAAGCACCTGGTGCAAGGGAGGCGATGAATACTGCTTTACTACTTGAATTAGCCAGGTGTTTCTCGAAATTTACTCCTAGGAGAACGATATTGTTCGCCTTTCTCTCAGGTTACCATCAGAACTTGGCGGGAGCCCGAGAATTCGTAGAGGCAAACTTTGAGAAAACATCAAGAGAAATAAGGCTTTTCATAGGTATAGATCTTGGAGTTAAGGGAAGGAGAATAGCACTCGCGTACGCTGGATGGGCATACAACTATTACTTAGCAGCAGGCGGCGGGGCCGGGGGATTGACTGCGATTAACAAGCTAGAGGAGCTTTACAACATGATAAACAACGCAGTAAGACCCAGCATGGGTGAGCTAGGCAAATACATTGATAACGCGTTGACTGACTATCCTGTTCACGGTGCTTGGGAGGCGTATATGTCATTTCCATTAAAGTTTGATCATGAAGCATATAACCAAGCCGGAGGAACAGGATTCACTATCTTCACATCTTACGATAGAAGAGAGTACTGTGGAACGCCTTTTGATACTGTAGACACTGTAGATTTTGATGACTTGTCTTGGCAATCAGAGATTGTTCTGTCTCTTGTCAGCAATATAATTAGCGTAGACGAGATACCGCTGCATCCTAATTCCATGCCGACAAGGTATTCTCAATTCAATGGGGGTGCTGGCTTCGCTACACTGATGGGGAAAGTCGTTAAGTATGATTTTAAAACTGCTTGGTACAAGATTTTAAACAAGACTGTTCTCTTAGAAGAATATGGCCCAGATGCATCCGTCTTAGTCCACATATATTTGTATCATCCCACCAACACTTATCCACTGTTGTTCAGCACAATCATTAAGCCGGATGAAAACGGTGCTTTCATAATACGTGGCGTGCCGACAATAACCACCTGGTGGTATACGACGCAATATACTTCGGCAGTTGGTCAAGTTACGTCTTCCTTTTTGTCAGTAGAGCCCTACGTTATAAGTTCTGATGGCAGCGTTCTGGCAGCTCCTGACTTCGGAAGATACGGATCTCCCCATAGGTCCTACATGGTAAATAGTGGAACCTACACTGTAGATCGTGCTGCAGTCTTTGACTGTGGAACAATCGTTCTGTTCGACTTATTAGAATACCAATACCGTAATCCTTTAATAAGAGAATTAATCAACGAGCAGTCTTTAGCCAGGATCATTGCTCCCAACATTGTGTATAAAGCTACTGGCCACGTACCCAGCGATTTCCAGTTTGTCTCCGCTTCCTCAACGTCTAACGTGATTACCGTTCACGTGCCTACAGAGGAGAGAGTGGAAGTGATTTGGAGTAATTCTCAGTATGCATATCCTAACATCATATTGAATAATAAGGGCTTGGGGTATGCTCTTAAAAGAGGAGAACAAATGATAATCCACAATTCTCTTCTGGAAAACATCTTAAGCATAAGCGGTTTAGTCGACGAGCGCCTTGGCACAACGATGTCGTTTAACGTGCACAGCATGCTGGCCGAGCCCCTTCACGCTGAGGCTCAAAGGATCTTGACATCTGCATTAGAGAAACTTGGCGAGCTTCGTTACAGCACCTTCAAGGCCATGCTTAAGAGGGCTTGGGAATACGAGTTTCTCGCATACTCGTATAGCCGCCAGTTCTACCACGACATTATAAACACAATAACCTTCTTCTCAGCCCTGTTGATCCCGGCATCAATATTGTTGGCTGCTTTACTATTCGGCAGCCCTATGACAACGTTAAAGAGACTGCTCACTACTATAGGCGTCTTCTCAGCATTAATTCTCGTTCTTTTCTTATTCCATCCGGGTTTTCATCTAGCGTCAAGCACAATGATGGTGCTGGTTGGATTTGTTTCAGCCATCCTGCTTTTGCCGGTCGAGTTTATTCTACTGAGCTTGCTTGGGAATTACATTAAACAGTTTAGGAAGAGGATGATGGGTCTTCATTTCGCCGAGATGAGTCGAACCAGCGCTGCCCTTGTAGCTTTCTCAATGGGTGTGGAAAATATGCGGAAAAGGAAGACTCGAACCATATTGACATGCGTATCGCTGACCCTCACAGTATTCTCCTTGACGGCGCTTACCTCGCTTCCTTCAGTAATTCTGTATAAAGAGATAGTGGTAGGCGGTGACTCTTCATATTCAGGTATAATGTTGCGTCACGAGAATTGGCAATCGTTTAGCCCAAGCGTTGTCGAGGATTTATCAGAAATGGTGAGGGGTTCTGCTACAGTACATGCTAGAGTCTGGTTATACCCCCGGCTTATGCAACGGGGCGTTTCAGGAGGCGGTATGAATGCTGCAACTGCCTTCGAGTTAAGCAGCAGTTCAGGAACATCCTTCATAGGTGCCATCTTAGGCGCTTCATCAAACGATCCTTTAATTAAAAGTTATCTTCCCTTCCTCTTGAAAAATAACAGCTATTGGTTCTTACCGGTTCAGGAGAATGCTCAAGTATGCATCTTAAGCGAAAGTCTGGGTAGGAGTCTTAACATCAAACAAGGAGATATTGTACAATTGCAGGGAAGTGCTTTCACCGTCATAGGTTTCTTTGACGATAGCTTAATGAAGTCAATCAAGGATCTGGACGGAAGGGGGATTCTGCCGATAGATGTGACAAAGCCGGGGCAGATAAGCTTGGAGCCAAGTTTAGTAGTTCTGATTCCATATGGCACGAGCATAAGCCTCGGCGGAAACCCCACCATGGTGGTTTTAGAATTCGCCGATTCAAGCCTTATTGAAGATTGTGCCAGAAGCCTAGCGTTAGAACTCTCCTTAAACCCTTATTACAGTATTGCTGGAAGTCCTGTAAAGCAAGTTTCTACATATGTCGTAATATCGCTTCTTGGCATACAGCCCATCTTTATCCTGATCGCGATATGCATGTTTGCAATTTTTAATATGATGCTAGGAATCATAGAAGAACGAACTAGGGAAATAGGGACGTTGAGCGCAATAGGATTATCGCCCATCCATGTATCTTTCATGTTCTTGGCTGAAATAATTGATTACGCTATCATAAGTGCTATTCTAGGCTACATTCTCGGTGTTATTGGTATTTCAGTTACGCAAAAATTCAACGTCATGCCGGGTGTTGTCCTTAACTACTCGTCTGGCGTCATCATAATAGTATTATCCATGGCCATATTGTCTACGATAGCTGCTTCACTCCTGCCGGTTCGGAAAGCTGCACGGCTTGTAACCCCCTCTTTGGAGAGAAAGTGGAAGATAACTACGAAGCCCCAAGGCACAGAATGGACCATACCATTGCCTTTCTCCAGTCCACCCGAGGAGCTCCCAGGAGTCCTTGTGTTTATTCATGAATTCATAGGTTCCCACAGTATAGAAGGAGTGGGTGACTTCGTGAGTTCCGGCACTGTAATTGCTGACATACAGCATGGAGCTAACACCTATAAAGGAGTTAAATCCAGAATTCACTTGCCTCCTTATGATCAAGGATTGACACAAGATATTTACTTGATTGCAAGTTTTGACGATACTAGGCAGAGATATGATTTCATTATTCATACTGTGCGCCTATCGGGCATTGAGGGAACCTGGAAACGGTCAAACTTCTTGTTCGTTAACGATATCAGGAAACAGCTACTAATATGGAGAACTCTCAGACAGGAAGAGAGAGAAGAATATATTAAAAAGGGTAGGAGCATCATGAGGTGAGCGACAAACAATGAATGATTCCGAATCAAGCGATTTAAGCCTCAGGAGTGGATTCACCTGGAGGACAGTTCTCGCCATAGTTTATGCTACAATCGTTCTCCTGCCCGCTCACCTTTGGCTTCAATTGTCTTCCGGCATGATGCTAGATCTGGGTTTAAGGTATGCAAGCCTTCTGCTGTTTGTAGAAGTATCCAGAATGTGGGGGAAGAAGCTTACGAAACAGGAGGTTTTCCTGATCTGGGCGATGACGTCTCAGATTGCTTGGGAAGTTGGACTCGGCTTCCCAATAGGAATGATATATAGAGCGTGGTATGCTACAAGCCCGATAGCGAAAGCATTCCAACTAGCCGATTACATACCGCTATGGTGGGCCCCATCAAGCGCTAAGGAACTCCTGAACCTGAGAACGTTTTTCAACTATAAATGGATGATGCCTTTTGCATTAACCCTGATTGCAGGGCTTCTCTGGAGGTTGACAGACTTAACTA
>FMSI01000805.1_pt1 | contig 15721 bp, 13 predicted proteins | sample 1504471 | NCBI WGS metagenome assembly FMSI01 (sample SAMEA4475357, study PRJEB15587) | soil metagenome | biome: Soil; feature: Field | place: India | collected 2015-03-11 | depth 0 m
TCGCGACTAAAGTCGCTCCTACAGTGAATTCTGTTTTTATGCCAATTTTTGTAGCGGCTTAAGAGAGCCGCCCTACAAAAGTTCACACGCAACAGTCGTTACGAACCGATCAAAGCGAACGCTAAAGCGAAAAGGACAAAGAAAGCGATATGGATGAAGAATGCACGGGCGTGATCAAGCCTCAAACGTGCCAGCAAAGTTTCAAGGACAGCGGCAATGAAGAACACAATGAAGACCTTAACCAGCAGTAGCAAGATGCTGAGTGGGAAAGGAGCAATAACGGGCAGGAATGCCTCACAGAAAAGCCATGTGACGATGAACCACTTGACGAAAAATGTCCAGCGGTAAAGTGCCAATCGCCAACCTGCTTGCTCAAGCAAGATACCGCCCATCAATTCTTGTTCTGCTTCAGAAAGGTCAAAAGGCAGTTTGCCAAAGTAGGGTATCATTGCCGAAAGTGCGCTAATACCTGCCAGTGCAGTTGACAATGTGTATCCGTTTTGAATATGCCATATGACGATTTCTGACAATCGGAATGTGCCAGCCTTAACCGCCAGAACGAAAAGGGCAATTGCCATAACGGGTTCAACGAATAAAAGCAACTGTAACTCACGAGCAGCGCCCAAGAAACTGTATGGGTTGCCCGATGCTGCGCCGCCTAAGACGATCGCCGCCGTTGAAAGTCCCAGAAGGTAAAGGACAACGAGCAAGTCTCCCGCAAAAGAGAGGGGAGCGAAATCGCTAATTGGCAGAAGGACACCAGCAGTCACCGCCGATGCAAGTGCCAAGAAGGGAAGGAAGTTGGTCAAGGTATTGACGGTAGGTGTCACATCGGTTTTACCCGCCAATTTAGCCAAGTCAAGGTAACCTTGAATCAAAGGCGGACCGATGCGTGAATGGAGTCTCGCCCTGATTTTGCGAGCCAAGCCGTCAAGCAAGGGCGAAACTGCCAGCAAAATCAACGGCACAGCAATTGCCCAAATCAGTGCAACTTGCCATTTCACCATCTGCATTTGCAAGCACCACCTTCACTTTTGCCCTCTCAGTTCTTTCGTCTTTTGCCTTGACAACTGGTAAAGTTCTTGCTCCGTCAATACCTTCGTTTCGTTGCTCTTGACATCTATGATTTCCATTCGTTCGGTGCAAGAGAAGCAAGGGTCAACACTTCCGAGAGTGATTGGGACATCAGCAATAGTTGTGCCCAGCTTAAACATGACTGGGACAGCCTGAATGTTTTGGTAACTTGGAGCTCTAACACGCCAACGATAAGGTCGGTTGTTTTCGCCAGTTAGGACGTAGTGGAAGACTTCGCCCCTCGGCGCTTCAACTGCGTGCATTCCTTGACGGTAAGGTGGAATTTCATCGGGCAGTTCAGCCATTAATTCGCCCTCAGGCAATTCTTGCAGCAACTCGACACATTGGCGGATGATTTTTATCGCTTCAAAAGTCTCGCCCACACGCACGAGAGTGCGAGCCAAGTTATCGCAGCCATCGTGCGTGACGACATCAAATTCCATCAAGTCATAGGCAGCGTAAGGGTGATCCTTGCGAACATCAATAGGAACGCCGCTGCCGCGAGCCGTCGGACCAACAGCGCCAGTCAGGCGAACTTCTTCTGGCGTGAAAATTCCAGTCCCTTTGAGACGAACGAGCAAAGGCATGTCGTTAAGAAGTGTTTCCGCAAGTTCTTTTGTTTCTCGTTCAACCTTGTCCATAACTTCCAAAATGCGAGGGTGCTGGTCTTTGGTTATGTCTCTCCTAACACCGCCGACAAGGTTGATGGCGAAGTGTTTTCGGTTTCCTGTCAAATACTCAGCAAGCCACATAACTGGCTCACGAATTCGCCATGACTGCATGAAAACATAGTCAAAGCCAAGGATGTGACAAGCCAGTCCGAGCCAAAGTAGGTGACTGTGAACTCGTTCCAGTTCCAAAATGAGCGTTCTGATGACCCTTGCCCTCAACGGGACTTCAATTCCCGAAGCCTCTTCAACTGCTTGACAATAACTTGTTGAGTGCACACAGCCGCAAATGCCGCAAATTCGTTCGGCGAGCATGCAAATCTGGTTGTAGGTTAAGGCGCTATCGCCAAGTTTCTCAATTGCTCTGTGATTATAGAACCCGCGATAGTCACAACCAACGACGATTTCACCATCAACAAAGACCCGCCACTGAGACGGTTCTTCAAGGACTGGGAAGAAAGGACCAACAGTCACTACGGTTGTTCCTTCGGGCGGTTCTTTGAAGGGGAAAGTTCTGTTTGGGTCAAGGGGCGGCTTGTAGTCATGGGGGTAATCTTTTCGGAGTGGATAAAGTCCTTCAGGAAAGCCATCTGGCAAAAGGAGGGGACGAGGGTCAGGATGCCCTTCTGGTATGATGCCAAGCAAATCCCGAAATTCCCGCTCAGCCCAACCAGCACCGGGAATAATCGGTGTGATGGAAGGGATGCGAGGAGGGTCCCCCTTCAGTGGTATAACGAGAGCGCACCGAACGTTCGCTTGGTCAAAGGCGAAAAAGTGTAGAACTTCAAAGCCACCGTTAAGCAGTCTTTTGTCCACACCAGCGCTGATAAGATACCTTGCACCCAAACTGTTAAAAAGTGTGCCTGCAGCCTGAACGACCACATCGGGATCTATAGTGACATAGAGGCGGTGAGGTGTCGGTTGCTCAACTGCCCTTACTTTTTCTCCCAATCGCTCCCTCAATGCCGCAACTGTTTGATTGACCTGCTCAACGCTCTGCTCTATGGTGATCATGACAACCTACCTCCTTTTTCGTTCGTGTGAAACGCTTGCACATCGCAAATCAGGGCTTATGACCGAAACATCAGCCAAACGACCAAAGCAATAATAGCGGCGCCAATGATTTGCCAAGCGATGTAAAGGTGTGGAACGCCTGTATGGGCACGGCGCAGCAAATCGCTTATCCACTCACCACCCCTAACGACAGGGCGATACATCCAAGCCTCAGGATCAAGGAGTTTGGTGAACCAAGAGGGTGGTCGCCAGCGGGGGACAGGTGCTTTCGGGTATGCTCGCTGCAATAATTCCTCCCGCAGAGGGATACCCAGCAGGTGTCGTCCACCCAACTGTTCCTGCTTGATCAGTTCGCCTCCAACCCAAATTGGTGCTTTGCGAGGTTGACGCTCCGTTCCGACTGATATCAAGGCGAAAATGACGACGATCACGAACATCCCTACGATGACCAGGGGTGAGAAAGCACCTGTGAAGGGTTGGATCCATGCCCATTGCCATACCCCAGCCAACTGCTGCTCAATACCTACAAACATGGAAGCATCTGCTATAATCCAACTGGACCACCTAAGGACGACGCCCGGGAACAGCCCGACCAGAATGATTAGAAGCGTTAGGAGCAATTGGGCGAGCCTCATTGTCAACGGCACTTCCAATTTTTCCGCTCGCATTGGCTTGATGAGGAAACAGGAAGCAAAGAACTTGACAGAGTAGAGGATTGAGAATATGCTTGCAAGGAGCATCCCAACGCCCGAAAAAGTCACAGGGATGGATCTGGAGAAAAGGAGCGATTGAAGGATCAACCATTTGCTGACAAAGGCTGTCAAAGGCGGGAACCCAGCAATTGCCATTGAACCGATGAAAGCGGTCCCTGCAGTTTCAGGCATTGATTCAAGCAAACCACCCAAATCAGCGAACCGACGACTACCCGTTGCGTAGAGCACTGAACCTGCATTCAAGAACAGCAATGCCTTGACAAATGCGTCACCCACGATATGGAAAAAGGCACCAGCCATTGCAATGTTGGCAAGTTGCAAGTCCTGTTTGAACAGGAACATCCCTGCACCAATTCCTAAAGTTATGAAGCCTGATTGGGCGATTGAGGAGTAAGCCAGTAAGACTTTTGCGTCGTAAGTGACAGTTGCTGCGGCACCTCCCAAAACAGCGGACACGACACCGAAAATCCCGAAAACGTAACTCCAATCGTAAGCGAAGGGGAAGGCAGCGGTTGGCAGAAGCCAAACGAAAAATCTCAAGAACCCGTAAATCCCCAGTTTGATCATCACGCCAGAAAGCATCGCCGATATTGGCGATGGTGCTGCGGGGTGGGCATCGGGAAGCCAGTCACCGAATGGGAAGAGAGCCGCTTTAGTTGCAAAGCCGATAAATAACAACGCAAACACTCCGTGAAGAAGCATGGGGCGAGTTTTCGCTAATTTTTCAAATGTCGCCAAGACGGTTCCAAACTCAAATGAGCCACCTTGAACCCAAAGGATGACAGCAGCGACGAGCAAACAAAGTGCACCAAGATGGGTCAGGATGAAGTATTTGAGGGCAGCACGCAAGTTTTCAGGTTTGCTCCGTTCGTAAGCCACCAAAACATAAGAAGCCAGCGTCATGAGTTCCCAGAACACAAGGAAAGTTAACATGTCATGGGCAACAACGACCCCAACCATCGCCAATATGAAGAGCAACAGCATTGGGTAATAGCGAATGAGGTTCTCTTGACGATAATGAGGATGCTCAAGGTAAGCATACGAATGCAAGGCTGCTGATGCCGACAAAATTCCAATCAGCAGAAGAAACAATCCGCTCAACACATCGGCTTGAAGCGTTAATTTCGTTTTGATGGCAGAAATTTCTGTCAAGACGAGAGAAGGTGTCGCTCCCCAGACTATCAGACCAACTCCTGCATAGACCAAAATGACAGCGGGCAGGATTGTGAAGAAAGTTCCTAAAACCCTTGTGAGCGTCCTTCGCTCCGATGTCAATGCTGTCACCACTACGCCTAAGGCGAGAAGGATCTTGGCAAACAAAATTGCCTTCATCAAGATTTCGGCTTCCATCTTTGTCACCTCTCACCTTCCCAAAGCCCCTGATGCGAGGGGCAGCGCTATTAAAGGCATAAGGATGCAGGCTGCAATTAGAACGCTTAAAGAAAGGTCAATAGAACGTCTTGAACCCTCTATAGCCTCAGCGCGGGGCGAAGGTGTTCCGAAGAAAACTTTATGCCCCACATGCAGGAACCATCCAAAGGCAATAAGGCTCTCCAAAAGCATGGCAAAGGCTAAGAAGTATCCGAACGCTCCATTCTGAATTGCGCCAATGACAAGGAACAATTTGCTCCAAAATGCTGCGAGCGGTGGGACACCAGTGACAGTGAAGACTCCCACGAAGAAACTGAGGGTAATGAGAGGTTGCTTGGAAGCGACGCCTGAGAGTTCAGAAATTCGGCGAGTCCCAGAAAAGTAAGTTAATGCACCAACTGTCAAGAACAATAGACCCTTGCCTGCGGCATGGGCTGCAATGTGCAAGAGTGCTCCTTGATATGCTTCTGGCGACTTGAACATTATGTAGATTCCGCAGCCGAGAAGGATGTAACTCAGGTGAGCGATGGTGGAAAGGGCAAGCAATCGCTTTAGGTCGTCTTGGAAGAAGAAAGCGCTCACGGCGAAGAACATCGTTATGAGAGCCATTACCGTCGTCATCAATCCGACCCAGTAGGGCAATTCCCCACCTTCCAAAATTAGCCTTGCTGCCAAATAAACACCTGCTTTGACCATTGCTGCTGCATGAAGGTAAGCAGAGACAGGGGTTGGTGCTTCCATCGCTTCAGGAAGCCATGTGTGGAACGGAAACTGTGCAGCCTTTGCCCAAGAGCCGACCATGATGAAGACGAAGATAAGGGCAAAAAGAGCGCCACGAACTTCAGGGCTTATCGCTTTTAGCGCCTCAAAGTCAAAACTCCCTGCATTCAAGTAAAGGGCAACGATGGCTACCATCAATGCCAACCCGCCACCGTGAGTCATCAAAAGCGCTTTGTATCCACCCCAAAGGGCACGGTCAGTTTCGTAAAACCCAATGAGTGCCCACGAACAAATTGTCGTCAACTCCCAGAAAATGAACAGTTGCAGGAAGTTAGAAGAAGTGACCAACCCCGTCATTGAAGCGATGAAGACGAGCATCCAGACAAAGTATCTCTCTCGCCCGTTAGTGACGGGATGTTCTTTGTTTCCTGCACTAACATAAGCGACTGAGTAAACGGTAACGAGAAAACCAAGCCCGACGACGATAAGGAGCATGATTGCGCTCAGCGGATCAAGGAGGAAACCGAACATGGAGACTTCTTTCCCGACGAACCTTCCAAATTGAGGTAATCCACCAAGGTGTATCCTCATACCAATGAAACCCCATCGTCCAACTATCCACAACCCAACGAGAGCGGTCAAACCCGCAAAAAGGGAAGCAACGATGTCCGTCGTCCGATTTTTCGTCCCAATGCAAATGAAGGCGCCAACCAACGGCAGCAAAATCAGCAACAGAAACCAAGGCAAAACATGCTCATTCATCCCCAGAGCACCTCCCCTGACATTTCAGCGGGTCGGGAATGAACTCGGCAAGCGAGTTCTTTCAGCATTTGGATAAGTTGAAGAGCCGTTGCTGTTACCGCTTCGCTCATTGGCATCCCGAACCCAATCTGAGATGGTTGAACTGCCAAAAGCCAGCATTCAGCGCCATTGCTTTCCAAAATCTGTCCCAAAAGTTTCAGTGAAACGGTGTGAGTTGATGGAACTTTGTCGCCAAGCACGGAAAGGGGCAATAAAACCCATTCTCCCGCTTTGCCTCCAAAATCTACTGCATCAACGAAAAGCACAATGTCGGGCTTGGCATCCAACAATAATCCCAAATAGTTTTCAGGCACGGTCTCGGCATCAATGACTAAAACCTGTTCACTTGCGAGCGGTTGCAGCTGTTCAGCAATTACAGAACCAACTGCGTCATCGCCCCTAAGTCGGTTTCCGACCCCAACGATTGCGACTTTTTTGTTTCCCAGCAAATTGCCCAAATCGGTGGTTTTCACTTTAACCAACTTCACCACCATCCTGAAAACCGATGGCGTTAAAATTGCAGGTGGTGATGCCATCATGGACATTGGCGAACAAATTCTCCGTGAAGCCCCTGACTTGGGAACGGGAAACGAGGAGTGGGAAGAAAACAGGCGCGCCTTTTGGAAAATGCATTCTGAACTTCTGGCAAAAGGTTACGAGGGCAAGTGGGTCGCAGTTTATCAAGGAAAGGTGGTTGACGCCGACGAGGAAGAGGGAATTCTGCTCAAACGGGTTCGGGAGAAGTTCGGTTATGTTCCTGTTTACATCCAGCAAGTGTTGCCCGAAGGTTTGCCAGTTTACAAAATTCGATGACTTTGAGGAGGACTTTTCATGAGTTTGCAAGCGCCATATGATGCCAGTTACTCTCCGCCAGCGCCTGTCGTTACCATAACGCTTTTGTCGCCCATTGATCAACGATTGAGCCTTACCGCAAATGCTTTGCTTGACACAGGTGCAGATATAACTGTCGTCCCCGACTGGCTTCCTTCGCGATTTCGGTTGGTTCCTATAGGCGACGCTTTCGTAGTGGGAATTGAAGGAACTTCCCAACACCTCGTTGTTTATGACTTGCATCTCACGGTTGGGCAATTGAGCCTTCAAAATGTGCGAGTGGCTGCGGCTCCGATAACAGAGTTCATCCTCGGTCGCAATGTCATCAATAGCCTTGACCTTCGGCTCAACGGTCCCCAACTTGTTTTGGAAATTCTGAATGCGTGACCGCATCGCTCACCACGGCTCCTCAATGGTTGCAAGCCGAGAAAGTTCAGCGTAACTGAAAACTGGTCCGTCCATGCAAACATACTTGTCACCGACGATGCAGTGACCGCATTTGCCTACACCGCATTTCATGTGTCGCTCCAAAGTTGCGATGCATCGCTCTGGTGGAATTTTCAAGTCACGGGTCAAACCAAGCAAAGCGAACCGAATCATGATCGGTGGACCGCAAACGAAGGCAATAGTTCTTGTTGGGTCAATTTGTATGTCAGTGAACAAAGTTGTGACCACGCCGACTTTGCGTGGCGGATGGGTTTCCTTCTCCCAAATGCCGTCGCCGATATCAACGCTCAAGTGGATTTCAACACCTTTCTCCTCCCATTCAGGTAACTGCCATTGATACATCAAATCCTGTGGCGTCCTCGCTCCGTATAGGAGCAAGATGCGTCTGAAATTTTCCCGATGAAACAACATTTCCCAAAGCAAACCACGAAGGGGAGCGAGACCTATACCACCAGCGACGAACAAAACATCCAAGCCGTAAAACTCCTCCATCGGAAAACCATTACCAAGTGGACCCCGAAGCCCAATGACATCGCCTGGTTTCAATTGATGTAGCAGACTCGTCACATAGCCTGCAGCCCGCACTGACAAAATAATTTTGTCCTTCAAACTCGGCGGCGATGAGATTGAGATAGGGACTTCACCAGCACCGAAAACGCTAATTTCAAAAAACTGTCCAGGACGAAAGTCAACGCCGTTGCGCTCTATTGTGAAGTTGACAATTGGTCCTGTAACTGCTTCCGCAGGCACTTCCGTTTTCATTTCCAAAATCCGCACCAGTTTCGGCAAGTAAAGTGATGCGCCGTTCTCTTTTTGCTCCGCTTTGACTTTTACATCCATTGTTTCTTCACCTCGTCAATTTGCAGCCACATTGAGGTTTTCCTTTAACCTCCAGCCTTTCAAGACTTCAAAACAATTTCCCTCTCCTTTGATGGCACACCTGTCAATGCTTCCACCATTTCTTCGGAAACTCGACTGATTCCGATATTGCCCATGCAAGTGATGATGCAGCGACCGCAGCCAGTGCAGCCGAGTTGCCCCATTCGGAAATGGAACTGCCAAGAGAGTTTGTGGAAGAAACGGGTCAGACACCGCTCGCCAGTTGTCCGGCGCGGATAAATTCCACCTGCGTGTCGGACATAACCTGCCAACATGCAACAGTCACGGCAGCGAATTCGTTCCCATGAACCCTTCTTTGGAACTTCTGTAGGCGCTCCCGGCACCAAAGGCACCAACTCGTGTTCCCCGTCTCTCCTCCCTTCCACATCAAGCGGCAAATCAGCGACATTGAAGCAATAACAAGTTGGACAAACGAAAGCACAACCACCGCATTCAACGCACCGCTCACCAATTCGCTGCCAGAAATCATGTTCAAGTCTCCCTTTTGAGAGCATCCTTGAAGCAGCCATAGTTTGAACTCTGTGGTGGCTGAACTTGTAAAAGTCGGCGACGACTTGACGGACTCGTTCTTCTTTCTCTGAAACTGCTTCCTCTTCAGCGAGGGGCAACCATTGCCTAAACCTTTCAACGAGTTCCCTCCCCTTCCCGCTCCCAACTTCAACCAGCCAACCTTTTTCAAGCCTTGTAAGTTGCCAATCAAAGCCGCTTTCAAGTGCTGGACCACCTTCGCAGCAGACGCACATGCAAGTGTCTGCGGGTTGCTGGCAAACGACGCTCAAAATTGTCAACCTCTCTCTCCGCTTCATAAAGAGCCCATCGGCTAAATCGGAGCGACCGAACATTTCCCCTGAAAGGAACTTTGTCAAGTATTCAATTCCGGCGACATCGCAACTCCTGATACCGAAAATGACTTGTTCAGGAACATCTTCAATCTCAGGTTCCACGGCTTTCACGCCGCCGTCAATTTGATAGCGGAGCAATTTTTGACGGGCAGGCAAAAGGAGTTCTTTAGGTGGGATAAAGGAGTTGACATATTCCGTATCGGGGCAAATCGGCGCAACATCTTTTACTTTTCGGAAAACAACTTCTTCGCCAATTTTCACAGGTGCAATAAGTCGCCCCTCCTGTGCCAGTTCCGCCAAAATCGACCTCAAATTCCCTTCACTAATCCATCTTCGTTCCATTGCGGGAGCCTCCCATCTTTTCTCACTTTACAATCTTCACTGCTGTCGGTCTGAAGATTGGGATTTTCAAACTTGAGTCAAACTGCAAAGCGCCTAAAGCCTTTCCGACCTTTTCCCAAAGGAACATTGGCACAAGCAAAGTTCCCCTCGCTGCCCTTTCGTCAATGTTTGCTGGTAGAGTAACTTCCCCATCGGCGCTTTCCACCCTGACAGGGGCGAACATTCTTATCCCAAGTTCACGGGCATCTTCAGGGTTGACAATGACATAACCGTCGGGGAAATCAACGAATGGACGACGCATCTCTCGCCATACAGTGATTGATGCTTTGGCGAGGGCGTGATTGTTCCAGAAAGTCCCGCTGTCAAGGGAGACGATGAACGGTCTTTCCTCTGTGGGGTTGTCTGGCTCAATGCTCGTTGAGTTAACCGAGAAAGGCTCTGACTCACTGACTTCGGGAGTTTCGCCCAACAATCGCAAAATCCCTTCCAAAATCTGCCTTTCCGTCAAGCCAGCCGAAGGAGAGGTTACAGGTTCTAAGGTCTGAACTCGTCCCTCAAAGTTGGTAAATGTCCCCTCTTTCTCCGCAAGCAACGCACCAGGCAAGATCACATGGGCATATTTCATCCCTTGAGTTTCCACAGAATCAACAACGACGATGAAGTCAATTTGACTAAAGGCTTGGGTTGCAAGTTCGGGGAAGAATTCAAATGGGTCGTCAGCGAAAATGAGCAACGCTTTCAAATCTCCAGTGAGGGCCCTTTGAAGCATTTCATATGCTGATGCACCGTTGGGAAAGGGACGAACGCCAGCATCAATCATCCCCTTCTGGTTGACATAGTCGGTCAGGAACATGACCTTGTGGCCTTGAAGCCCTTCAACGGCTTTTACTCCTTGCCCCTGCAAGGCGATTTCCGAAGAGACCAAAACGACTTCTTCACTATTTTGCGTCCCGTGACCCTCTTTCCCCGTCCCGATAAAAGTACTTAACTCTTGCCCAGGCAATGGGCGAACATGTCCGGTTACCATCCTCGCAAGTTGGACTTGTCGGCTGTCAAAGAAGCGGACAATCGTTCCTCGTTTCAACGCTTCTGAAACTCGCTTGAAAACCTGAGGGAAGCGGTGGGCGAGATCAACCGCCAAAACATTTATTGTTGACGCTTCCTCAAGGCTCCCCAAGCCGACCGAATTGATCGGCAAATAGCCGAGACGCTGGAAGGAGTCCAAATGCGGAGTTCCTAAAGCGACCGCCAGTTGACGGATAAGTCTGTTCTCCTCATTTGTCAAGCGGGCAGACCCCAAAATCCCAATAACTTCGCTTCCATATCGGTCACGCAAAGATTGAAGTCGTTCAACAATGAGTTCAATAGCCTGAGAGATTTCAATGGGCTGGGGGGAGCCATTTGGGGAACGAACAGAAGCACCCTTGACTCTTAGTGGTGACCTCGAAAGTTCACCTGTGCTCCAACCCCTTATGGAAAGTGAGCCTTGTGTGATTGGGTGGTAGCGGAGCGGAAACGCATTCTCTCCTTCCACCACCAAACCACATCCAACCCCGCAGAATGGACAAACTGTCGCTGCTAAATGAACGGCTTGTCTTGTTTGTTCCATAGTGTTTCCCTCCGCCTTCTAGATAGGCAATTTCAGTTTGCGTTTAATTGTTTGGGAAATATGTAGGGGGTTGTTCCATTGGACTTTACAGAAAAAACCTTACACCTAAAAACGGGGGGCAAAAGAAAATAACTGTCAGGGAGACCATTTACAATCCTTCAAACTTCCCCTCAATCAAACTGCTTCAAGAAACGCAAATCGTTTTCATAAAACAGGCGAATGTCGTCAATTCCGTAACGGAGCATTGCCAACCTCTCAACCCCCATCCCGAAAGCATATCCTTGCCACTTTTCAGAGTCGTAACCGACATTTTCCAAAACTGCAGGATGAACCATGCCACAACCGAGAACCTCAAGCCATCCCGTTTGCTTGCAAACTCCGCAACCGCTTCCTTTACAAAAGACACAACTGACCAAAACTTCGGCACTCGGTTCAGTGAATGGGAAGTGGTGGGGTCGGAAACGAATTTGAACCCATTCGCCGAAAAAGCGACGAGCAAAGGCGTAAAGAGTTCCTTTCAAATCAGCGAATGTGACATCCTCATCAACGAGCAATCCTTCAACTTGATGGAACACTGGAGAGTGAGTTCGGTCAAACGGGTCACGACGATAAACTCGTCCGGGCGAAACGATCCTCACTGGTGGTTGACGATTCTCCATAGTGCGAATTTGCACTGCAGAGGTTTCCGTCCGAAGCAAAACCTCCTTTCCCGGCTTCCAGTCGCCAACGATGTAAAAACTGTCGTGGTCATCACGGGCTGGGTGGTCTGGTGGTATGTTCAAAGCGATGAAGTTGTGCCATTCGTCTTCAACTTCTGGACCGTCAACGACCTCAAAACCCAAATCGGTGAAGATGCTGCAAATTTCGTTGATAGTCATTGTCAAAGGATGGAGACCACCCGGTTGCCAAATTCGTCCGGGCAAAGTGACATCTATACGCTCCTTAGCCAATCGTCGTTGCAAAGTTATCTCCCGAACCTCTTGCTCTCGCTTCAATAGCGCTTCTTCAAGCCAATCTCTGAGTGCGTTAGCCTCAGAGCCCACTTGCCTTTTCTCTTCGGGTAACAACCTTGACAAACTTTTCAAAATCGTGTTCAACTCTCCCTTGCGCCCTAAAAACCTGCGTCTGATTTCCTCAACCGCATCCAAAGTTTCGGCTTCGCTCAATGCTTGTTCCGCTTCCTCTTTCAACCTCTGCACTTGAGAGAGCAAATCGGCGACTTGCATATGCCGACCTCCTTTAAATCCGCGTGCTTTCGTAAACTGCCGAAGAAATTCACCTGCACTCGCAAATATGCATTCCAATTTGCTGACAGCAATGATAACTCATTCCTTTCGGTCAAAGCAACCCCTTCAAAGAGCGAGGACAAAGTGCCCTTGAAGTGCTCTCCTTGCTGAGCCCGAGCCTTGGGTTTTGTAGTCTATGCCTTACGCCTTTGAGAACTATGTCGCATAGTTTTGTTGTGGTAGGCAGATGAGAGTCATCCCTTTTGAGAATTCAAACCCAAGTTTGCACGGTGAGCGAAATATGATGGCTGTCAGAGCAGAGAACATTGTCAAGCACCTTGGTAAAACGCTCGTGCTCAGAGGTGTCTCGCTTGACATTAAACCTGGCGAATTTTTTTTCGTGCTTGGTCCATCTGGATGCGGGAAGACGACTTTTTTGCGTGTCCTTGGGGGGTTTCTGTTTCCCGATGAGGGTCGCGTTTTCTTTGGAGACAGGGATGTGACCTTTGTTCCACCCCACAAGAGGAACGCTACGATGGTGTTTCAACACTACGCCCTGTTCCCTCACATGAGCGTTTGGGAAAATGTCGCCTATGGGTTAAAAGTTCGGAAGTTACCGAAAAGAGAGATTGAGCGACGGGTCAAAGAGGCATTGAAATTGGTCAGGCTTGAAGGTTTTGAAAAGCGGTTGCCATTGCAACTTTCTGGTGGTCAGCAGCAAAGAGTTGCTTTGGCTCGCGCCATCGCCGTCCATCCCGATTTGCTTTTGCTTGACGAACCTTTGTCCAACTTAGATGCGAAGTTGAGGGCGGAGATGAGAAGTGAACTGAAGGCACTTCAGCGACAACTAGGCGTCACCACCGTTTATGTCACTCACGACCAAAAGGAAGCCCTTGCAATGGCTGATAGAATTGCAGTCATGCACGACGGTCAAATCATACAAGTTGGAACTCCGACCGAAATTTACCTTAAACCTCGCACTCGGTTCGTCGCCGAATTTCTCGGTGACGCCAATGTTTGGGAAGGATTCATCAAGACAATGCATTCGGATTTGGTTGTAGTTGAAACACCTTTTGGCGAATTAATTTGTCAACCCCCTTCCTTCCCCGTAAGCGAGGGCGAAAAAGTTTGGGTCATGGTCCGCCCCGAAGCAGTATCGGTTGACTTGGACCAAACGTTGGAATCAAGACTGCCAAATTCTTTCGCTGCCAAAGTCGAGCAATCCGTCTACTTGGGCGAGGCAGTCGAGATAGTTGCCCGCGTAAAGGAAACAACTGTCAAGGTTTTGCATTTCCGACCTTCTGATGGAGGGTTGCCAAATGAAATCAGGCTCCAGTTCACTCCCGACGACCTTTCCCTTCTCCCTTACGAGGTCACTTAGGCGACTTCGGTATGAATACTCGCCGACAACGCTGACCCTTTGGGCCACATTGTGGTTCGTCTTTTTGGGGTTCCTCTTTTACCCCATCGCTTTCATGCTGAAGGGCGCTCTCATTTACGAGGGTCGGTTCACCCTTGACTTTTTCGCTTTGCTTTTACGAGACCCACAACTTGCCGACGCCCTTAAAGGCAGTTTCGGGCTCGCTCTCACATCAACGGTTTTGACCTTGGCTTTGGCTGTTCCCATCGCTTACTCTATGCTTCGTTATCGATTGCCCCTCAAGGGAGTTTTGAATGTGCTTTTGTTGGTGCCGATGATTTCCCCGCCTTTCGTCAGCGCTATCGCTGTCCGCAAATTATTGGCTCGGTTCGGTCCCATTAATCAACTTCTCATTTCCCTTGGACTTGTTGACCCTACAAATCCACCATCTTGGCTTGACTATCCTTTTTGGGGCATCGTGATTTTGCAAGTTCTCCACTTTCTCCCTATCGCTTACCTCAACTGCGTTGCTGCTTTGGCTCGCATTGACAAGTCTCTTGAAGAAGCAGCCCAATCTTTGGGAGCGTCGGGTTTCCGACTGTTCCGCACAGTCACCTTGCCCCTCATGATGCCCGGCTTGTTCGCCGCAGGCAGCCTCGTTTTCATCCTCGCTTTCACTGATTTGGGGACACCGCTCGTTTTCAATTACACACGAGTCATTGCCGTTCAAGTTTTTCACCGAGTGGAGCAAGCCCTTGAAGACCCGACAGGTTACGCAATGGTTTTGCTCGTGATGGTTTTGAGCGTCGCAATCTTTTGGACAAGCAAGCGATGGGCTGAAAGGTGGCAAGTGCAAACGGTACCAAGGGCTGCAGCCGAAACAGGTGAACGGGTTTTGCCCTTGCCATTGACAATCCCAATCACGGCTGCGATTTTGTTAGTTGCTCTTTTGGCAATCTTGCCAAACATTGCTGTTGTGCTTAATGCCCTTGCTGACCGATGGTTCATGACAATCCTGCCTGACCGTTGGACGCTCCGATACTTCCAACAACTGCTCGTTTACCCTTTGGCAGCGACGAGTATCCGAAACAGTTTGCTTTACAGTTTTGCATCGGCTTTGCTTGACATTGTTTTAGGTTTGGCGATTGCTTACCTTGTGGTTCGCAGAAAAGCGCCGCTTCCGCAATGGCTTGATAGCACGGCTATGTTGCCCCTCGCAATTCCTGGTATCGTCGTGGCATTCGGTTATGTCGGTGCTTTCGCCAACACGCCCCTTGACCCGCGACAGAATCCAGTCCTTCTGCTAATCATCGCATACTCAATCCGAAGGTTACCTTACATGGTTCGCGCTTGCTATGCAGGTTTGCAGCAGGTCAGTGAAACCCTTGAAGAAGCCTCTTTGAACTTGGGTGCATCGCCGCTGCGAACATTTGTCAAGGTAACATTGCCGCAAATTATCCCTCACCTTATCGCTGGCGGCTTAATGGCTTTCGCCTTTGCGATGCTTGAAGTTTCCGACAGCCTCATCCTTGCGTTTGACCAACGCTACTTCCCAATCACGAAAGCAATTTACGCGCTTTCAAACCGACTTGAGGGCGGCGTGCAAATGGCATCGGCGATGGGGGTTTTGGGAATGGTTGTGCTCGCTGCCGCCCTTGGTATTTCAACGCGACTGATGGGACGCAGGATGGGAGAAGTTTTCAGAATTTAGTTCGGCAGTTCAGCAAATTGGCAATTCGGTAGATGGGCAGTTCGGCAAATCGGCAGATGGGCAAATTGGTAGCGTCGGGGCTCTGTCCCCGA
>FMSI01074165.1_pt1 | contig 15680 bp, 14 predicted proteins | sample 1504471 | NCBI WGS metagenome assembly FMSI01 (sample SAMEA4475357, study PRJEB15587) | soil metagenome | biome: Soil; feature: Field | place: India | collected 2015-03-11 | depth 0 m
CTCATGATATGCACATGACCCTAAAAATTCGGCAATAACATTTTCCCTTCCCAGCACCACTGCAGCAGCTCCATCACCATAAAGCAATTCCAGTGTAGAAGCAGACCTTGTGAAGCGCCTATCACTGGCAGTCACCAGTACCTTGCGGGCAGTATCAGACTCAATTGCATCAAGGCCTGCAACAACTGCTGACACCCCCGCTTTAAGCGAGCCAGTAACATCAATAGTGCGCACTCCATCATGCAAACTCAGTGCTTCAGCAATGACTGCTGCATTCTGCCTGTCATCAAAAGGGAATGATGTTGACGCAGCATACACTGCATCTATGTTTTTTGTATCCACATTGTGCAGAGCATCAAACGATGCTGCCACAGCCATTGTTATGGCATCTTCATCCCAGTTTGCTACCGAACGCTCACCCGCCATAAGCATGTACAGCAGTGGATTGTACCACGCCATCTGCTGCACTACCTGCATACGGGATAATCGCCTGAGCGGAATATACCCCCCATACGATACTATTCCAATCATTGACGAACCTCCTTATGAAAACATAAAATTATAACATTAATACCATTGCCCTCTAGAGAAGCATTGCAATGCGTCTCTACAGGAAAACAATGTACTTCTTATCTATTTTAACAATGGTGCCATGTAGGCAAATGTATCGCCGATATTATTCAAAGGTTTTGCATCACTTAAGTCAGTAATTTTGCTCCACTGCGCCATGATGTCTTCTGCAGTAACCTCTTTGCCCTGGATGATTGTGCCGCTTGCACACATAATAGCAGTGCGGCTGTACCATCCACCACCGCAGTTAAAAATCATTCCAGTATCCTTGCATTCATCTGAACACAAATACATCACGAGCGGTGTAACAAATTCAGGTTTCAATTTTTCAAAGATTTCTTTTGGCAGCACATCCTCTGTCATACGTGAGGCTGCTACCGGAGCTATCGTGTTAACTAAAATATTATACTTTGCACCTTCTAATTTCAGCGCATTCATAAGGCCAACAAGCGCCATCTTTGCCGACGCATAGTTAGTCTGTCCAAAGTTGCCATAAAGACCTGCTCCTGATGCAGTAAAGATAATCCTGCCCCAACCCTGCTCGCGCATAATCTTAAAAGCTGGTGCAGTCACACAGAACGCACCGCGCAGGTGCACAGACAGCACAATATCCCACTCATCCTCGGTCATTTTCACAAAAGTCTTGTCACGAAGTATCCCTGCGTTATTTACCACAATATCTACTCTGCCAAATGCATCCATAGCGATTTTAATGATATTCTCGCCACCCTGCACTGTAGCAACTGAATCATAATTGGCAACAGCTTTGCCACCGCTTTTTTTGATCTCCTCCACAACGGCATCAGCTGCGCTGCTGTTAGCACCTGAACCATCACGTGAGCTCCCCAGATCATTGATAACCACCATGGCACCACGTTTTGCAAACTCCAGTGCATAGGTGCGTCCCAACCCAGAACCTGCACCCGTCACAACAGCTACTTTACCATCAAATCGTATAGCCATAATACCCTCCTATGAAAATTGTTTTTATACGGCAACACTGCACCACGCATTGCGCAGCACATCCTTGCCATCATTATTTAACGCTAGTATCCCATATTTAATTTTTTGTTCAAGCTTTTCTATTGTATAGCCTTTAAACGTAAGCGTTTGCCCTGGAAGTACCGGACGTGCAAACCGTACATATAATTCTTTTACCTTTAATGGATCACGATCAGCTGTCAGGTGGTCTACTGCCATCTTGTGAGTAAATGCCATAGTGCAAAGCCCCTGTAAGATAATTCCCGGCAATCCAACCTTTTTTGCAAACTCATCATCAACATGAATGGGATTGTGGTCACCTGAGGGTTCAGCATATATATACGTCTGTCCATTTTTCACTTTCATTATGTCTTCAAACACAAACTGTGCTGGAATAGATTGCTCTTCCTTTTCATCGGGCTTTCCTGAACTAGCACTTCTATCAAAGAATTCCCATTTAGCTTTTACCACCACTTCGCCATGCTGATTTCTAGTAACTGTCTCCCAGCCTAATATACTCCCTTTTTCTCTTACGGTAATATGTGTGATAGTCCCTTCTGAGGTGACCTCATCATTAGGTTTCACAGCCTTTAACCACTCAAAGTACTGACTATAGTGCACCACAAACATCATGTTCATGCCGATTTCAGCATCAAAGATAATCTGTGCGGTTGGACCTGCTGCATAAAATACTGCATACATAGGCGGCGCAATTATCCCGCCCGTCCTACGATTATCAAAGTATGCGTCATTGTCTTCATTATAGGCAAGAGCATAGTAGATGCTTTCATGCTGTGATATTTTTACTGGATCGGATTTGTATGTTTTGCCAATTACCTTTTCATTAAGTGGCATATAAACCTCCTTAATATGTATGTGGCGATAGCTCATTATAATAGCTTTTGATTATGTAATACAATCATACATAATTTTGTCAAGTGATAAATTGCAGCATTTTTATCAAAAGGAGCATGTAGCTAAGTGTATCAATAGTGTAGGTAACATGGATCATCTGTTTTTCTTAATGATTTGATGAAGTTCAATTGCAAAGAATGGAACGCTCTCTGAGGTATTTTTATGGGAACAATCTTTATTCTGCAATGATATTATTCCGGTTGAGGTTTGTACGCAAGCAATTAACGCAAAGGCAAAATTTCTATTCCTGTATGATTTTCATCCCAAAAATGGTAAGGATGCCAAAATAATTTTAACAAATTAATTGTATTATTGACAATAGTACATATCTGCGTTATGTTATCGATATAATAGAAAAATTATATGTAGCATGATACAAGTATATGGATACTGAAAATCTTAAACAAAAATATTACATTGATCAATGCTACAAAACATTAACAATAAGCAAAATTATTTCGCCAATTGTTGTTATTGTTATTACGTTATTCCTGTATCAGGATATATATATTCTACATTTTGATTTTACACTGTGGTACAGGTTAATTCCCATAATCATGTTTGGAACATACTCTATACTATCATTAACAATACTCAACAAATACCTTAACTACGTGATTCCCCTTTACACAATCACCCTTGCATCAGGCACACTTATGATGATAGGGATTGCATATCACATTTTTATCAACCCCATATTTCCCGAATACTATTTATCCAATGTTTCAACTGGCATCCAGACTGTTTTTATTGTATCATTCCTCATTGCATCAGGAACAATACGGTACATGCCAATATTGCTGACAGTACCACTCTCACTTTTAATTATACTCGTAGCAATCAACAACCAGATGACCGTACATGAGTGGACCACTCTATCAAATCCCATAGCAACTGCTTTCTTTTTAAGCCTTTTAGCCTATATAACCGAACGCAGAAATTTTAATGATTACCTATTAAATCATAAACTTGAAGCAAAGGAAGAAATGCTCAGCAGTTACAAATTTACTATGGAAAGAGAACTGGCGTTTGCATCGCAATTACACCGTTTTATCATGCCGCCAACCCCGCCAACTACTAAAATTTCATTGTATTACAGACCATATTATAATTTGGGCGGCGATTTTTATGATTTTATCCCTCTGGATAAAACAAAAAATAAAATTGGTATATTCTTAAGCGATGTCACAGGGCATGGCATTTCCTCAGCATTCATAACTGCTTTGCTTAAACACTATCTCATAGTTGGAAAAAAATATTACTTAAAACCCGATAAATTACTGTACTATCTCAATGAATATCTTACCGGAAACATAGGGACAAACTTTGTCACAGCCCTGTATTGTATCATTGACTTTACCAGAAAAGAATTACACTACAGTAATGCTGCTCATTATCCACCTGTCATTATACATAAAGATGGCACTCTGGATGAACTCCCCAAAACAGGAAAACCCTTTCCTATAGGTATACTAAAAAAAAGAGAACTTATTAAAAAAGGGAAATATTTTTCAAATTTATCTATCAAATTAAAAAAAGGTGCAAAAGTGATACTATATACTGATGGCATCGTTGAGCTATATAATTTTACTTCTAACAAGGGTGTGGATACTACCAGATTTACTGATATCTTAACGCAAAACAGCACTCTTACAGCTCAAGAATTAGTTCAAAAAATTAAAGAATACGTGCATACTCATTTTTCCAACGATTACATCAATGATGATATCTGTGTCATTGTTGTGGAAATATAAGTATTACGCTAATTAATAATAAATTCAGTCTCCTTATCAAGCCATCCGGGGAGCTCAAGAATGAATTCCTTTATTTGATCGCGGACACGCCTGTAGTGTTGCAACGCTTCTTCCTTAGTCTTTGCGTTTTTTGCTAACTGTGGCGGATCTTCAAATCCACGGTGTAAAACCTTTGTTTTCCCCGGAAAAAGTGGGCAGTTTTCGTTTGCATGCCCACATACAGTAATAACATAGTCAAAGTGTTTGTCTTTTAACTCATTAACATGCTTTGAAGTATGGCGGGATATATCAACACCAGCTTCTTTCATTACTACAATGGCATTGGGATCAAGCCCTTTTGGCTCCAATCCGGCAGAATATGCCTCAATAACATCGCCGCGCAGTGCATTGGCAAAACCTTCAGCCATCTGGCTACGGCAGGAGTTACCGGTGCAAAGAAATAAAATAGATATCCTTTTTTGCATATATTCCTCTTACTTGTTACGTTTTAAATACTGTATGTTTATAACGATAGCTTTTTTTATAATATCACATACTAAAACAAAATATAAATATTTTGTTAAGATATTATTAATTTAACATTACATTATCAATATCAAGCGAATTAATTATTGACAGGTTATTTTTTTTTACAAAATTTCTACAATCAATTCAATCTATTTTTAAGGAGATGAGATCTATGGCTAAAACAACTTATTATGCACTATCATGTTGTTTCATAATGATGTTGTGTCTTTTGCTATCAACAACACCTTCACAAGCTCAATATTACGTTCCTCCAGACAGTGAAGGAGCTACTGAAGTAACCATGTATAAGGCTGATACAGTGGTTATTGATTCAATCATCACCAATGATGTTGTATTAATGCCTCATGATTTGCAGCAACTGGGGAAAACAACCAGTGTGGGCATTGCATCCCATTATTCTGATTATACAAAGATTTATTCCATCCCGCTATCATATACGCTATGGTCAAAGCTAAAATTTGAATTATCAATACCGTATGTGTACAGGGAAGTAAAAAATAACTGGTCTTCTACCACATTTAAAGCCAGTGGATGGGGTGATATTAAAGCTGGTGCTTCATATCTGCACTCTTTTTCAGACGCATTTGACAGTATAACATCAATAGCAGTTACCTTCCCCACAGGTAATGAAAAAGAAGAAGATAACGGCGTCCTAACTCCTTTAGGAAGTGGATCACGCTCATATTCCATTTCTCAATCTTTTTCGTATGTACCAGTTGAAAACTTACGCCTCTATGGCAGTGCATTGGGTATTGTGTACGAAAACGCAGAAATAGATTCTAACAAAATTGATAGAGGAAACGTATACGGTGCATTAGCGGGATTTGAGTATACATGGGATTCTATTAAAGGTTTTGTAAAAATTAACTATATAAATATAAATGAAACAACGATCCATGATTCCTGGGGATCTTCATTTGGACTGAATGATGCATTGAAGACATCAGATGTTATTGTTGGTACTTTGTTTAGAATCTATTCTGTTGTTGCTGTGAAAGCTTCAGTATCCATACCAGTGTATACACAATACAATAAAGACCTCCCCGATACACCTGATAGAAAATGGTATGCTAATTTTTCCGTAACAAGCTTCTTGTAAATTTTTTTTTACTACCATAATCACTGCAGAGAAGAACACGCATACTTGTCTGTGGTGATTATGATTTTAATCTGGACTGTTTTAATTGTTTAGATTTTCTTTCATTTATTTCCGCACTATCTGGATGTGCATCCATCAGTTGTTCAATCTTTTTCAGTGCCAGCCTATACTCTTTTTGATTTTTCATTGGTTTAATATGTATCATCATATTTCCTATACATTAATCTAATCGTATTTTTCATATGTTCCAATGAATTGTATAAACACAATTTGCGTTTCATAATGTATTTTTACAACCAGCCTGTATTTGTCCCTACAAATATTACATACAACTCTACTTGATTTTATAATACTTGCATTTTGGTACTGTGTTTTAATAGCTGAAAATTTTTCTTAATTTAGCATGTTTTATTTCCCTATACCAAGCCTTAATCTGTCCTTTAGCATCATGATTTTTTTACAAAAATCAACTAATGTCCTTCTGGCTATTACTAGCATTTATACATTATGTTCATCATATTCTCATTGTTAAGAAGAATTCTCTTTTAGGGAACTCACTGATACCTATTATGGGCACAGTACAATTCCTTTAGCCCACAAACACTCTCCGCATGGGGAAGTATTCCAGTAACAATCCTTATTTTCTACCGTTCGATGATAGCACATATCCGGTTCTATACATAAAGAGCAATCAGGAAACTCGTAATACCTGAATGTATTTCTGAAACGTGTAAACTCTTCACTATTCCATATAGTATTGATGGAATCTTTACCTACATTGCCAAATCTATGCTGTATATGAACACGTGGATTACCAAAATAATATGCAGTATGTGTATAGGCCAATTCTGGGCAAGGGGCAACATCGCCATTAACCGTAATAAATAGAGTGCCTTTTTCAATAAATGGACAGCATCGCAGCACCGACGCGCTACCACCAGCAACAACTACATTTAAATCCAATGAAAACATAGCGCGTAGCTTTTTTAATCTATCGTATTTACCATCCCTTGAATATACAATTGCATTTTTCATACTCTCTGTATAGGGGAATACATTACTCAGCACAAAACTTTCTGCACCTGCCTTTTTTGCTTCACTGATAATTTTTGGGATGGCTTCGACGTTATGTGTTGTGGCAACGCTTTCAATGCCTATCAATGGTTTGTGAGACTTTTTTTCTTTTTTTATTTTGTTTATCATCTCGATAGCCGCAAGGGGTGCTGCTACATCACTCCCTCTTCGTATTACAGGCTTTATCCCTGCTGTGTCATCAATGGATATGTACACAGCATCAATTGGAAGATCTACAAAAAGTTCTGCCAGTGTTGTATCTATAAGCATGCCATTTGTGACAAGAACTATCGGCACCTTTAATGTTGCAAGCTCCACAAGGTATCTCTGTAAATCAGGATGGCACAACGCTTCGCCAAAGCCTAAAAGCACAATGCGCTGCAGGCTCTGTAACATGCGCAATTGTGCAATAATCTTTGCCATCAAGGGCTTTTTGATATGAGCTATCGCAAAATTATTAATGGAATAACGAACACAGGTGGTGCATGTAAGATTGCAGGCAGTGGAAAGCTCTATATACACCTGTGAAATTTCGCTGGCTACATGTTGCGTTTCCAGCCTGCCCATCCATTCAAAGCACATATTAGTTACTGTAGTAATTTCTTAATCTCATCTAGCGATGGAACTTTGCCAGCTACCTTCACCTGTCCATCAACAACAAGCGCTGGTGTCATCATAACACCGTAGTTCATTATCTGCTTGATATCACTGACTTTTTTTAATTCATACTCAAGGCCTAATTCCCTGGCAGCCTGTTCGGTTACATTTTGTAACATATTGCACTTTGGGCAACCGGTACCCAGAATTTCAAACTTTTTCAAACTATTTACCTCCTTAAAAACTTATGCCACACTTAATATAACTAACTTTATCAGCCTTTGATAATGAATCATTTTTCTTATGCTGATAATACGCAACAGCGCGCACAGCTTCATTAAAACGATATCCAATACCTCCTGAATATATTTTTGTTATGATACTATCATCAACATTTTTGCCATAGCCAAAACGACCAACCATAATAACAGGAATTCTACCATTGCCTGAAAAATCCAGATGTACATAGCTATCAAAAATTACGTATCTAGTTTTTGCACCTTCAATTTCCTGAACAGGAAAAGCATATACGCCACCAATTTTTATAACATCCTGTGTATAGAATGCACCAAATGCAGTATTGTTGATATAGTTGTCTGACCTATCGTTATCATTTGTCACACAATAACGGTTGAACGCTATAAGGCTAAAATGTTCAAGCAGGTTAACTGCAAGCATGCCATAGTAGGCTTTCCCATCATCAATTTCACTGACATGCTTAAAACCTTCACCATTGGTGATAGCTCCTGTTAGTGTAACCACTTTAAACAAGGAAACATCGGCTTTGACTCCTAAATCAGCTGAATAATCAACTGTGGTGTTAATTACATCCTTTGCATTATCAAAATAATTCTGCTGTATCCATCGGTAGTCACTCTGGCCATCAACGTAGTTTAAGAGTGGCGTTCCAACCATGCCGCACTGCAATGAATAGCCGACGATACCATATTGTTGTGCTGCCTGAATATAGGCAAATTTAAGAAACACTGTATAATTGTTTGTTTTTGATTTTACTTTTGAATCAGTTGTATCATCAGCTTCTGTGTATTCGTTAGTACTCTCACTTTCTACCTGCCCTATATCGGTGGTAACACGCATACTCCACACGTCATCAAACTTTTTTGTGAAATTGAGATACACACGGTTGATGGCAAAAGTGTTCTCACATTCATTTCCATCCGACTTCTGGATGTCCTTTTTCCATTCAAGGAAGCCAACACCAGAGATAGTCACAGGCATCTTATTTTCTTCTGCAAATCCATATCCTGTAACTATCGCCCAAAAACCAACAGCAAGGAAAATCTTTTTAATCATATTTTTATACCTCTAAAATTGGATTTCATCTTTTAATCTTTAACAAACACCTGCTGTATATCACATCAAAACATCATACCAAACAATAGCCCGGTTATCGTTGCCATGATGACAACCAGAGACACATAGATAACAGTCTTTTTGGTACCTATGACGCTGCGTATAACAAGCATGTTTGGAAGCGACAATGCTGGCCCTGCTAAAAGCAGCGCTAGTGCTGGGCCATATCCCATGCCGCTGCCAAGCAAGCCTTGCAAAATTGGAACTTCGGTGAGTGTAGCAAAGTACATGAACGCACCCACCAGTGAAGAGAAGAAATTAGCAAACACGGAATTACCCCCAACAGCACCACTTACCCACTCTGATGGGATAATTCCTTCATGGCCATGACGGCCTAACAAAAATCCTGCTACAAGCACTCCGCCTAAAAGAAGTGGCAATATCTGTTTGGCAAATGACCAGGTCTGCTGTAGCCAGGTTATCATTTCTTCTTTTTCTGTTGCAGTAATTAATATGAGTGCTACTATTCCTGTAGCAAATGGAATAATCGGTTCATGCTGGTAATATACGCCCAGTGTCCCCACCACAGCAAATGCAACACATATCTTCCACCACTTCACACCAAACCACGCACCAAGAGTAAGCCCAAAAAAAACTGAAGAAACAGCAGTGATTTCCCATTTGTAGCTGAAGATTGTATACCACAACCCTCCAGAAGTTGCAGGCTTTCCCCAGTTTGCAAATACCACTATTGTCACCATCAAAAAGAAATAGATAACAGTTTGCCACAGTGGGCGCGAATTCTCAGGTTTAGGCATATTCATCATTGCCCTTGCTTTTTGCATTTCCTCTTTCCTGAAAATAAGGTACATTAATGCACCAATCACCACACTAAAAAGAATTGCACCAACAGCTCGCGCAATCCCAATTTCTAATCCCAGCACCCGTGCTGTTAAAATAATAGACAGCACATTAATGGCAGGCCCTGAATATAAAAATGCTGTTGCAGGTCCCAGTCCTGCACCCATAGTATAAATACCAGCAAAAAGCGGCAACACTGTACACGAACATACCGCCAGTATTGTACCTGATACTGATGCAACACCATACGCCAAAAACTTTGGTGCAGTTGGCCCTAAATATTTCATCACACTGTTCTGGCTTACAAATGCAGCGATAGCTCCTGCAATAAAAAATGCAGGTACCAGACACGGCAGCACATGTTCCTGCGCATACCATTTTGATAGCTGCAATGCTTCAAACACCGCATTATCAAAACGCGGATTTCCAACCGGCAGATAGTAAAAAGCTAAAAATGCTGTAACAATATAAAACATTTTTTTTAATTCTAATTTCCAATTCATATACATTTGCCCTCAATATATTAAAAATGGTTATTGTAGCACCTCCATGGATGGCGGATCTATACCTGCCATTGTGCATTGCGTTATTACTATCGCACACTCCTCACACAGCAACGCGCCACCTCCGCCTTTTGCGTAGCAGTGTGTGTTATCACTCTGTCAACACATCCCAAAAAATCTAAGACACACGGCGTTTGCAAATGATAATATACTGTTGTGCCCTGTTTTACATCATACACCAGCCCTGCATGTTTGAGTACCGATAAGTGCTTGGAAACCGTTGATATATCGGCGCCCACAATCTGTTGTAGTTCAAACACGCAACGTGGGCCTTTTTCAAGCTCTTCTATTATCATAAGCCTGCTTGGATGTGCCAGCGCTTTCATGATGGCAGCGCGTGTTTGGTATTTCTGTCTTTCAATTGTGTCCATATAAACCTTAGAAATATTTTAATTTTTTCTTATTTGGCAATATAGCCAAATAGTAAAATAACATCTAAAAAAATTTAATGAATCACTAAGTATATACCACTTAAGGCACTGGGCATATATTTTTTCATTGTGTTAATAAAATTTCATTTTGTGATGAATGGTGCAGATTGAACTATTTTTTATATATAAAAAGTTCTTGAATTGGATACTATTGCGCTCTATACAGTTACTATATTTTAAAGTATTGTCGATAGTTACTAATAATCGGCTTCTGCAATAAATAATAGAAAAGTACTATAATTACATTCATACAGATGTATCACAATAAAAGGAAACTATGAATAAAAAAACACTAAACCAGCTTACCCGATTTACATTCACAATTACTCAGACTATAATCAACCATGTTGGCCCACGGCCATCTTGTTCTATTGATTCATACATAACAGCACGAATTTTTTATTTTTTATACAAAGCCTATTGTCATACATCCGAGATTCAAAAATTCATTACACACCCTAACGCTTTTTTAGGATTTTTAACGCTTGTCCCATGGCTATATATTGCGGCAGTTATTATGCTATTCGCCAAATTGTATATTGTAGCTGCACTCATATTCACAGTTGCCAACATTATTGCAACACGCCAGTTTATTCTTTACAAAGGCACATTTGATTTTCTGTACCCACCGCAAACTGGCTACAACGTCATTGGAATTATTAATCCAGAGAAAGAAGTGCGCCAGCAAATCATCATCAGTGGTCATCACGACAGTGCGTATGAATTCAGGTTTATGCGCACCACACCACGGTTGTATCGCATACGCGTTGCATCCATTATTCTTTCCATGGTGCTATCACTTATCATCTCGTGGCTAATTGTTGCAAATCACTATATGGCAAGCTCTCACACAGTACATACAATACTTATGGCGCTTATTGTGTTGCTTGGTATTGCCAACCTTCAGATGCTTTTTTTCAAAAGCAAAAACGCAACACCAGGTGCGGGAGATAATTTAATAGCAAGCGCCATAACTGTGGTGCTGGCAAAATATTTCAGTAACTATCGCCCAGACTACACCCGCTTGATTTTTGCAAGCTTTGATGGCGAAGAATGCGGCCTCAAAGGCTCAAAAGCATTTGTAGCAGAAAATAAAGAATGTATTGGCAGCATGCCAACGTATCACTTAAACACTGATAGCCTCTACAAACCTGAATTAATCAAATTTTTGACAACTGACGTGAATGGATTTATTCCACTTTCAGAAGAATTTGCAAAAGAATGTGTGGCGATAGCTCATAGTAAAGGATACGCTGCCAGCACATTTGCCATGTATCCTGGAACTGGCGCCACCGACGCTGCACCACTTGCACAAGCTGGTGCTGTAGCCACAACATTAATTGCACTCCCCACCGAAGTTGAGAAGCAAGAAAGCGTGTATCACACCTTGAATGATACGGTAGAACACATAGATCCTGAAGTTGTTAAAGCAGCTATAGAAATAGTTTACAGCGTCGTCAGATTTCTGGATAAAGAAATCAGAGGTCGCACGCCATTTTTTCATAAGCATTAATAAACTTGAACCTGTGACCCACAGCTTAGAAGGCTGTTGCTCTATCCTGCTGAGCTACTGGCGCGTAACAAATTCGGGGCGAGAGGATTTGAACCTCCGACCTCATGGTCCCAAACCACGCGCTCTAGCCGGACTGAGCCACGCCCCGAAATAAATACAAATGTAATGTGAAAAATATATCACAGCAAATGATTTTGTCAAAGTAATAATTTATGTTGCCATGTCAATAAAATTTTAACGAATTGTTATCCACGGGCAAGCAATAATTTATATTTGACACTTGACTCCATACACTGAATTACAGCAAATTATTGCAGTATTAACTTCTCATGGTGTGTTAGAATGTATTGTATTTGGATCTCGCGCAAAAGGCTGCAATAAAAAAGCAATTGACATTGACCTTGGCATTATTGGAGATGAACGGATAGTATCATACTACCTTAAATGAAGAAACCACACTCCCTTATTTTTTTGACGTAGTCAATCTGTAAAAAGATTACAAATAAAGACTTACTTGAACACATCAAACGTGTTGGTATAAAAATACTGTAAACTACTTCAAGGGATAATCCTCAAGCACTTTCTTTAAAAGCGGCACATCATCGGTCACAATACCATCAACGTCAATGTCAAGAAGCCTGCGCATATCGCGCTCACTGTTGACAGTCCACACGTCAACCTGTATGCCGCGCTCATGGGCCATACGCACCAGTGCCCCATTTGCCAGATGTGATGGACCAATATATTCTGGTATCTGCAATGCATCGCCGGGAAATTTTTTGAATAAACCAAGCAGGCCTGCCCTGAACAAAAAGTAAAACCCTAACACTCCCCACAATCCAAATGATGTTGCCATCGTTGGAATGCGCTTTCTTATATACTGCAAATTTTTGCCATACTGTGAAGCACCAAGCACTCTGTGCTCCGCTTTCAATTTCAATACCGTATCACAAAATTTTTCAGCAAGTACCAGATTATTGTCTTTTAGATCTACATTAAACCGCTGCTGTGGGAAAACCTCAAGCATCTCCTGTAGCGTCATAATGGTGATACCTTTTCCTCTATATGGGTAAATCTCACCATCATTGGTAAAATTATATGCGGCATCCAATTGTTTTATTTGTTGTAATGTTAGCTCGTTAACATTTCCTTTTCCATTAGTTATGTGCGATAGTTCCTGATCATGAACTATCACTACATACCCATCCTTTGTGATATGAGCATCTGTTTCAATGACATCTGCTCCTAACTCAATTGCTTTTTCAAACGCCAGTTGTGTGTTTTCCGGATATTCTTTTGAGTATCCCCTGTGGGCAAAGATACGTGCAGGTTTTTCAAAAAAAGGCTTTTTCATTATTATTTTACCTTGAAGAAAATTTTACAAGATAAATATCTCATACACATTGTTTCATCATGCATTCACACGCTGTACAATATAATCAACTGCGTAATATAAATTCTTTTTAACAATAACATCATGCTCTAGCTCACGTCTATGTTTCTTTCCATGCCCTGTCAATACATATATACCCTGCATCCCGGTGTTTTTTGCCAGCATAACATCCGATGGATGATCACCTATAATAAATGACTTGCTTACATCCAGCCCATATTCATTTACAGCGTGTTCAATAAAATATGGTTTTGGCTTTCTGCACTTACAATTATCCTCTTTTTTATGAGGACAGCAATACAACAATTCGATGCCAACTCCATTATCCGACAAAACTTTCAAAATATAGCTATTAACTGTTGCAACCTCATCAACAGTTACCAGGCCCTTTGCAATCCCAGCTTGATTGGTAATGATAAATAATTTAAACAGCGTTTGTGCTTTTTTCAAAGCATCAAAAGTAAATGCATAAAAGCTAACCTTATTGATGTTGCCAATATATCCATTATCTTTTATTATCGTCCCATCCCTATCAAGAAATACTGCAGCCTTTTTATCCCGCATCACTTAATCTTCCATAATAAAGCCTTCATCCTTGACCAACTGCATATACTCATTGACTGAGCCATCAGACAAACAGCATTCAATTATCTTCTTGCCCAACGGAAGAAGAGTGGGATCTTTATAATAATCCATTAGCTCTTTTTTAAAGAAATCTACTAAAATCTGTGCACCTTTATCATACGCTTCTTCACCAACTTCACTCTGCAGTTCGGGCTTTAACAAAAACTTTTCAACTTCAATGCCTTCCACCACCAACTTATTGAGTGAAAATCCCAATAACGGACATCGTGATACCGAAAGCTCATCAGCAAAAAACTTTACCCCACCTCTTCTGGCCAGATATTCACGCATAATCCACTGCGGATTGAATCCCACTTTCCAGGCACCGATATGCTGATTAGGCACAAGGACATACCTGACCTTTGGTGATTCAATTATTTGTTCAAGTAACAGATTTGCAAAATTTACTTTTTTCCCGGTTAAAAACGGCCCAAAAGAGCCAATACCTTCTGATTGAATACCTTCAGTCATAACAATACTGGGATTATCATGACCACGTGGTGATACTAGCCGCCATAGCCACGCTAATGCTGGTGGCAAAATATGAAATAAGCCTATGATCCCATAATTTGGACTTTCTTTCGTTGAAGGGGGAGTCCTTACACCAAAACTTCTCACATGGATCTGTACAGCCTTATTAACAATCTGATGCATTGTATTGCGTGGGACAATAAACCGCGGATTGGGGCATGGTTTACCGGGTTCATCTTCAATATGTTCCCACAAAAGGGCAGTACTGAACGGCTGTGCATCAATATTCAAAAACATCAACGGATCTTTGGGGTGTATTGAAAGTGCTTCAATGTCAGGGTCAGTACCATACTGCTCAATGTGATTAACCCGTATAAACCATCCTGATTCAGCATCTCTTACATATATATATCCATCCCCTTTCTGAAATGAAGGATGGCATAGCCCCATATCATCAACAACAGGGCGAAGGAAACAACCTCTTGGCAAAACAAGCGATAAGGTTTCACCTGTTACAACGTTTTCTCCAAGCCTTATAGTCCCGTCAACAAGACGGTGGATATGTTCATTAGTTTCGCTTTTACCGCTTCCACTTGCACCTTCATGCATTATTGTGGTTTTGTTCCCATACGGAGTAATAACCTGCACTATAGCACAATGGTTTGTCACCCAGCCTTCTCTCTCACCAAAATCAAGCAGTGCTGAGTAAACACCTTTCTTAGCACTTGGCCCAGGATACAGATTATAACTGTATATTTCGTGCAGCTTTTCACTTCTGCAATGTACAACTATCTGCTTCCCATTAAAGTGCGTGTGCCTAAAAACTGGTGCTATATATAGTATGCATTTAGCCTGAATAGTTTCTTCAATAGTTCTGGTGTCGATAATCCCCTGTAATATTCCAAGCCCCAGGCAAAAAAAGCCAGCATTCGCAGGTGCTATCGCCATTCCATAACACCCATCAAGCTGCCCTGCCTTAAAGAAAAACACTG
>FMSI01022522.1_pt1 | contig 15663 bp, 10 predicted proteins | sample 1504471 | NCBI WGS metagenome assembly FMSI01 (sample SAMEA4475357, study PRJEB15587) | soil metagenome | biome: Soil; feature: Field | place: India | collected 2015-03-11 | depth 0 m
TTTTTCCTAAAATCAGATCACTTCGGCGCCCATTGCGGTTTGATTCCGGACGCGGAGAGCAATGTACCGTTCCCAAGAAATTGACCGGTAGGAGTCAGATTGTTTGCCCTCTGTACCAGAACAATAGCACGCATGTAGCTTGCTTGATAGGAGGGCAGACATGTTTGGCAGGGTTGTTCCCGCGACTGTTGGACCAGAGGTGTGTGGTACTTGGATTGCACCGTATGAAACCAAGAGCTCATGCTGACAAATGTATATTGTCCTGGCGAGCGCAATTCGCTTGCGAACTAAAGAGGATAAAAAATCCGATTTCGACTACCTTATCTTCGAACCGCCGAGACTTGCGAGGGGTTACCCGTTTGAGTGGGGTGCAGTATTCACTGCAGACACTACGCCAACACGCAACCCGCCCATTAGCGGGGCGCAGTACAGTATCTTATCGATCCTCCCACACGTATGCGGGTGTGTTCAATGTCTCCTGGTGTTTGCTGCGTGGCGTTTAAGTTTTTGGGCACCGTGTTGTAAGCGCAGGTTTTTGTCTATGAGTTTGCGCCGTTGCTCGACACATTGCCACCAGCGCTGTGCGTCTGCGGGTGTGTTAAGCACGTAATCCAGCAACCGGTCAATTGTGCTTGTGGCCACGTACGTGCGCGTGTCGGATGCGCCGTAGTAGATAAACACTTCTCCATTTGACCGTGCAACCCAGCCGTTGCTGAACAATACATTCGACACGTCACCCACGCGTTCATCGCCTTCAGGTGCCATAAAATAGCCGCCTGGCGCGGCAATCACCTTGCTTGGATCATTCAAATCGCACAGGAAAATGTACAGGACATATCGCATACCGGCTGCTGTGTTACGAACACCGTGGGCGAGATGCAACCAACCTTTTGGTGTTTTTATAGGGGCAGGGCCGAGGCCATTCTTGGCTTCTTTGATCGTATGGTACACACACGGGTCAATGATCTTTTCTTTGTCGATAACCGGGTTCTCGATGTCGTCGCAGAGGCCGAATCCGATGCCTGGACTTATGCCGGCAGCGGCGAAGCCGGTCATTGGTCGTGTGTAAAAGGCATATTTGCCATTGACAAACTCGGGGTGCAACACGCAGTTGCGTTGCTGTGGTGCGGGTGTTTTAAGGTCTGGCAGCCGTTCCCAGTACAGCATGTCTTTTGTGCGGACAATCCCGCATCGTGCAACTGCCGCAGTCGGGTCATCGGGCTGTGAATCGTCGTGTCGCTCTGCGCAGAACACACCGTAAATCCAGCCGTCCTGGTGCCTGACGAGCCGCATGTCATAAACATTTGTTTCGGCCGGGTCGGCCGGCTGGATTTGAACTGGGTAATCCCAAAACTTGAACCTGTCTATGCCGGTTGTGCTTTCTGCAATTGCGAAGAACGATTTACGGTCCCACCCTTCGACCCTCGCCATGAGAATGATACGGTGATTGAACTCGATTGCTCCGACATTGAACACGCTGTTTATGCCGAGGCGTATCATCAGAAACGGGTTTTGGGCAGGGTCAAGGTCATACCGCCAAAACAGAGGCACGTGCTCGGCTGTCAGCACCGGGTATTGGTACCGAACGAAAATGCCGTTGCAAGGTTTGATTGGCCGGTTCCGCCTTTGCACCAGTGCGTGATACTGCTTTTGCAGTTGAGCCAGTTGTTGTTTGAATTCCCGTGTAGTCACGGCACGTAAGATTTTTGGTCTCTGAAACGGTTTCAATTCCAAATCACGGTTCAGGAGGCAAAAGTCGCCAGGCTGGTATAGGTCGTTCTTCGGTGCCGTTTGGCAACCGCCAGCGGACAGACAGATGTGTCGAGCCTGTCTTTTGCTTTTGAACAACTTCGATGTAGTACTTATGGTTTGACTGGAGGGTGACAGGCACGGATTGCGCCTCGTTGATGTGCGGCCATTTTGCGTATGGGGTAGAAGGCGTCACAGTCGCAAGCAATCTTTTGCTTTCAGGCGAACGATTTGTGGCAAGCCACAGCTCGGCAGTCGGAAGGCTTGCGAGCCAGAAAACATATTCGCCTGTCATTGGGGGTATGAGGTAGCCCGAAATACGTGTTGCGTAGTTTGTGACAGGCTCAAACTGAACTTCGAGCGCTTTACCGAGACTCTCGCATCCGGAGGGTGTTGTGGCCGGCATAAGCAAATCGGCGGTTTCGATTCCGGGTATGCCAAACCACCATTGCCGCACCAGGCCGCTGCCGGGGCCGACCTCGAATTGGTGGCTTTTGCCGGAGCGCAATCGCTTTGCCGAGGCAACAAACGCGTAATTAACGCTTGGTTGTTCGATACGAATGTCCGGAAATTCTGCAACTCCATTCACTGTCCATGCGTCGGTTGTGCCGGCCAACGATTTGCCCCTGCTATCAGTGGCCAAAGAAAGCGTCACGTTGAATTTGCCTGCCCGAACAGTGCGGCCACGTGCGTCTTGCACTGCAACAACAACGGGTAGTCTGCCCGGACCACCGACTGGCAGTTGGTCAATTTGCACCGGGAAACCGAGCTGCACAGGCCGGCCCACCCGCGGATACGGAAACCGTTTCAAGTCCGGTAACTGCCCAAGCGTGAGCACATACGGGTGATTATAAACTGCCTGCAATTGCTCCTTTGAGTTGTGTCGGGTAAGCACGCGTCCTGACCACGTCACAAAACACAGCCAGGGCGCCTTTTGATGAATCAGCTCGTCCGGGTCCGGTATCGGCCCGTTCTCAGATAGCCCGACCAGTTTTGTGCCCCCGCGCAAAGCGTTCAGTTCAACGAAAATGTCCTTGGCAGGCTCGCGGTTCCCGTCCAACGGGTAATGATCTTGTCCGAGCATATCAACGTATGCGTCGCCTGGGTACCACGCAGCAAGGTCAATTGCCGCCCCTGGCGAAAATACCCAAAGCAGATTGTTAAGCCTGTGCTCGTGCACAAACCGCTCGAACATAAGCCGCCAGAGTTTCTTGAACGGGTCAGGTCCTTTTGCGCCCCACCAAAACCATCTGCCATTCGCCTCATGCAACGGCCGCCACAACACAGGCACACGCGCGTCACGCAGCTTTTTAAGCAGACCGGCAATCTCGTCCATGTCACGCAATGTTGAGATGTGTTCTGGTGTACCTTCTGCCACAGCACGTTCGACATCGAAATTGGTATCTTTCGTGTAAAACGCGCGTGGCCCGATTGGGGCTCGCCAGTGCCAGCACAACATAACTATTCCGTTGCTATGCAGATACCAGTTGATTGCGTGCTGGACAAATTGCTCTGGTGTCTCGCTTTTCGTAACCGAAGCTGCACCGGTGCATTCAATAAAGTCCATGCTCCGTATGGCGGGTAGCTTTCCTGTGACATCCTTTATGTATTGCAGTTCGAATCCGAGCAGATTTGTGGCGCGGTGGCTTTCATGTTGGCCGGACAGAATTTTCTGGCCATAAACGCTCCATAGAAACGCCATCAACGACTGTGCCTGGGGCGATGCATTAGGTGTAACGGGTGTATCGTACTCGTGCGCGTTCAGTCCACACAAGCTGAGCAACAGAGCCAAAACAAAGCCGTTGAGACTAGAAACGGCCGGCAACATCTTGCTCGGGCGGTTTGACTTTGATGTCACTAGCAACTTTGCTACCGGGGTGGTTTGACCTTTATGCTTTAACATCGGCGCAGGAGAGGATTTACCCGACATCCACCAGCTGCAAGAACCAAATCTGCCTGAACTTTTGCATAATTAGTACATGTGGCCCTGGACCACGCTTTAGGAACGGAGTTCTGACACTTAGCTTGTGCAGGGTTTGCGCGTTACGGTTAGCGATAGTGTTTGTCGTCTATACGATTCAGATCGGTCCCGTCCCTAAAGACGCCAACTGTGACAATTGCGAACGTGAAGACGGTTGTGCCAGGTTCAAGATGTCCGCCAAATGCGTTTGTGGCATTTGCAAACGTGACATGTACGTGCACGCGCCCATCAATGATATACCCGTTCATGCTGATGATATCGGCGGGCCCGACCGGGTCTTTAACGAACGTGTTTTGAGTAGGGAATGACCGGTTGCTGACCACATGATAGTGCGAACTTGTGACTGAGCCTATGCCGGCCAAAACCACACCGTTTCGGATTTTCTGCCGCTTGATTGTTTGCGCTAGTCCTTCGAGCAGATCGGTCTGATGTTTCAGTCGCACCACAACCACACGCTCGAGCGGCGCGCTTATCGAGTATGCGTCCGGCACACGCAGGTCGTTGGGCCTGAAGTCATCTGCAGTGGGCGCGTTAGTTCTTTCGATGCGCAGCACTTGTGCAATGCCAAACCCTGTTAAGCTCACCAGCCCGATTAACAAAAACAAAACGCGAATTTGCATAGCTTGTTTGTGGTTGATTTATTGCAGTTTTGCTTCCGGTACGGTTTTTTGGTCCGCAATGGCAAGTCTAGCCTGCATGAGTTGTCTGACCAACCAATTTAACGCTCCAGGCGCACGCCTTCGTCCTGCGTTGACACTGTGCAATCTGCTGTCTAGGTTCATTTTGCAAAGCGGTTGTGCTTTGGCCGAATTGTGGGCATTCGGGGAAATTCGTTTATGCAATTTTGAACAATTAGTCTGCAGGCTGGTGAACCGGGCACGTGTGAGCCTTTGTGTTTGGTGCAAGAGCCAGCAGCGCACCGGTTGAGGTAAGCCAAACAGAGGGTCAGTCTTTTATGCCAAATACAATCATAGTCGGTACACAATGGGGCGACGAAGGTAAGGGAAAAATTATTGACGTGTTGACTGAAAGTGCGGACGTAGTTGTCAGGTATGCCGGCGGCAACAACGCAGGTCACACGGTGTTTATTGGCGGGCAAAAATATGTCCTGCACCTCGTGCCATCGGGCATTTTGCACAGGAACAAATTGTGCGTGATTGGTAATGGTGTTGTGGTTGACCCGGTGAGCCTTGTCGAGGAAATAAAAGGCCTGCGCAAGTTGGGCGTCAAAGTGGACAGCAACCTTGTGCTAAGTGAGACTGCGCATCTTGTGTTGCCGTACCACCGCGAACTAGATGCGCAACGCGAGGTTTTGAAGGGCAAGAATAGGATCGGAACTACAAAACGCGGGATCGGCCCGGCTTACGCGGACAAGGCAGCCCGGGTTGGTCTGCGTGTGATTGACCTAGTTGAGCCCGAGCGATTCGAAAGAAAGCTTCGGGACCGGGTTCGTGAAAACAACGAGGTTTTACGTGCGCTTGGCGCCAAACCACTTTCATTCAAGCAAGTGTTCGAGCAGTATCGCGCAGCCGGTGCATTTCTCAAACCGTTGGTTGCCAACACGGTTTTGCTTCTGCACAAGGTAATGCGCAACGGCAAAAACATATTGTTCGAGGGCGCCCAAGGCACATTTCTCGACATTGACCACGGCACATACCCTTATGTGACCTCGTCGAACACAACTGCAGGAGGTGCATGCAGCGGCACCGGCGTGCCGCCAAACTGCATCGACCGCGTAGTAGGTGTGATGAAGGCATACACAACCCGGGTGGGTGGAGGCCCATTGCCAACCGAAGACAATGCAATAAGCGATCTGCTGCACTCGCTCGGGCGCGAGTTCGGCTCGACCACCGGCAGGCCTCGACGCTGTGGTTGGTTCGATGCGGTTGTGACCCGGCAGGCTGTGATGATCAACGGCGCTGACGAACTTGCAGTCACGAATCTAGACGGGCTGGACACGTTGCCGTTGATCAAGGTCTGCATCGGTTACAGATGCGGGAAAACTAGGTTCGACCATGTGCCGGCCGACGTCGAGCAGTTGGCCCGATGCGAGCCTGTGTACACCGAATTTGCCGGATGGCAAACACCAACAGGCGCCGCACAGCGTTGGAAAGACCTGCCGGCCAAAGCACGGGCATATTTAACTGCAATCGCAGAGTTGAGTGGCGCAAAACTCAGGATCGTGTCAGTCGGACCTGACCGGCATCAAACAATTTTCGTATGAACACACGCACCACTGGCCCAGCAATATCTGCACACGCGCTGCGCCTGGCCGGTCTTCAAACACTCGGCCTGGTTCGTGGTCATAACAGTATGAGATTACGGGCTTAATGACAACCGCCCCACAACTCAGTCCACAGGCGCGCGCCGCGCTGCCGCAGCACGTAGCAATTATCATGGACGGCAACGGACGCTGGGCGCGCCAGCGCGGGTTGCCGCGTGTAGAAGGGCACCGCGTCGGAGCCGAATCTGCGCGCGCAATTGTCAGGGCCGCTGCTGAGCTTGGCATCAAGTACCTCACGCTGTATGCATTCTCGCAGGAGAATTGGAACCGGCCCAAGGACGAGGTTGACGCGCTGATGAAATATCTTGCGCACTACCTCAAGACCGAGACAGCCGAACTGCAAAAACATAATGTCAAACTCGATGTTATCGGGCACATTTATCGGTTACCTGAGCACATCCAGCGCCTGCTCAAAAAAACCGTGGATACACTCTCAAAAAACACTGGCCTGACGCTTATTGTTGCGTTGAGCTACAGTGGCAGGAGCGAGATTGTTGATGCAGTGCGTGCCATTGCGCAAAAGGTTAAACGCGGCAAGCTCGATCCGGATGAAATAACCGAACAGGTTTTTGCGCAGCATCTGTACACACATGATTGGCCTGACCCTGACTTATTGATTCGCACAAGCGGCGAGATGCGTGTGAGCAATTTTTTGCTTTGGCAGATATCGTACACTGAGCTTGTTGTTGTGCCCACGCTGTGGCCGGATTTTCGCAAGGCACAGTTTTACGCTGCGCTCGAAGAATATGCGCGCCGCCACAGACGCTTCGGTGGGGTGTAAATGTCCACCAGCGCATTGTCAGGTGCTGGCAGCCGTGTATATTCGAGCCGGATGCCAGTTCAGAATCGGATCATAAAGGTGCAAAAACGTAATCGTGCACTGGTCACGTTTGACCAGGGCAGGATTGTACGCGCAATTTTACGCGCAGCAAAATCGATCGGCGGGTTCAAGCAGGATCATTTGGCCGACATAAACGGCAAAATTTTCGATGCATACGGCACGGACGAAAAAATAGCCGAGTTTCTGGCTGAGACAGTCGTCGTGTGCCTGAACTCGGACCCGCACCATTTGATAAGCAATTTCCCGCCCACAATCGAGACCATCCAAGACGAAGTGCTGCATGTGTTGCGCAGCTACGGGTTCGAAAATACTGCTGATGCTTATGCGTGTTATCGGTGGGGCCGGCATTGGCTGCGTGAAGGGGCAATCACACCCCAACAGTTTATGGGCAACGGTTTTCCAGAAGACCGAATGGCGCGTGTGCTGGCCTGGAACCGCGCACACAGTTGTGACACTGTGATGGGGCTTAACCAGCTAGTGCAGTGTGGCAAGCTAAAGCAGCTGGTAGATGAATCACTAGCCAAATACGAGGCTGAGTTAGACGAGGCTGCCGAGAAACTTGTTGGACGTATTAATTCTGGGGACAATATTCGGCTGCTGTGGATCACTGGGCCGAGTTCATCCGGCAAAACAACCACAACGATCAAGCTCACGAAGCGACTGGAACGGAGTGGCTTACGTTTTCTTGTGCTGAGCCTCGATGATTACTTCTGGTCGCTGATCGAGCACCCGACGGACTGGATCAATGACAGGAACTTTGAGACGCCCGAAGCACTTGACATTCAATTGGTCAATCAGCACTTGAAGGAGTTGCTCGAAGGCAAACCGATCGAAAAACCCACCTACAGTTTCAAGGAAGGCAGGCGTACAGCGTATCAGACCGTGCGGCTCGAGAAAGACCAGGTATTGTTGCTCGATTGCTTGCACGGATTATATCCCCCAATTACCGAAGGGATAGATCCCTCGGTACAGTTCAGAGTGTACATTGAGAATTTCAATGTGATGTGCGAGGGCGACGGCAGTACAAAGCGCCTGTGCAGATTCACAGATGTACGTCTAATGCGCCGGATGTTGCGTGACGCGCGTCACCGTAACCACAGTCCGTTGCTGACGATTTTGCACTGGCATTATGTACGAGCCGGTGAACTGTACAGCATCATACCGTTGATGGGATTAGCAGATGTGGTAATAAACAGTGGATTTCCGTTCGAGTTACCGGTGCTCAAACCATTTTTCGTCGGTGCCCAAGGAATCCTACCGCCACCGGAAGCGCTGGTGCGCGATTACCCGGGGTTCCTTGACGCGCGCATTAGGTATGAGCGCATAAAAAACCTGCTTGAGTCTGTCGAGGGGTTAAGCATGAACGATGCGATGCGACACGACCTTATTCCGGGCGACGCGCTCATCCGGGAATTCATCGGCGGCGGGACCATCGAGATACCGCATAATGTGTGAGCCAGTCGAATGCATCTGTATGCCGCCAAAAGCGTTCAATAGGACTTTGCAGTGCACAGGGTTAACCCTCAAAACCTGATCAAACCACCGCGTCTTGAGCTGGGTGACACGATTGGCATTGTTGCGCCAGCTAGCCCACCATGTGACCCAGGTGTAATTGATCGCGCAGTTGTCGTACTCGAACAACTCGGGTTTAAAATCAAGCTCGCACCGCACGCACGCGCCCGGCTCGGGTTCCTAGCCGGCACAGACCGCGACCGCGCAGCAGATTTGATGAAGATGTTTACCGACCGCAAGGTCAAAGCCATCCTCTGTGTACGAGGTGGCTACGGCACGAGTCGGTTGTTAGCGTTGCTTGACTACGGGTTAATCCGACAAACCCCGAAGATTTTCGTGGGGCACAGCGACGTCACTGCACTGCTATGCACACTTCGTACCAGGGCAAACCTGGTGACATTTCACGGCCCGATGCTCGCCGGTGCATTTGCGAAAGCGAACCTGCCGGCATTCACCACGGAGTCGTTCTTGAGAACGGTCACGCGGCACGAGGCGCCCGGCAGCATTTGCCACGGATACAACCGCAGGACGGTGACCGTACTGCATGACGGCGTTGCGAGCGGCGAACTGGTAGGGGGTAACCTCTCGGTTCTTTGCACATTAATTGGGACGCCGTACCAGCCGGTTTTCAAAGACCGGATTTTGTTTCTCGAAGATGTTGACGAGCCGCCATACCGGGTTGACCGGCTTTTGACGCATTTGCTTAATGCGGGTCTGCTCCAGCAAGTTGCAGCTGTTGCCGTGGGGTTAAACGCAAACTGTGTTGACCGAACTGCAAGACACGCCAATGAATACCGGCAAACGCTTGAAGATGTCCTAAAGGACAGGTTGTTACAGCTCGGAGTACCCGTTGTAATCGGGTTGCCGTTCGGGCATGTACCTTACAATGCAACTGTCCCCATCGGAGTGCGCGCAACATTAGATGGTCTGTCGGGCGACCTTATACTGACAGAGGCGGCTGTTGCGTGATCTGCAGGAAAACAAAGTCAGGCATCGCAGCCCGGCAAACAGAAACGTTCCAACACAATTGCTCACAGCCCGGCTTTTCGGCTGCTTTGAGAACAAGTCTCAGGCTTAAGCTACAACGAACCATTTAGGCGGGTCTCGCCTTTCCATCCCGCAATAAATTTGTCGGCTGGCCACCAGGCGTTGCGATAGCAGGCTAAAGCCCGGACTGCGAGCCGACAAGGAAACGCATTGAAATGACGCAGTTGTAAATTGAACCAAACTTCACGCCCACCAATCAAACGCACAATTTTCGGAAAGTGCGTTTCTGTGTCGGTGCTGGGAACGGTCTCTGAACTGCCGGCTGCCCAACTGCTATTCAACGCCGGCGCGCGCTACGTACGTGTACCTTTGCGGATACATCTGCGTGCGCTTCAGTTTTTACGCCGATACGCGGGCAAAGTTGTTTCACCTCGCAATTCTCGCAATCGGGTTTACGGGCCGTGCACCTGCGTCGGCCGTGCCAGATGAGCCAATGCGCAAAATCTGTCCAAAGCCTCTGCGGCACAAGTTGCATTAGGTCCTGCTCGATTTTCTCAGCGTCTTTCTGGGTGGTTAGCCCCAGCCGCCGCGCAAGCCGTGTCACATGTGTGTCAACAACAATACCGGCATTGATCCCGAATGCGTTGCCGAGCAGTACATTGGCTGTTTTCCTGCCCACCCCAGGCAACTTGGTCAGTTCATCCATCGAGTTCGGCACACTCCCGCCGTGGCGCGCGATCAACTGCTGACCCAAGGCTTTTAATGTCCGCGCTTTGTTGCGGTAGAACCCGGTGCTTTTGATCTCTTGCTCAAGCTCGGCAAGGTCGGCATTGGCATAATCCGCGGCGGAGCGATACTTTTTGAAAAGCGACGCGGTCACCACGTTGACCCGTTTGTCTGTGCACTGGGCGGACAGAATTGTCGCAACGAGAAGTTCCAACGGATTTGAATAGTTTAACTCGACACGTGCATTCGGATATGTCTTGTGCAAGATCGCAATTAACTTTTTTAGCCGGTCTGACTTCTGGTGGGTAGTTTCTTTTGCCATACGCGCCAAAGCTACCTAGGCGTGCATGTCACTGCAAGGATGTGCATATGCAGGCTGGCCAGACAATCTGCAAGCGATAGCGCGCCCGCGGTGCTGAATTATGAAAACATAAAAACGCAAAGGCGCAATGTAGATGGGTCGGTGGAAAAAGCCTGCGCGTGGTATCCCGGCAGCAAGTCTGAACTAACATTGCGGACGCCTCGGCGAGTGGTCCCCACCAAATTCATTCAAAAGGTAGGGATGCATGGCCACATGCGTCCGTAGTCTAATTGAGCGTAATGGTGGTATCCTGCTGGCAAAGCCCAAAGCCGTTGTTCTGATCTGTCTGCTGTAGCGCTCTGGGGCTGGGCGCGCCCGGCGCATTCGCCGGGCGCCTCGGCCGTTTCGCAACTGTGGGTGCAGGAGGGTAAAATTTCTACTGGGGCTGCTACCGTCAAACATGTGGAAAACTGTTGGGAGCAGATGTCTCGTCAGCCGTCGTGGGATCTGGGCGTGAGCGCCACACTGCACAATTGCCACGCGGTTTTCAGCCACGTGTGCGCCGCTTCAACTGGACTTGATGTTTGTAGTACGGGCTTCAGTCTGTGATTCATTCGACCCCACACTGGCAGGGCAGGAACTACAAGCCCGTTTCTTCAACTGAGTAAACTGGCAAAAACCCGGCGCGAGTTTAGTCTATTGTGCCTGCTGGGGTTGGCGCTGGTGTTTGTGTTGATGCTGCCGGCGTTTCCGCAGCAACTGGTGCAGGTCGTTTTGGCTTACCCAGCCGGCCGCCGCTCCAATCGTAGATGTAGCCCAAGCTGTTTAGTATCCCGTAGATAATGAGCAGGATGACCACCGCCACTAGCAGCTTGGGCCATATGCTTTTCTTTTCTGCGAATGGATCGAAAAGATCGCGGTGTGCGCCTGGGGGCAGTGCTGCAACCTGTGTCAGGGATTTGCCCAGTGGCACATTGATTTTCGCGCGGGTATTGACTGCCCAACCGTTTGCGTCCAACAGCGGGCCGAGATTGCGTTTGCGCAGCTTTAACCACGCAATGAACACCGATGGCCCGGAAATAATCAGCATAATCCCGATGAACACCAATGGGATTTGCCACAATGCAAGTTTCGCAATGCCAGTGGCAAAAAACGATGCTGCAGTGCCAATCGCACCAAGTGCAACACCCAGGGCTGCCACAGTGCCGACGTCAATTTTCTTTGGCTCGACCGGTTTCGCTTTTTCAGGTGTTGTGACTGCAACAGCGGCGGTTTCGAGTTTTGCGGTTGCGGCGGCTTCTGCTGCAGCAGCGCGTTTGGCTGCATATTCCTCGATCATCCGGACGAATTTTTTGTATGGTGACCAGAAGGCCTGACGCAGGCTGATCGGGTTTTCGACGATCTTAGTGATTGTGGCGTCCCAGTCGCGGCCTTGTGTATCGTAGAATATACCGTTTCGCCCGACCATAAGATTGTCCGAATCACCATCTGTGAAAGCGACAACAATCTGACGTTTCTCGCCTGTGCTTTTGCGTGTGCACTCGCAGTAAGCGAGGTACATCCCGGCCAAGCCCGCCAGAGCCGCGTGCTTGCCAACGTCTTCGACCGGCAGGCACAGGTCACAAGCGCGCTGGTCCATGTAAAGCGTGCCGGCTTGGAAGAGCGCCTTATCTTTGCGCCGGTAGAAGTCTCGGAACGAAACGTAGTTGTTGCACAGCTTGGCCAAGTCACGATAGTAGCGCAGCAAGCGTTCGACTGTTGTGATGGCGTTGAACTCGGGTTCGAGTGCTTTGTCGCGTTCGATCAGCTCCATGATTGTTTGTCTGGCTGAGCCGGCCAAGATTTCGCGGATTCGTTTTATCCCGAGTTTTTCAACTGCAGTAGCAGGCTTTGAAGAAAGCCAGTTGTCGTACGGTGCAAGTCTTGCCTGTAATGCGGCCCAGTCGGATTCGGAAAGCGCAGTTTTATCCCCCAAGAGCGGTTTCACTGCGGCTGTATGCAGGTTTGCAAGTGCGCTTGTCCAGGCCGGGTTAACACCTTCACGCAACGGCAACGGTTTGTTGGGTGCAACTTGTGCAAGTGGAAATCCGGCTATTTCATCGGCTGTGATCGAGAGGTCCCTAGCTGCAAGCGCAAGGTAATCTGACTCTTGTCGGTTTAACGCCGCCATCGCACGGGCGTCGAATGCAGCTAGCCGGCATCGTGCAAAGTAATCGTCAACCTTGGTTTTGACAGCTCTTACTGCTGCAGCGGCGGCTGGTGTAGCGTCGTCCAGAGGCAGGATGGTCTTGTTGCCTTCGGTCTGTTTCCACCACTCGGCAAAGGCGGTGGCCTCAGCAAAAAACCGGTCAACCTTGGCCTGATTAACCCCCGGTTTACCGCTGCGGTCAGGCTCGGGACCCAAACAAGAGATAATTTCTTCAATGACGGCTTTTGTTGTGTCGTCCGGGGCCGCATCTGCGGGCACGATACCGTCACCGTTGAGTGTTGTCTGAGCAAATATCCTGGCAGTGTCAGACACGTCCTGGAGAGTAATCTCAGTTGCATTCGGTTTGCCTAGGTCGGCAAGGATACGTTTTGCCGAAGCAAGTATTTGTTTACCCTCAGGCGACGCATCGTTGATTGCACTCAACGGCAGAGAACCCTCGCATTTGAGCAGATCGTCCGGGTTTTTGAGCAGGCTCGTCGCCCACTTGGCAGCGGCGATTAATTCAGGCGCGCGAATTCTGCCATCATGATCGGTATCAATAAACGCCAGTGTGCGTTGGTCAAACTCAAGTCCGGTTGTTGGGCATGCAAGCGCAACCCAAAGCTTTTGATCAAGCTGATCTAGATTTGCAAAGTCTGCGCCTGATTCGAACTTGACCTGGTCAACGCCGCCTGCGCGGAAGAACTTCCAGTTATGATTTGATTTTGCCATAAGCCGCTTTGAACTGAATGGTGAACTACCTATCGCAGATTATACGCGTCTTAGCCGGCCAGTTAGGCCAGCATTTGCTTCGGTTTTTAGTTGTATTCGTGGAAAAGCGCCGGCTGCATTTCTGCGTCTCAAGCGTCTTTTCCGTGTTAACAACCCCAGTGCGGTTTCCGGACCGCACCTATGCTAGTTTCCGCCACGTGCATTTTCAACAGCCAATGCTGCACATGCTGCAGTTTTCTTTGAAATGGCCTTTTGTTTCTGTTCTTTAAGTGTTTCGAGCGTTTTTTCTGCTGCTTTTCAGTGAGCGTTGTTATATTGGCCGAGTCCCTGCAACGCTTCGAGCGCTTCCTGGAATTTGTTTTGCAAAACGAGGCTCTTGGGCATTCTGGATTATTTCCTGTGCTTTTGCCTTGGCAGCGGTAGCCCCATACTCGGCTTTGGCTTTTGCATCATGAACGGTTGCATTGACAGTCTCAGCAGCTTTTTCCAATGCACCAGCGCCTGTCTCGACAACGTTGGTCACTTTGGTTGTAAGCGGTCTTTGGGTTCCTCTTTTCCTGCGCAGCCAGTAATCACTGCAATACCCGCGCTCAGAACAATGGTGGGTGTTGACGGATTTATTTTCGTGGTTCTGGTTTTAGGTTACGAAGACTGGCGGGCCATTACAGCCTGCCAGTCTTCGTGTGTTTGTGCCGAGAGCTTAGTAAACCGTTGTGCTTTCTTCCTCGACCACAGGCGAAGTCAACTCGTCGCACATGAGCTTGACCCTGTTCCTTGAGTCACCAGGTTTAACAGCTTTAACCTGGATGGTGTAAGTTACCGATTGTTTCGGTGCAATGGACGGAACAGCCGGGAAGCTTACCGTTTGTGCGCTGACGCGACCTTGAGGCGAGCTGACAGGTGTGACCTGCTCTGCGAATGTGGCATCGAGTTTCACATTGTTAATGTTTGCGAAGCCCTGGTTGGTGACCTTGATTGTGTACATGGTTGTCTCACCGACAGCCAATGGGTCAGGCTCATCAACAACTTCAAGCAGCACGGCTGCGATACCACGCCACACCGTGCAAGCCTCAGCAGAATCGCTCAGACCTGCTGCAGCCACACTTACATTGTTGCAGTGCGTGCCAGCGGTGCGCGATGTGAGTTTGATACTGAATGTACGTTTTTCACCCGGTTTAAGCTCGGCAATTGTCCAAGTTGCCCTGTTAGCGCTCACAGTTGCACCTGGCGCTTCAACAATGCTTGTCGGCGCAGGCGCAGTGTCGGTTACGGTCACATTCTTAAGCGTTGTATCGCCCGTGTTGGCCACGACAATGTTGTAATCGGCATTTCTGCCGAGAATCTGTTCTTTTGTGCCGGATTTCTCGATCTTCAGCCCAGGTACTAGGATGACAGTGCAGGCGTCGTCGCTTACTTTGCCCGCATTGATCGAGTTAGCCGTGGCTACGTTACAAATCTCACCCCGTTTGTTTGCCTTGAAAGTGACGGTAATCTGTTTTGATTGGCCAGGCGCAAGATCACCCACATTATACGATAGTTCTTTCTGCCCACTGGCGTGTGAAAAGCTGTCCGGCACAGGGTCTGTCACGACAACATTGCGCGCAACTGCACTGCCAGTGTTCCTAACCACAATGTTGTAGGTAACCTCAGAATTGATAAGCGCAGTTTGTGGCCCGGTCTTTTCGATGGCCAGCGCAGGCTTGCCCACGAACACCGATGCGCATGTGCGCGGGTCTGCCGAAACAGAAGCACAATTGACAAGTGTGCCTTCTTTGTCGGCGCGGAAAGTGACCTTAATTGTCTTCGTTTCACCGGCATCCATGTTGCCAAGGCGCCAGACAAGTTGCCCGCCTTCAACAGTCGCACTCGGCTCGCTACACACATAGCTCAAGCCCGTAGGTATGTAATCACGCACAACCACGTTCGCCGCACATGCTTGAGCTGTCACACGCAGCTCCGCTGTAAACTCCGAGCCTAGACCTGCCTCGGCCGGCATGACCTTGCTCATGCGAATCAAGCCCCAGGTCGGGTCGCTGCACCCTGTCTTTGGCGCGGGCGCAGGTGTCGGGGCTGGCTCCGGCTTGGGGGTAGGGGCAGGTTTCGGTGCGGGTGCGGGTCTCGGTGCCATAGGCGCGCCTTGCATATAAGGTGATCTGCCCGTATAAGTGCCAAGCGGCACTTCGTAATCCGAGCGATATTGCTTGTTCCATTCTTCACCTGAGCCAGCAACCTGAGCACAGGCTGTCCGATTAATAGTTGTAAGAGCAAACGCAAACACACCGGCTCCAATTACAAACGGCACGAGGATTTTCGTTTTCATGACGTACAGTTTAACAGTTTTGGTTTTTGATGTCGCCCTTTG
>FMSI01058832.1_pt1 | contig 15646 bp, 11 predicted proteins | sample 1504471 | NCBI WGS metagenome assembly FMSI01 (sample SAMEA4475357, study PRJEB15587) | soil metagenome | biome: Soil; feature: Field | place: India | collected 2015-03-11 | depth 0 m
TAGAGCAGCTCACTCGTAATGAGCAGGTCGGCGGTTCGAATCCGCCTGTTGGCTCTAATAGTAAAAATGAATTTGGAAAGCCCACCTTGTAGACTTATTTTCCATCGACTTAAAATACCTATATTCAGCAATCAATTCAAGATAAGGTACGGGATAGTATCGTATTCCAATACTCGATGCCTGGTTTGTTAATAACCAAGAGCTAGTGGGTGTAATTTCTAATTTTGTTTCACCTTTTTCTAATATTAAAAAAGGAATAATACCTCTTTGTAAATAGTACAGTAGTTTTAAAGAAAAATTGTTAGTTGTCCTTAAATCTTTCAAAGAAGAAAACGCATATTCACCAAATATTCCCAAAAATTCCCCAAAGTTCATACCTAAAAAACTACTTGAATAGAAAAAGTTACCGTTAACTAGAACAGAACTTCCCAGAAAAGAATAAACAATAAAATCTTCCAAAAAAGATGGATATATAACGAATTTTGAATTAAGTGTAGGATTATGCTGCAAAACAATCGGTTTATCACCAAAAATAGTAACTTGGGATAGAAATCGAGAATCAAATACTCCAATGAATACATCGAAAAATTCGAACCTCCTGTAAGATATTTCGAAACCAAATTCAGAGAAGTCTGGAGGGAAAAGACTGGATGAATAATCCACAGATGCAATTCTCCTATCGAATCTGGTCATATCACAATCCCGTAACCCAAAAGATGGTGGGAATTTACCAACCTGAATTTCGGGTAAATAATCTAAAATTTTGAAATTTGCCGAAACCATCCAGTTGTCTTGCCCCAAAAATATAAGGGGACCAATATTGTATTGTCCATTTATAGTTAGGTTTTCGCTAGGTTTAATCAAAAAATAGAAGGCAGACTCCATTGGGAAAAATCTTCTTTTAGCTGTTTCAGTCCTATGAGATCGAATAGATTGCAATCTTACATCAAGCCCGAATGCAAAACCACTGGTGAGACTAACATTTTTCGAAGTGCCTCCAAAAGAAATAGAATCCCAATACTGCTCCTTGTCGAAAAGTTCGTAAATTTTTTTTACATTTTCATTTCCAATGGGAAAATGAGAAGCATCTCGAAGATACTTCCAACCGAATTCGGTTCGCACCCCACCACCTTGTGGGTTTACGTGACATTTGGTGCACTTATTACCAGACCAAATGGATAATTCTGGAGTTGCTAAAACCTCATAAAAAAAATTAAATGAATAAGCAAGAATTATTATGAATACTCTCATATTAATCATTTATGTGGTGGTAATTTACCTAACTTTTTTGCTTTGACAACATCTTCAGCAGTAACCTTGATATCCAAATTATTAAGTTCCTTATAAACATATTCCAAAATCATAGCAATATCTTCGTCTTTTAAATTTTTATCTACTTCAGTTGTCATTACCCCGTAATAAACTTCCCCATTCACAATAATCCTTCCACTCCTACCGAAAATCATACCACGAAGAAGTTCTATTTTATCCCCATTTTGAACATAATCAGAATTCTTAAGTGGTGGATAAACACCTTTGATTCCACGTCCATCTTTCCGATGGCATTTAGAACACTGTTCGATGTATAATTTTTTTGCCTTTTCCTTATCAAAAGAAAAAGCAAAATATAAAAAAGGAAAATTTGCAGCTAAAATAATAGCGATGAAAGTAAATTTAGAATAGTTTCCTACAATAAATTTATTCAATAATCGATGACTTCCTAAATTTTTTCGAAATTTTGTTTGCATCTTTCTCAGCATCTTCATACTTTGGATAGCCCCACAAAACTATCTTATACATAATACCATTTATTGAAAATAATCTATCATAATATGCTTTGTAACCTTGTTTTTCCCAAAATTCCACTTTCTTTTCGGCAATCTCCTCGCTCGCCGTAGTATCAACAACAATTGTATATGGCAAAACTTCAGGAATTAGCCAACGAATTTCAACCCTTCGATTAAACAACTCAGTAGTTTCATCAAATTCATCCGGAAACAAAGGTTTGCTTATACCAACACCTTTTGTTCTAATTTGCGAAGGTAATGCACCACGAGAAATAAGACGACTTTTAACTGCATATGCTCGGTTAATTGACAAAATAATTGGGTCTGAATAATTTTCTTTTATCCCAGCAGTCCCTATCAATTCGACATTCAAGTTTCTATGATTCACCAAAAGCTGTGCAAGACTGTCAATAACAGGGAAGAAAGTTTCGTTTACGCTTGTATCTGCAAAATTAAAAAGTGAAACCGCTTGATAACTTGTGTAAAAAATTCTATCTTTTATTGGAAAAATAAAATTGTCTGATAATTTGATTTGAGCAGCTTGCACAACTAAACTAATATTTAGGTCATCACATTCAAATGCTTTTTTTTCAATTGGGAGGGTTAAGGAATAATAATATTTATTTGAAAGTATTATTTCAGTCAAACCATATTTAATATCATCGACATTCCATGGAAAATGATAAAAATTTCCACCCGTTTTTTTAGCAATATAACTATATGTTGAATAAGATACTTCGTTGCCAAAGACCAGGGTATTAATAGGAATGCCTTTTTTTAAAGATTTATCTATGACATCATCAATTGTAAAAGATAAGGAAGAATTATCCATTTTGTTTGTAATTAAAATTATAGTCGAATTTGTTGGTGTATCAATTTCATCCATTAACGAGGACAATGAGCGATAAATTGAACTTAATTCTTTTCTTTTTGGAAAATCAAAATCTTCAAGGTCCCAGAAAAATTTATCTGCTCTTACCAATGGGATAAAATTTCTTTGTTCAACTCCAAACATATTCAGAGAAATCCTATCATCATCATCAAGAAATTTAATTGCATCATGAATTTGTTGTTTAAGCTTTGGGTTTTCATTTGCAAAAGAAAAATCAATAAGAAAGAAAACATTTAGCCTGCGTGCTGTTTTATAGCTTTCAGGAAAGATTTTTACGATTTTACTGAAAAATTTATCTTGGCACTTTTGGTCAATTTCAACTTTTAAGTTAGTTGTAAATTTATTCACATCGTGCCCAAAATTACCAAAATCATCTAGAAGACCAAAATTTAGTTGGAGACTATCGGAAAATGGTTCCCATTTTGCCCTAAATATTTTCAATTTAGACAAATAATTCAATGAACTCGAAGTAAAACCCAAAAAATAACTTGAAGGCGAAGTGTTTCGATGTTCAAAGATATTATCAATAATTCTTGGTCCTCTCTGAATAGATTGTTTCTGTTCTCGTACAAGGGTTTCCTGAGAATTAACAAGAATATAAACAGATTGGAGCACTTGTTCATTATTTTCACCGAAAGCCCAGATATCCAACCTAAGAGGCTTAATTGGAACAAGGAAAATTGTGTCGGAAGGATTGAACTTCTGCTCAAAACCGCTAACCTTTACATAATGTGCGTTAGCAAAGTCCCAATAGACCCAGGCTGTATCGCCAAGGTTTATCTCAACCAAGTCTGAAATCTTTTTTACAAAGATTTTGCTTGTCGAACAAGAAAAAAACAAAATGAAAACAATTGAGATTGTAATTTTTCGCATTAATCTATATCTTTGAAAAAATAAATTCGTCGTTTCTAACATCAACCCAAACCTTATCACCCGAAGTAAACTTTCCTTCCAAAATAAGAAAGGCAAGAGGATCGACAATATGCCTCTGAATTGCTCTTTTCAAAGGTCGAGCACCAAACTGTGGGTCAAAGCCAATCGTGGTAATAAGGTTCAAAGCATTTTCACTAAATTCAATATCAATTCCCTCCGTCTTAAGTTTGATCTTAACTTTGCTTAATTGAAGCAAAGCAATTTGATTGATTTCTTCTTTTGTCAATGGTTTGAATAAAATTATGTCATCAATTCTATTTAAAAATTCAGGTCGCAATTGTCTTTTAAGTAGTTCAAAAACCTCGTTTTTAAGACTTTCCATTACATTTTCGTTTTTCGAAAAACTAAATTCTTCCAACCTTTCACGAATTAATTCAGTTCCTAAATTGGAAGTCATAATAATTATGGTATTTTTAAAATTAACAACTCTACCCTTGCTGTCGGTTAATCTACCATCATCAAGAACTTGAAGTAAAATATTGAATACATCATTATGAGCTTTTTCAATTTCATCTAAAAGCACTACAGAATAGGGTCGCCTTCGTACAGCTTCAGTAAGTTGTCCTCCCTCTTCATAACCAACATACCCCGGGGGTGCACCGATCAATCTCGAGACTGTGAATTTTTCCATGTATTCACTCATGTCGATTCGAACCATCGCATTTTCATCGTCAAAAAGAAATTCTGCAAGTGCTCTAGCCAATTCAGTTTTTCCAACACCAGTTGTACCAAGAAAAATAAAAGAACCTATCGGTCGATTAACATCTTGCAAACCAACTCTCGAACGTCTAATAGCATTTGCTACCGACTTAACTGCCTCTTCTTGATTTACTAATCGTTGATGTATTCTTTCCTCAATTTTCAAAAGTTTAATTCTCTCGCTTTCAAGCATTCTTTGCACTGGAATTCCAGTCCACTTGGAAACAATTTCTGCAATGTCTTCGGCATCAACTTCTTCTTTCAATAATTTCCCGTCCTTTTGAACTTCTTGAAGTTCGAGGCTAACTTCGTTTAATTTTTTTTGAATTTCGTGAATTAAACCATAACGAATTTCGGCGACTTTGGCAAGATTTCCTTGTCTTTCATATTCATCAGATTGAATTCTTAAATTTTCAATTTTTGCCTTGTAATCTTGTATTTGTTGAATAAGTTTTTTTTCTTTTTCCCAGCGAGAACGCAATTTTTCTCTTTGCTTTTTAAGTTCTTCTATCTCCTTTCCGATTTCGTTCAGTCGCTCTAAGGTAGCCTTTGTGGATTCATCCATATTGAAACTAAATCTACAATTAAAAAACAAAAATAATTAAAATTTCAAAAAAATGAAATAGGAAAGGTAGGATTGACAAATTCTAAAAGAAAAAGGGCAGACAAAATTGCCAACCCCAATCGAAATTTATGATTTTTATTTTTCTTGCAGGTCTATTTTCTGTCCATTATCCAATTCAATATACAAAGGTCTCCAAGAGACAAAAATTTGATTAGGGTTTTCTTTCAACATTTTCACGAGAAATTCTTCATTTTGGTTTCCAACTTCTAATCTAAATGTTGATTGAAATTGAGTAAATTGCCCGGCTTTTATCGGCTGGTCAATATTAATCCTATAAGCACGAATCAACTGATTATTACCAGTTAAGAATTGCAAAAATCCGTAAATCTTTTTTATATCAACCTTAGAGATATTCGATATTGTATAAGTAAAAACGTTAAATTTCGAGCCATTAATATCCACTGGTTTCCAGCTATCATATCTAAATCTTGAAAAAGAAACTATTGCGTTAGTTGCAAGGTTAATGCCACTTTGACGCCGACGCATATCTCTCTCAGTATCAATAATTTGTCTGACTGTTTTGCCAAATAAAGAATCAATTACGTTACTATAACGTGCAATACCAGTGCTGAAAAAATCTAATTCTTCGATAGTTAAAAGGGTATCATTGCTTGCTTTTTCAACTATCTCGAAAAAGTTTTGAGCAGTAACTTTTTCTTTTAAAAGCTTAGATGTTTTTTTCTTCTCACATCCAGTTGTAAAGACAAGAACTGAAATAAGCACTAAAACAACAAAATGAAAAGTTCTCATACGATCACCAAATTATTAATACAAAATAACAAAATTAAGAAATTAATTTTTAATAAATATAGCTTTAAAAATATATCCCGCTATATCCGGATTTTCTTTCAGCCGTCGAGTCGAGTAGCCATACCAGTCTTTTCCGAAAGGAACATAAACACGAAGTCGATGCCCCATCCTCAATAATTCATTTCTTCGTTCCTCTCTAACACCCAGAAGCATTTGAAATTCATAATCTTGCCGTGTTAAATTGTATTTTTGAATTAAATCCAAAGAGTAGTTAATTAAAACTTCGTCGTGAGTGGCGATTGCAGGATATAATCCCAAATCGAGAATTAGGTTCAAAAGCTTTTTAAAATTATTCCTAATTCCTTCTTTATCTTGAATGGCAATATTGGAAGGTTCACGATAAATTCCTTTGCATAAGCGAATTGAAGGTTTGTAGATAGATAATTTTCGGATATCCTCTTCACTTCTATAAAGATATGCTTGCACTACAATTCCAACATTGGAATAGCCTTCGTCCCGTAGGTTTTTAAAAATCTGAAAAGTTTTGTCCGTGTATGGAGAGTTTTCCATATCCAAACGAACAAAAATATTTGATTTTGCTGCTTTATTCACCAATTCTTTAATGTTATGATAAGCAAAGTTGAAATCAATGTCAAGTCCTAAGGAAGTTGGTTTGACAGACAAATATGTCTCGATTTGGTAATCCTTGATAGCGTCTAATACCTTCGAACACATTTCCTTTTCGTGTTGAGCCATTTCTTTTGATGTTACAAATTCACCAAGAACATCAATAGTGGACATTCCCCCTATTCTCATTAAATCCTGGGTAACCCTAACAGCATCCTCTAAATTATCCCCAGCAATGTACTTACTAGAAATTTTACGGATAATTGCTTTTGGAACTAAGGGCATTGTTTTAATAATTAATTGATTTAACCACTCCATATTACACCTTCATAAAAAAGTAAAGATGCAATTACTTGCATCTTTAACAAAATAATTTTAATTTTCTACGTAACTTTTATTGAGCAACAACTGTCGAAATTAATTTACTTCCACCTTCAAAATTCAAAATTACAAATAAGATACCTTTCGCTACATTTGAAATTTTAATAATTTTAATGTTGTTGTTTATTGTGTTGCTGTTTAAAGACTCAGAATAAAGTGTTCTTCCCATTACATCGAAAATTGAAATAAAGGGGTTTGAAATCCTTTCCAAATTTTCGAATTCTATTACTAATTCATTTTTATCTGAATTGAAATTACAATTCTTTATGATTTCCATCGAAGATTTATGATTTCCAATAACCCCACCTATTACTTGACAAGAATCAATTGAAAATACTGAATCAGAAACCGAAATGGTATTTTCGTTAAATGTTGGTCTAATTCGTATCAAGCATTGACTTGAAAATCGATTTGGTACTTTCCAGATATAAGAACCTAATTTTGCATCCAGATTTGCAAGTGAAACCTTCCTCCAACTAATCCCTAAATCTGTTGAATATTCTAAAACAATTTTATTGATGTAAGAAGCATTCCATTTGATGGTGTATGAGGCGTTTGCACAAAAAACCTCTCCCCCTTTGGGAAAAAGCACAACTCCAGAAGGAGTTCCAATCTTAAACATTGGACTTTCAGCAACAATTTTACCATCCTTCGAGGTAACCTTGAATATGCAATTGTCGGATTTTACATCTGGAGCAGTAAATTCAACAAAATTTTTCGTAAAATCTAAAAATAGCGTTTGAAATTTATTACCTCCATCATTGGAAAAGTAAACATTAAAAGTATCGACCAAAGAGGCATTCCATGAAAGAGTAATAGCTTCCCCAGAAGCATATTCTTCGTTAGGACTTGGGGATAGAATTTCTATAGATTTAGGTATTATGGAGAACGTTTTCATTGAAGTATCAGCAACATTTGGATTTCCTTTGTCTCGAATGTAAATAAGACAATTGTTAGATTTAATGTTACGGGGTATCCAAATAAAAATTGAATCTGTGGCAGCAACATTGTCGGCTATTACTGACCAAGTATTCCCTTTGTCCGAGGAAAAGAAAATTGTTAAATAATTTACATAAGCAGAAGTCCAACGAATTTGTAATTCCTCGCCTGCAACAAAAGTTTTATCGCCAAGAGGGTTAAGAATGGAAATAAACGGTGATGTTCTTTGCTTAACACAACTCGAACGCTCTGCAGCACTCCTTGCTAAAGGAAATTCCCTTGGATGGAAAATAAATTGGACTGAACGGGTTGAGTTAGTTAAATGACAGTAACTCATAATTGTTCCAGGTCGTGGAATTGGGCTACCAGTCTTGATACAAGCATCGCCAACTCCGTAAGTTTCCCCGGTTACACATGTATCAATCATATTGGGTTGCCAATAACAATTGTGAGTATGAGGTAAAGAAAAATTATGACCAATTTCGTGAGTTGCCACATTTACATCCCATGTATAATTAAAAGTTGGATATGTGGCATTACCACGAATACCAAGAACACAGTAACCCCAGTCTTTACTACATAAACTACCGTAGTATGGAGTACCTCCATACGAAATTCCAGCAACGGTTTCATTGGAAGGTTGGTTAGCTAAGTTAGCAAAAAGAACTGTTAGGGCTCTATCTATTGTTTTGTTCCTCCATATACTTGGCATTTTCTGCAATTTTTCTGAAAGATTTTTAGTGCCATAATATGGATCGTCCCACTCGTCCTCCCAAACTACAGCATAGCTTATATATAATCTAACATTAAAATATTCTTGAAACAACTTGGAGGATTGAGCAATAACTGATGCCATATAGGCTAAGGCTTTTTGTGAGTTATTAAAAATTTTAAAATAGTCTGAAGTCCCCTCGACAGCAAGGTGAACTTCGAGCAAAGGTCGTTTGGCAAGTGGTACATCATCTTTATAATATTGTATTAGGTCTTCAGCTTCTGTTTGATGACCACTGTAGTCTTCAGTCAAACAAGAAAAAATAATCTTCTCATCCATAACAGAAACGTTTGCAGAAGCAAGAATGTGTTCTAAATTATTTGAAGTGATATTTGGGGATATAGAATAGACACTTCCATTTTCCTCCTGAATAGTACCAAAAATTCCATAATCAGAAAAACTAAAGAAAACAAAAGAATTAGGCTGCCCATCTATCCTACCAGATAAGGTCATCAAATTAGGGGCTTTAGCTCTTTGTAATCCATCTTTGGTACCTCTATAAAATTCAGTGTTCTGGTCGAAAGGAATGAAAGCCTTTTCGAGAGTAAAACTAAAAGAGGCTGATCCTAAAGATGGAAAATTATTAATTTTAAGACTTTCAAAATCAGTTGTAAATATTTCTTTTGCAACCGAGGGATTAATTTCAAATTTCAACCCTTCGGATTTGTTTAAAACAGTTGTCTCTAAATTATTCTTTATCAAAAACTTCGAATCGATAACTAAGCTTTTAGAGTATAAGGTTTCACTTAGTAACAACAAAACAAAAAATATGTAGGGAAAAATTCTCGAATACATATTAAACCCAATATTTTAAAAAAAATAAATAGACAAAAACATAATCAAAAAGTTACAATCATTTTGGTATGACGACTGAGCTCATTCTTCCTTGTATAAATTCAACTCTTTTTTCAATATAAGAAGTGGGAGCAACAGGAGACCACCTCCGTGGATTGGGTAAAACTGCAGCCAAAAGAGCAGCTTCCCTTCTGTTTAAATCGCTCGCATTCTTCCTAAAAAAATGTTCAGAAGCAGCTTGCACTCCATAAATACCTTCACCGAACTCTATGATATTCACGTAAACTTCCAAAATTCTTTTCTTCCCCCATATTAATTCTATCAAGAAAGTAAAGTAAGCTTCTAAAGCTTTGCGAACATAATTACGCCCGTGCCAAAGAAAAGCATTTTTAGCGGTCTGCATCGAAATAGTTGAAGCTCCACGAAGCTTTTTCCCTTTCCTTATAACGTTATATTTTCTTGCCGATTCGATTGCATCCCAATCGAATCCGTTATGATTCATAAATTTTGCATCCTCGGCTGAGACTACAGCTCGAAACACATTTTTTGAAATTTTATCGTAGGGAACCCACTTTTTCTTTACTCCAATATATCTTCCTTCGAACCAACCTTCAAAAACCCGAATTACCATAATTGGAGTAATTGGTGGATGAATGAATTTATAAACAATAACTATTGAAATACTTGATATCAAGAAAAAAAGAATAATTTTGCCAATAAATTTAAAAATCCTAAAAACAATCATTTCTCTGGCACTGCAAGACCTAACGATTTAATTAAAGAGTCGTATCGCAAACCATCGATAATCGTAATTCTAAGCAAGCGACCGTAAATATCAGTATTTGGTTCTCTGTAATCCCTTAGTAGATCTACCTTTTTATTTAATAATGTAACTTTTGCAAAATCTTTGGCTTTCAATCCTAATTTTAAAGCAGAATCAACGGAAATTCCAGCTTTATTTGCCTGCTCTGTCAATCTAGTTCCTTTCGATACCTCAAAACAATCAACGTTCAATACTCTAACCTTCCATTTTTGATTTTTGTAATAAATCGAAAATGTATCTCCATCGCTTATATCAATAACTGTCGAAATCAAATGGGATTCAGTGGGTATATTTGGGTCAACATTTTGATTATAGTTTTCACTACAAGAAAAAAACAGCAAAGTGCAACAATAAATAAAAAACAAACTAAAAACGAATCCTGTTACAATTTTTCCAAAATATTTACTCATATAAATTACTCCACAAGTTTTACAGAAAGTACTTTTGAAACACCATCCTCGGCCATTGTAATTCCAAAGAGAACATCAGCAAATTCCATTGTTCGCTTGTTATGTGTAATAATGATAAACTGGACTTCCTTGGACAACTTTTTTAAAAGGTTCAAAAACCTATCGACGTTTGCATCGTCGAGAGGTGCATCCACTTCGTCAAGAATACAAAAGGGCGAAGGTTTTACTAGATAGAGAGCAAACAGAAGTGATAAAACCGTCAGTGTTTTCTCCCCTTGCGATAAAGTTTCTATAGAGTTTATTTTTTTCCCTAAAGGTTTTACCTTTATATCAATATCTGAATCTAATGGGTTATCCATATCAACTACAAGTTCGGCAAAGCTATCCCCCCCGAAAAGTTCCTTGAAAACTTTGCAAAAACTCTCGTTGACTAATTTGAAGGTATCAAGGAATTTTTTCTCAGCTGTCTCATTTATTTCTCTCAAAGCTTCTTTTAGCGACTTTTCCGATTTTACAAGGTCTTCTATTTGGTTTTTGTAAAGCTCCAATCTTGCATTTTGCTCCTCATACTCTTGCAAAGCTATAAAATTAACATTACCCATGGAGGACAAAGTTTTTCTAATTTCTGATATTTTTCCTTCAATTTCATGGGTTTCAATATTTCCAAAAGCTGACGATAAAATATAATCATTCAAGTTCACTTCGTAGTTTTCAATTGCTTTTGTAAACAAAGAATGTGCAATTTCTTTATTTCGTGCAATTTCTATTTCATTATGATGAACTTTGGAATTTATTTTCTCAAGATTTTCTTGGATTTGTTCTTTATATTCCCTTTGTTGAGATAGAACCTCCTCAAGTTCTTTCTGATTTTGAATCAATAAACCTTTGCGATTTTTTATTTTTTCTAATTGACTATTATAATCCTCTCTTTGATTGGTAAGCTTTTTGATTTGCTCAGTTCTATTTTCTTTTTCTTTGAGCAAGTTTAGGACTTCGCTTTGCAATTTTTCTAACTTCTTATAATTTATATTTTTGGAATGTTCTATTCTCTGTATCTCTTTTTCTAAAGCAACTAATTCAGTCCGCAATTGAACAAGCTGTTTCTCAATTTCTCGGAACTTTTCTTGCTCGGTTTTAAATCGATTTTGGTATTCCAAAAATTCATTTTCAGAATGTTCCAAGGATAACTTCAATTCCTTGCATTTTGCTTCTTTCTCGTCTAGCAAAGATTTTACTAACTTAATTTCCTCTTCGTATCTATTATATTCCACATCTGAGTTCTCTACCGAATTTTTAAGTGAGGTTAACTCACTTTTCATTTGTTCGAGAAGCAGTTCTTCCCGGTTAATAGCAATTTTTTTCTGGGTAATTTCATCCTCGAGCAGCTTCGATTCCGAATGTAGTTTTTTCAGTGATTCTTTATTGTCTTTTATCTGTTTTTCAAGTTCCAATACAAGATTATCAACCAACCCTTTTTCTTTTACAAGTTCACCCAGTTTTTGTTCCAACTTCTTTATTCTATCAATTTTTCCAATGGATAGACCTTCTCTGTGCAAAATTGAACCTCTTTTTTGAATTACCCTTCCCCAAATCAATTCGCCAGAAAGAGTCACAACACATTGAGTTGGAATTTCATTTGCAATTTCCACTGCATCAGCAAAATCTTTAGCAATAACAGAATTTCCAAGAATAAATCGTAAAATCGCCCGGAGCTTAGGATCGACTCTAGGTAATTCACTAGCATAGCCAATTATCTTTGGGTGTCCAACTCTTGTTATCTCAATTGTGTCTTTGGGAATTGAATCCAAGCAAATAAACAAGCATTTTCCTTTGTGTTCTTTGGAAAGAATTTCCTTTGCTTCTTTGATATCCGTAAAGTTATCCACAAGGATAACGTTTTTGAATTCACCCAATATAGAATCATAAGCAACACGATACTGCTCGTCGATAGACAAAATTTCACCGAGAAGAAAAAAGTTTCTACCCTTTTTCCAGTCTGACTCTTGTATCAAAAACCTTGTGCTTTCATCAACTTCAAGAATAGATTTTAAAAATTCCAATGAAGTTTGGGCTTCTTTTATTTGAACTTGGAGGTCGTTTTTCTTATTGTAATAGGTTTCTAAATCTGATTGCCGAAGCTTGATATTTGTTTCAATATCCTGAATATTTTGAAATAAATTTTCCTGAAATTTTTGCGAAGCTTCAAGGTCATTTCTAAGTTTCTCAATTAATGCAATTTTCTCATCGATATCTAAATTAATTCTATTTGTCAATTGCAAAAACTTTTGTCTATTAGTGGAAATTTGTTCCTTTGCTGAAATCAATTTATTAACGTTTAATTTTTCGTATTTAACTTCGTTCTCCAAGCTAATAATTTTTTCCCTTAAACCCTGCAATGCCTCATTCTTGTTTTTCAACCAAATTTCAATCTCTTTGAAACTGCTTTCAAACCTATTAAATTCAATTTCAGTATTGCTTAATTCCTCTTCTTTTACTTTTTTTATCTTAATCAATTCATTGTAAGTATTGTTAAATTTTTTAAGCAAATGGCGAATTTCTTCTATCTCTGAATTATATCTTTTTATTGTTGTCTCGAGCGAATTAATCTTTTCTTCTGCTAAATCTATTTGATTTTGAATCAAAGAAAATTGTTTAAAAGCAACACTTTCCTCACTCCTAACATCCTCAATCTCGTTTTCGAGCTTGTTTATCTTTGATTCCAATTTTATGATTTCTTCTTCTATCTCATTTATTTTATTAAGCTTTGTTTCCTTTTCTCGGATATATTTTTTATTCTCTTCCTCAAATTTTTCAATCAGCTCGTTCGACCTACGAAATTGATAAAGCCAGAAAGTGAGTTCCAGCTCCTTTAATTCTTGTTGAATTTTGTTGTACTTTTTGGTTTTGGAAGCTTGGCGTGAAAGTGAACGTACATGGTGCTCAATCTCATTGACTAAATCATAAATTCTTAGCAAGTCATTGTGAACAATTTCAAGTTTTTTGGTTGTTTCCTTCTTTCTTTGCTTATACTTTGCGATTCCTGCAGCTTCCTCGAGCAAACGTCTTCTTTCTTCCATGCTTCCATTCAAAAGATTCTCTATCATTTTCAATTCAATAATCGAATAGGAATTATTACCAATTCCAGTATCGATAAATAATTCCAAAATATCTTTCAATCTACATTGATTGTTATTTAAATAAAATTCACTTTTGCCATCACGATATAATCTTCTGGTAATAGTAATTTCAGAAAATTGGGACGGCAAAATTTGTTTTTCGTTTAATAAGGTTAAAGAAACTTCTGCCATACCAACTGGCTTGCGAGTAGCAGAACCATTGAAAATTACGTTTTCCATAACTTCGCTTCGAAGCAAAGTGGTTTTTTGCTCTCCAAGTACCCAGCGGACCGCATCTACAATGTTGGTTTTGCCACACCCGTTAGGTCCAACTATTGCAGTAATTCCTCCATTTATATGGAAAGTAGTTTTAATAGCAAAGGACTTAAATCCTACTATTTCAATTTTTGATAAAAACATAATAGAAATTATAATCGACAAAGTGCAAATTTAACAATTCTCGAGCCAATAACTTGGGCTTTGCTTACCATGTTATTTAATATACTAAGTAAATAATAGAAATATTATTTCGTTTTAATTGATTAATCAATTGGAGGAAATATGAAAAACAAAAAGATCAAAATTGCAACGATTTCAATGTTAAGTTTAGTTGTAATAGTAATTCTATATTTAGCAACCTTCAAGGGAATTATTTTTGCCCAACCGGAAATTGGATTAACCAAACCACCGATTGAAATGAACCCAAACATAAAAGCCTTAAACGATGCATATAAAAATGCTGCAAATGCTGTTATCGAAAGTGTTGTTAATATTCGTGTTAAAATAAAACCCAAATCTCGAAATGATAGTTTTAAATCATTTCCTTTCGACGATGACAACCCATTCTTTAAAGATTGGGAAGACTTTTTAAAACGACATTTTGGAGATAGTGATCCCGAAATGACCTCGGCGGGAAGTGGAGTATTTGTTACTTCCGACGGATATATTGTTACTAATAATCACGTTATTGAAAATGCAAATGAAATTAAAGTTACTACCTATAACAAGAAGGAGTTTAAAGCAAAAATAATTGGTTCCGACAAATGGACCGACCTTGCAGTTATTAAAATTGAGGGTGAAGGGTTTAAACCAGTTCATTTTGCCAATATGGACCTTATCAAGGTTGGTGAGCTTGTTATTGCAGTAGGAAACCCTTTGGGATTAAATTCAACAGTAACATCAGGAATTATTAGTGCTTTAGGAAGAGGTGGATTAAACTTAATTCGGCCTGAGGATGGTGGTAGAGTAAACTACGCAATTGAAAACTTTATCCAAACAGATGCCCCAATTAATCCCGGAAATAGTGGAGGTGGCCTATTCGATTTGAACGGAAGCCTTGTGGGAATAAATACTGCAATTGCAACCAGGACTGGTACATACATTGGCTATGGGTTTGCAATCCCAGCTGACCTTGTTAAAACTGTTGTAACGGAAATAATTCGTACTGGTAAGTTCCAGAGAGCATATCTTGGGGTTTATATTAGGACTGTTGACGAAACCTATGCAAAAGCTTTTGGTTTGAAAGAAGTCAGGGGTGCTTTTGTCAACGAGATTGAATCCGGTAGTCCAGCAGATAAAGCTGGTATTAAAGTAGAAGATGTAATTCTTGCTGTAGATGGGAAACCAATTAATTCCAGCAACGAACTGCAAAGCGAAATTGCTTTAAGAAAACCTGGTGAAACAGTTGAAATTACAATTTGGAGGCAAAGAAAGGAACTCAAACTTAAAGTTAAACTAGGTACCCGTGATGGTGATGTTGCCGAAAAAACACAAACAGAGTTCCAAGAACCGAAGCCAGGACAAGAAGTTAAAATAGAAAAACTGGGATTGGTAGTTACACCAATAGACGAAAAAATCAAAGAGGCTTACGATGTTAGAAGCGGAGTATTTCTTAAGGATGTTAAAAATCAAACATTTAGGGTGGAAAGGAACCTTGTACCTGGTGGAGTAATTATTAAAGTCGACGATCAAGAAATTGCTTCTGTTGGTCAATTGAAAAAGATAATAGAATCAAAAAAACCTGGTGATGCAATCCTTATGCGAATTAAATATAAAGATACTTCAACCATAGTAGCTATTGAAATGCCTGAATCCTAA
>FMSI01033978.1_pt1 | contig 15632 bp, 15 predicted proteins | sample 1504471 | NCBI WGS metagenome assembly FMSI01 (sample SAMEA4475357, study PRJEB15587) | soil metagenome | biome: Soil; feature: Field | place: India | collected 2015-03-11 | depth 0 m
CATACTGATCTAAAACCTCTTTGATCTTCTCTGGTGTTTTTAACTTTAATTCTTTGTCGTCTTTTATCTCTGCAGATTCTTCCTCTTTTAAAATATCATCGCAGATCCTGACACATTCATCGCATATATATACATCTACACCAGCAATGAGTTTATTTACCTCATCCTGATGTCTCCCACAAAAGGAGCAATACATACCATCTTTTTTCTTTTTCATAAGTTACCTCAAATTAATAATTACAATAATATAGACTAAAGAAGCAAACCTTCAAGATTTTTTTACAATAACCTCATCTATCAATCCGTAAGCTTTTGCCTCTTCAGCACTCATAAAGAAATCTCTATCGCAATCTGCATCGATCTGCTCAATAGGTTTTGATGTCTTTTCAGAGAGTATCTCATTTATTTTACTCTTTAGTCTTAAAATCTCCTTCGCCTGTATCTCTATATCTTTTGCCTGCCCTTGAAAACCACCTAACGGCTGATGGATCATGATTCGAGTGTTTGGTAGAGCAAACCTTTTACCTTTTGCCCCACAGGCTAAAAGCACTGCCGCCATACTTGCCGCCTGACCGATACATATTGTAGATACATCAGGTTTGATATAGTTCATCGTATCAAATATGGCAAGTCCACTGGTGATGACACCACCAGGGCTATTTATGTAAAGGTAGATATCTTTTTTGGGATCCTCTGCCTCCAAAAATAGCATCTGTGCTACGACAACATTGGCCACATAGTCATCTATTGCAGTTCCCAAAAAGATAATTCTATCCTTTAAAAGGCGGGAGTAGATGTCGTAAACCCTTTCTCCCCTACCCGTTTGCTCTATAACATAAGGTACATAAAAGCTCATATTAACCTCTATTGGCTTTCTCTCTTTCACGAAGCTCTTTTAATGTGTATTTTTTATCTGTAATATTATTTACAGAACAAAGGAAATCATAGATCTTGTCTACAAGAACATTATTTTTAATGTTGTTTATCGTTCCATTCTTCACAACGAGATCCTTATACTCCTCAGTAGTCATTTTTAATGCTTCTGCGTATTCTGCGATCTTCTTATCGATATCCTCATCAGTAACTGTAATATTCTCCTTTTCAGCAATGGCGTTCAGTAAAATAGCTCCTTTAGTTTGGAGAATTGCCTGATCTCTGTACTGATCTTTTATTTTGTCGGGATCGAAATTTAAGGTTTTTGGATCGATACCGTATGCCCTGCAGTAATTTTTGATAGCTCTATCAGCCAAATTTCTGCTCTGCTCATCAATCATAGACTCTGGAAGATCGAAGGGATTTTCCTCTACAAGTTTCTTTATGAGAACATCGTAGAAATTCTCTTTATTTACGATCTCTGTTTCATCTTCGATATCTTTTCTAATGGATTCTATAAGTTTTTCCAGATTTTCTACATTTGGATCAACGGTTGTAGCAAACTCATCATTTAGTTCTGGAAGTTTCTTGTTTTTGATCTCATTTACAGTAATGGTAAACACTACCTCTTTCCCTGCCAAGTCTTTGGAGTGGTAGTCTTCTGGGAATGTAATAGTGATGTCTTTAGTTTCACCTTTTTTCATCCCAACGATACCGCTTTCAAACCCCGGAATAAAAGTGTTGCTACCCAACTCTAATGTGTGATTTTTCGCACTTCCACCATCAAAAGGTTCACCATTTAATTTCCCTACAAAGTCGATGACAACTCTGTCGCCCACTTTTGCTTCAGCATCCTCAGGCGCCACTTCCCATATCGCATGCTGTTCTCTGAGGTTTTCAAGTACTTCGTTGATATCTTCATCAGTTACGATTCTTAACTCTCTTTCAAAATCGAATCCTTTGTAGTTTTTAAGTTCGACATTGGGATAAACATCCACATACACTTTAAATGTAATAGGTTTATCATCCTCAAACACCACATCTTTTACCATGGGAATATTTAGCGGGACCACACCTGATTCTTTAATCGCCTTGCTGATGGCATCGTTTATTGTTTCTTCGAGTGCCTGAACGCTCAATTTATGTTTAAACTCTTTTCTTACTATATCCTTTGGAGCCTTTCCAACCCTGAAACCTGGTAATTTAACCGAAGGTAGAATCTTGTTTAGCTGCTTTTCAAAGGCTTCGGTATAGGTAGAATAAGGTAATTCGATTTCTAATAATTTCTGAGAATTCTCTGCATCTGTTAAGTTAAACTTCATTCTTTACCCCTTTATTGAATGTTTTGTATGTATCATTATGTTTTTTACAAGAATAGATTTTATAATTTTTTAATATTACAAAGTCAAGAACTTTTTGCCTCTTGATGGAGAAATGAAAGGAAATCAAAAGAAAAAGCGGGGTAAAAACCCCCGCTCAAAAGATTACTTTTCGATGTTGATCTTGATCGCCTTTGGTTTTACCTCTTCTAACTTCGGAAGGTTAATTTCAAGCACGCCATTCTTAAAGGAAGCCTTCACATCCTCGATTTTAATTGGTTTTGGTATTGCAATATGTCTTACAAAGGAACCTGAGTAGCGCTCTTTGTGGTAGTAGTTCTCTTTCTCGTCTACCTTCTCTTCCTCTTTCTTACCCTTAATGCTCAATACACCGTTCTCATAATGAACTTCGATATCGTTTTCGGTAAACCCAGGAACATCCACCACAACCCTGAAGGCATCATCGGTTTCAGACAGATCTAATTTTGGCATAAATGTAGCAGTGGCTAAATCTTTTGTGGTGAAAAATCTGCTAAATATTTTGTTGATCTCATCCTGAATAGTAGAAAGCTCACTCAAAGCTGATGGAAATGATGGTTTGAACCTCTCCAACATATCACACCTCCTACCTCACTGAAGTTTTCTATTTATTAATTTATAACACATCAACAAAATTTCAAGGGGTCATCTTACAATACACCTATACACCCTATAATCAAGCACATAGATGAACCTTTTTGTAAGGTTGATATCATTAATAAATCATCTCAATTATGCAGTCTAAATCTAATTACCTATGTGCTCGACAAGCCCTAAACCCAATAAACTCTATAAACGCTATAAACGCTATATACTCTATAAACGCTATGAACGCTATAAACGCTACGAACTCTTTTATCTCCAATTCGCTGGTATATAATCGCAGAAAGGCTCCTCTTTCATATATGAACCATCCACAGCATAAGCCCTTGCTCTACAGCCACCACACACACCCAGATACTTGCAAACACCACATTTTCCCTCATAGGCTTTGAAGTTCCTTAAATCTGCAAAGAGCTTTGAATTTTCCCAGATATCTTTAAACTTTTCGTTAAATACATTTCCTGCTGGAAAAGGGAAATAAGAGCAAGGGTAAACATCCCCTTCAGAATTGACAAAACATATAGACTGCCCTGCTATACAGCCCTTTCCTCCGCCTGTGGAGAAAGTGAGGCTTCTTCTATCAGTATCTCTACCCTCTGCTTTGCTTCTTTCGTGCCATATACGGTAATATTGTGGTGCACATGTGGGACGCACCAGGATCTCATTTTCATCCCTTTCCATCTCGTAATGCCAGTTTAGTATCTTTTCGTAATCCTCTTTGCTTACAAGTTCATTCATTATCTCTTCACCTCTGCCAGTAGGCACGATCAAAAACATATACCAAGCAGTGGCACCTAAAGATTTTGCTAATCTATAAACATTTTCTATGTCTTGCTGATTTCTTTTGGTGAAAGATGAATTGATAATAAACTGTATTCCATGTTTTTTAAACAGTGAAACTGCATTCATTACTCCATCGAAGGCACCTGCCTGTCCTCTAAAATCGTCATGAATCTCCCTTGTAGAGCCATCTAAACTGAGGGATACTATCTTTATGCCAGACTCTTTTATCTTTTCGCATATTTCATCATTTACCAATACGCCGTTTGTTGCCATACACATACGAAAACCTTTTGTTGTTCCATACTTGGCTATATCGAATAGATCCTTCCTAAGAAGCGGCTCTCCACCAGATAAAACTATCACAGGAGATGCAAATTCTGCAATATCATCCATAAGTTTATAGCACTTATCTAAGGTAAATTTCCCCTCAGAAGAATGGAGATCTGAAGATGACCTACAATGAACACATTTTAAATTACATATGGAGGTGATTTCCCAAGCCATCCATTTCAATGTCCACTTATTTTCCATAACTGCTCCTACGTTTTTTTATGATATATATTGCAATAACGATAATTCCAAAATTTTTTTATTCAATATGTATCAAAATGATTACAATGGCAATACCTTTTTAGTTTGATATAATTTCTGATTTTTTGGATTGCTTCACTTCGTTCGCAATGACCCGTCACTGCGAGGCACTTAAAAAGTGCCGTGGCAGTCCATAATACTCTCATTGCCCAACATAATCTTAACGCTACTTTATCCACATACCACCTAAGTAGTATATAAAATACCCATCTACATTCAGCACATTAACACCAAAACTGTCGGGCAACGGGACTTTTCCCATATTTTTTAGGGCATCTACTGCCGCCCTATCCAGCTGGGAATATCCTGAACTACTAACAACATTGATGTTTGTAATTGTCCCATCCTTTAAAATGGTAAATTTTATTCTTACAGTCCCCTGTTCACCCTTCATTGCAGATTCTGTGGGGTATCTCCATACATTGTAAAGTCTCTGTTTAAATTTATAAAAGTAAGATGTGTATTTTACTTCAAATTTATTAAAATCGACCTCATCCTCTTTTTTCTGTTCATTTTTGGCGATCTCATTTATGATATCTTTTGGGTTTAAAATCTTTGCCAACTGCTCTTTTGAGAGTTTTTTCTTCTCTTCTGCTGGTTTTTCATGAGGTTCTTCATTTTTTGGTTGGGGTTTTACTTCTTCCACTTCCTTTTTCACAGGTGCTTCTGGTTCTTTGATCGGTTTTACTTGTTCTTCAACCTTTTCAGGTACTTTTTTTGGTTCATCCTTCTCAGATTTCAAGACTTCTGGTATTTTTGGTAGTTCCTTCTGAACAAACTTATCAGGAATAATCCTTTTTTTGGGAACCGATCTTACTTGGGGGATAGGCTTGACATCTTTTTGAGAAAAAGTCGGTTTTTGTGGAGTTTTTCTTATAACATCAACATATAACGGTTCTTTTTTTTTAGTTACCTCTTCTTGGGGTAGTTTTACGAAATATAGGAAAAGTATATGAATAATCAAAGACAGAACTAAGAAATTGTACAATTTTTTCATAATTTAAAGAGAATGAAGAAATTAAAAAAGTTCAAAAAACACCATGAGGAAAAAGGGGATTAATGATCCCCCATATCCTGAGAAAGCTCTGTCAACACACCACTTACACTTTTGGGGTGAACAAATGCTATCAATTTGTGATGGGCACCGATTTTTGGCTCATTGTCAATTAGTTGACACCCTTGGGACTTTAAAAGTGCCAGGGACTCTTTTATATCTTCTACTTCATAAGCAATGTGATGGATCCCCTCACCTTTCTTCTCTAAAAATTTTGCTATGGGGCTCTCTGGGCTTGTAGGCTCTAAAAGTTCGATGTTGGATTCTCCTACCTTGATAAAGGCAACTTTAACCTTTTGGGATTCGACCTCTTCGTAGTGGTATGGAGTTACACCAATGGAATTATAAAACTTTACCGCTTCATCAAGAGATTTTACAGCAATACCAACATGGTCTATCCTCTTTAACATCTAAAACCCCCTATTTTAATAGCTTTACAAGAAGCTCATTTACTATCTTTGGATTTGCCTTACCCTTCGTCTCTTTCATAATCTGCCCCACAAAGAAGCCGATCAATTTTGTTTCACCATTTTTGTATCTTTCTACCTCTTTTGGGTTTGATTCAATGACCTTTTTCACCACCTCTTCCAGAGCAGATTCGTCGGCAATCTGCACAAGCCCCTTCTCTTTTACTATCTCTTTGGGTGATTTCTTCTCAGTAAGTACATCTTCAAAGACATCCTTTGCGATTTTAAGGGATATGACATTATCATCTACAAGGGATATCAACTCGGCTAAATACTCTGGTGAAATTCCGATATCAAAAATCGAAACCCCTTTTTCGTTCATCACCCTCATGAGTTCTGTCTGGATCCAATTTGAAATCGCTTTGTAATTCTTAGTGAATTTTGATGTATTAAAGAAGAAATCTGACAACTCTTTTGAAGATACAAGTACTGAGGCATCGTATTCTGGGAGGTTATACTCATCTATTAGTTTTGATTTCACTTTATCGGGAAGATCGGGAAGTTCATTTCTGATCTTTTCCATCATCTCTGTGCTGACGATCACAGGTACGAGATCTGGATCTGGAAAATATCTATAATCGTGAGACTCCTCTTTGCTTCTCATTGAAACAGTAACCCCTTTATCGGGATCCCACAAACGGGTCTCCTGAACGATGATATTCCCACTTTCTATCTCACTGATCTGTCTTCTGATCTCATAGTCAATGGCTTTTTGGACATTTTTAAAGGAGTTCATATTCTTTATCTCTACCTTTGTACCAAACTCCTTCTGCCCTACAGGTCTCACAGATACATTGGCATCGCACCTCAAAGACCCCTTTTCCATGCTACAATCTGATACTCCTGTATATTCCAAAATCAATTTCAAGGTTTCTAAGTATGCCTTTGCCTCTTCGGAGCTTCTCATATCTGGCTCACTTACTATCTCCATCAAAGGGGTTCCCGTTCTGTTGTAGTCCACATAACTTGAGTTTGGATTACCTAAATTTTCCCCGTGAACAAGTTTGCCTGCATCCTCTTCCATATGGATACGGGTGATACCTATTCTTTTGGTACCATTTTCAGTTGTTATATCAATGTATCCATCAAGACAAATTGGAAGTTCAAACTGGGAGATCTGATAGTTCTTAGGTAGATCGGGGTAAAAATAGTTTTTTCTTGCGAAAACAGATTTTTCCTGAATTTTGCAATTTAGAGCCAAACCAGCTTTTACGGTGTATTCCACAACTTTTTCATTTAATACTGGCAATACTCCAGGCATACCCAAACAAACTGGGCATACATTTGTATTAGGTTCCTCCCCAAAAGTGGTAGGGCAAGAGCAAAAGATCTTTGTATTTGTATTTAGCTGAACATGTACCTCCAGCCCAATAACAGGCTCAAACTTCATATAAACTCCTTGTAATTCACTTTTTTATTATCCCAGTAGCCACTTTCTATAATTTCTATCCCTTTCATAGGCTTACAACACACAAAACAGTAAGCCTTGACAGGCTCATTACTCCCCACAGGGTAAACATTAATGACTTTGTTGCATTTATCGTTATACTGAGGCTCCAAAAAATCGAGAAGCTCTCTAATATTGAATACAGTAATCAGTTCTCCTATAACCTTATAATTCCCCTTATCATAGAATGTAGGATACCCTTTTCTAATACCCAAAGTACCATAACTATAAGCTGGTTCATTCTTTAATACATAGTTGGAAAAGAGTTGATAGAATGGTCCATCAGACTTTAGAGTACCATATAGGAATATTTTATCTATAAAAATCGGTTTTAACAAATCCTCAGACATTGTTAACTCCTTATTTTTTACAAACAATAAAATAAAATGGGTGATATGTCAATAGATACCCTTTTTCAGTTTTAAACTGTTTGTAATCATTGCAAAATTTGAAAAACTCACCCTTCGTCCATTGCGTTTTTTTTATACTGTTGACACCTGTGAGTTTGATATGTTTTAGTATGTCCATAGGGTTTTCAAAAAATAGATTCTCTCTTGTTTCTTCAAAGTATATTATATGAAAATATCTTTTTAGGATATTTAGATATTCACTCAAATTGATATAATCTAAACCTACTCCTGTTATCGCTCTTACCTCTTTTAAATTCTCCTGGCCAAAAGTGGTGAAAGCCAAAAAGCCATTATTGTTTAATAGGTTTGATAATTTTATGAAAAGATCTTTTAAATTTTTCACCCATTGAAAAGTGGCATTAGACAAAATGATATCGAATTTTGCACTTAACTCAATCTCTTCGATATCCCCTTCTATGAAATTATAGCTGCCATCAGATGTAACGAAATTGTGCAGATCATTGATCCATAACTGCTTGTATTTCAATTCCTTCTGGATAAGTCGAGTGAGTAAACCTGTTCCACAACCTATTTCAAAGATACTATTAAATTCAGAACCTACCTTAGACTTAACCAGATCGATCAACTCTACAGCCATCTTTTTTTGAGCTATGGCATTCTCTTCGTAATAAGGGGCTACCTTATAAAAATTGTTTTTAGTTATTAACATTTAGTATATCATCCCAACTTTTAAATTGATGAAATGGGAAATGACCTCCTTGGAGGAAAATCAGATTTACCTCTTTCTGCCAGAAACTCATCTGGTTTGTTGGAGGGAATATTTTGTCATCTTCGGATACAAAGGCTTTACAATAGATATTTTCCAGCAATGAGTTGCTCTGGACGAAACTTAGGATATTAGAAAGCTCCTCCTTTGCCTTATCCACATCATAAATGAGATTCTTTTTAACAGCATCGTACTCAGCACCAAAAACCCTTTTGTAAAATTTATCCAAGTTTTCTTCCGATAGATTCTCAAGGGTTCCATGAAAAATTTTTTCAGGTATACCAAAAAAGTCGTTTATAGGTTTCAAGGTACCATTTATAGCAATTGCATCCACAAACTCCTTTTTCAGATTTTTCATAACGGCAGCAGCAATAGTGACCCCCAAAGAGAATGACACAAGGTTCACCTTGAAATAACTTTCTATGTCCTCGAAGAATGATTCATCCAACCCAAAATCTCTATAATCATGAATGAAAAATATATCGTGATTTTCCACTGAAAGAAAATCGAAAACCTCGGGGTTCATCATGAAACCGCTAAAGAAGATTATCAGGTTTTCATTCTTTTTTTGAAATTTCTCAAGATTCATTTATACCTCCTGATAGTAGGCTTATCAATCTGTCTATATCTTCATAATCCAAGTTGGCATTAAGGGAAAATCTTATCCGAGCACCCCCTTCTGGTACTGTGGGGGGTCTGATGGCTGGAGCGATTATTCCGTTTTCTTTGAGATGTTTTGAGAGATTAATTGCATCTTTGGAATCACCTGTGATGAATGGGATAATATAGCTTTCACCGATGGTTTTAAAGGAATGTTTTTCAAAAAGTTCCCTCATATATTTTTGAAGTTGAAAAAGCTTATCCCTTCTGTCTTGAAAATTCTTCATATTTTTCAATATATAAAGATTCCAACAGAGAACAACAGGTGGTAGAGCTGTTGTAAATATCAAAGGTCTGGAGAAGTTTACCAATAATTCGTAAAAAAGTTCGTTGGTCAAGACAAATCCACCCACGGAAGCAAAGGCTTTACCGAATGTCCCCGCTAAAATATCCACTTCATTTAAGACACCTTGCTCATAAGATATTCCTCTACCCTCACCATAAACCCCAACGGCATGGGCTTCGTCCACATACAAAAAGCAATTATACCTCTTTTTTATATCAACAAGTCTTTTTATATCTGCAATATCACCATCCATACTAAATAGAGATTCCGTCACAATAAACACATTTTCGTAATCTGCTCTAAATTGGTTGAGGTATCTTTCCAAACCTTCGTAGTCAAGATGCCTGTATCTAAAATGCTTTGCTTCTGATAGTCTCATCCCATCTATTATGCTGGCATGATTGAGTTTATCCGATAAAATAAGGTCTCGTTTGTCAGTTAGAGCAGGCAAAACACCCACATTCATATGGTATCCACTATTGTAAACGATGGATCTATCCTTACCAAAAAATTCTGATAGTTTAGATTCGAGGATTTTATAAATCTCCGGATTACCTGACATGAGCCTTGATGACACAGAGGAAAAACCCAATTCATTTACATCAACTTTAAATGTATTATAAAACCTTCTTAAAATCTCGTTATCTACAGATAAACCTAAATAATCATTTGAAGCGAAATTGATATACTTTTTGTCATTGTAAACTATGTATTTGCCAAATTTTCTCTGATAGTAACTGAGATTTCTATAATTACCCTTCTGCTTTACCAGATCTAATCTTTTTATCAATTTTTCAACCAAGCATACCTCTCCAAGATGGTATTGATCGTTTTTCTCGTTTTAGCAAAGATCAAGTCTAAGTCCTTTTTCTTTACTGTAATAGGTAATAGCCAATAGATAGTATCCCCCAATGGTCTTAAAATAAGATTGTTTTTGAGGGATTCCTTGTAAATCTGAAAACCTATCCTCTCTTTTGCAGGGTAAGGCTCTTTTGTGTAAGGGTTTACAATATCGATTGCCCCGATGAAGCCCAAATATCTCACATCCCCCACAAAAGCTTCATCTCTGAAAGACAAAACCTTTTCATGAAAATAGTTCATACTCGACTTGAACTTGCTTATAGGTTTCTTTATAAAATTTTCGAGGGTGCCAATAGCTGCAGAACAGGCAATGGGGTTTCCTGTATAGCTATGTCCGTGAAAAAATGTCTTATATGAAAAATAATCATCGTAGAATGCATCGTAAACTTCTTTGGTAGTTACTGTAAGGGCAAGGGGAAGGTATCCACCGGTCAAACCTTTCGATAAACATATTATATCAGGTATTACATCGCAATGCTCAAAGGCAAACATCTTTCCAGTCCTACCAAAGCCTGTGGCAACTTCATCAAAAATAAGCAATATTTCGTACTTATCGCATAACTCCCTGATCTTTTTCAAAACAACACCGTTGTAAACATTCATTCCAGCAGCACATTGTATCAATGGTTCCACTATAATACCAGCAACCTGTTCCGATTTCTCCTCAAACAGTTTTTCAAGTTCATCCATACATTCGGCATTGCAACCCGTATTGCCATCTAATGTGATTTTATTCTTATTGAAGATGCAGTTAAAGCATTTCGGTGATCTAATCTGATAGGAATTGAACATAAGTGGTTTATAAAGTTTATGATACAAATCAATACCACCCACGCTTACCGCACCGATTGTATCACCATGATAACTGTTTTCAAAGAATACGAATTTTGTCTTTTCTGTTCTTCCGATGTTTTGCCAATACTGAAAGGCCATCTTGATGGCAACCTCTACAGCGGTGGAACCATTATCGGAGAAGAAGTATTTGGATAATTTTGTTGGTAAAAAATTTTTTAAAAGTTCTATGAGTTTTACAGCGTAGGGGTGTGTCATCCCTGCAAAAATTACATGTTCCAGCGAGTTGAGTTGGCTTCTGATTTTATGGTTTATATGCTTGTTGTTATGACCAAAGATATTTGTCCACCACGATGATACGGTATCGTAATAATAATTATTATCGATATCGTAGAGTTTTACCCCCTTTCCCCTCGTTATTACAATATGCTCCATATTTTCGTAATCCTTCATCTGGGTAAAAGGGTGCCAGATATGCTCTCTATCTATCTTTAGTATATCCTCTTTTTTCATACCATTCTCCTGTAAGTTAAATATCATCAATATCGATTTTAATCAAGGGAGAGATTGCATTTGGATAGGATAAACTGAAAAAAGCTCGGCTCATCATATATTTTCATATCTATCTTTACATATGCGGTAAACTTTTTCATATCTTCATTCAATTTCACATAATCTTTTTCTGTGGTAATAAAATAATCAGCAGATGAAGAGTTGAACATCTTTTTCAATTTTTCGTAATCTTTGTCATTATAGGCGTGATGATCCAAAAAGCCTTTGTTAGCAACGATGTTTATGTTATTTTTATAAAGAAATTTGAAAAATTGCTCGTTGTTGGCAATCCCCGAAAAGGCGACAAACTTTAGATTTTGAGTGTTTATCATTGTCCCATTGAGATACACACCTTTAAAATCGAGATCAGAAAAGAATATAGGTTTACCTGAAACATATTTTTTTACATTGTCAGGAATGTCTTTTTTTCCTCCAGTTTTAGTAAAAAGCACTAAATCCGCCCTCTTTATAGCATTTGGAAATTCTCTCAGGTATCCAAATGGGAAAGGTAGCCCTGTAGCTATGGGGTTATTATAATCAAGTAAAAGAATATCGAGATCTTTTTCTACATCATTTCTATGATATGCATCATCAAGTAAAATAACATCTGGGGAGAAATGTTTTATTGCATACTCTACAGCCACTTTCCTATTTTTACAGGTGATAACAGAGGCAGATTTTAGAATATTTGCAATAAGATACGGCTCATCTGCCGCCATAGGAGGGTGGTAATAAATCTTTTCACCATCAGAGATCACATTAAGGGAATAACCCAACTTACCTTTATACCCTCTCGAAATAACAGAAACCTTTTTGCCATGCTCAATAAAAAAACTACCTAATCTAATCACCATGGGGGTCTTGCCTGTCCCCCCCATAGTAATGTTGCCAACGGATATAATCTTTGTCAAAAGAACAAAACCACCTTAACCATTTTTTTCAAGGTATTCCTTTATCCTGTCAAAAATATCCTTTGCCTCTTCTAATCCCCAAGCAACAGGTCTATTTCCGATTGCGACATACGGTAGAGGCAATCTATTTTCAACAATTGTATTTACATCGTCGATATAATCTAACACTTCTGGGGTTGAGATGTCTATGTATTTCAATTCAAACCTATCCTGCCCCAAGTAATTTGTAAGTAGTGCATCTACCTTATTAGCCATCTCAAAGTATGGATCATCTTTTACCCCACAACCTGAGGGGAAGTAAGAAGGTGCTCACCCTGATACAAAGTCTGTACTTGTTCCAAAGATCTTAATTAACAACTTCTCCATAAAAAACCTCTATAATTTACTATTTGTTTCCCCATCCCCGTGCATTGTCGGGTAATTTCCTGTAAAACATGCATCGCAAAATGGGAGATTTTTTACACATGAATACATACCTTCCAAAGATAGAAATCCTAAAGAATCGGCAGTGATGTATTTTCTTATTTCATCTATCGTATGAGTTGAAGCTATGAGCTCCTTTCTTGTTGGGGTATCGATACCATAAAAACATGGGAATTTTGTGGGTGGAGATGAGATCCTCATATGCACCTCTTTGGCCCCAGCCTCACGGAGCATTTTCACGATCTTTCTACTCGTTGTTCCCCTTACGATAGAATCGTCCACCACTACTACCCTTTTCCCCCTTATAACTGATGGAACAGGGTTTAGCTTTATCTTTACACCAAAATGCCTGATGGATTGGGTTGGCTCTATAAAGGTCCTTCCGACATAATGGTTCCTTATCAGTCCCTGTTCGTAGGGTATTCTGCTCATTTCCGAATAACCCAAGGTTGCCACAACTCCAGAATCAGGCACAGGGATCACAATATCGGCATCCACAGGGTTTTCTAAGGCTAATTTTTTGCCGAACTCTTTTCTTATATCGTAAACATATTTTCCAAAGATCATAGAATCTGGCCTTGCAAAGTAAATAAATTCGAAGATACATGGCTTAGGTTCTACCTTTTCAAAAGGCTTTAAACTCTTTATACCATCATCATTGATAATTACCATCTCACCAGGCTCGATCTCCCTTATAAACTCTGCCTCTACAAGATCAAGAGCCACTGTTTCGCTCACAAGCATGTAGCCGCCTCTAATCTTACCCAACACAAGAGGTCTTACCCCCATTGGGTCCCGTACTCCTATCATCATATTTTCAGTCATGAAGATAAGGGAGAATGCCCCTTTTAATACTGATAAAGAATCTATAATTGCCTCAATGAGAGTCTCTTTCTGATTTCTTGCGATGAGATGTATGATAATCTCGCTATCCGTAGTTGACATGAATATCGAACCTGACCTACCCAGCTCTTTCTTTATCTGAGAGGCATTTACAATATTCCCGTTGTGAACGAGGGCTATTTTACCCTTATTAATCTCGGCAAAGATCGGTTGCGTATTTGCAATATTATTTGCCCCTGTGGTGGAATACCTATTATGTCCGATTGCGATATCACCCTTTAATTCTTTTAGATTAGCATCAGAAAAGATATCGGCCACAAGACCTAAGGATTTATGTAGATAGAAATTATGTCTATCTGTGGAGCAGATACCTGCACCCTCCTGACCTCTGTGTTGTAAAGAATATAGAGAAAGGTAAACTAAATTAGCGGCATCTTTATCGCCGTAAACACCAGCTACACCGCACTCTTCATGAAATTTATCAAAGATCATATCAACTCATCACCTTTTTTATCATTGTTTTGTATATGTATTTTGGAATATCAAGAGGTAGATTAATAAGATTTCTCCTGTTGTAATTTACAACGATATTTCTACCCGTAGTTTCGCCTATTTTTGCAAAAGGTAAACTGTAGGACTTAAGAAGTTTTTCGAGACTTTTAGCGTGGATCTTTTCCACCTCTAAAATCACCATACCTTGAGACTCGCTGAATAGATAAAAATCAGCCCTTATATCACCTTTTAAATTTACCTCAAAACCGATATCGTTTTTAAAGGTCATCTCAGTAAGAGCCACCAAAAGCCCACCCTCCGACACATCGTGGGCAGATTGAATAAGCTTTTTCTTAGCGGCATCAACCATGAAATCGATCAGATCCTTCTCATAGTATAGATCCACTTCTGGCACCTTACCTGCAACTGTATTATGGATAAAATTGAGATACTCACTACCACCGATCTCACCTTTATTGGAACCAACAAGATAGATTAGATTTTCTAAATTTTTGAAATGGGATGTTATAACAAAATCAGCACTATCTATAACCCCAACTGCAACTACTGTGGGTGTTGGGAAAACTGCCTTTCCATCGGTCTCATTGTACAAACTTACATTTCCACTAACAACAGGTGTATTAAGCCTCTTGCATGCAGATGCCATCCCTTCTATAGCATTTACAAACTGCCACATGATTTCAGGTTTTTCTGGATTTCCAAAGTTAAGGCAATCTGTGATTGCCAATGGCCTTGCTCCACTCATGGCAACATTTCTACAAGCCTCAACTACAGCTTGGATACCACCCATAAATGGGTCAAGGTAGCAGTATCTTCCGTTGCAATCTGAAGACATAGCGATACATTTTTCAGAACCTTTTACTCTTATTACAGATGCATCCGAACCGGGTAAAACAATGGTATTAGTCTGCACCATGTGGTCATACTGCTCATAAACATACTCTTTTGAAGCTATATTTGGGCTTTCAAATATCTTCATCAGCAGATCGTTGTAATTCTTAGGCTCAGGTATCGAGTTTGGATCAAATTTTCTACATTCATCAATGTAAGAAGGTTTGGTATATGGTCTATCGTAAACAGGGGCTTTATCAGATAGTGGTGCCGCTTCAAGACAGGCCACCTCTTCACCATCCCAATATAACCTAACATAACCATCATTAGTTACCTCACCGATGACCTCAGCATCAAGATCCCACTTATCAAATATCTTTTTTATCTTCTTTTCGAACCCCTTCTTTGCAACAATAAGCATCCTTTCTTGGGATTCTGAAAGCATGATCTCGTAAGGGTTCATATTTTTTTCTCTCACAGGAACCTTGTCCAAGTAGAGTTTAACACCGCTACCTGCTCTGGAAGCCATCTCAAAAGAGGAGCTTGTCAACCCAGCAGCCCCCATATCCTGAATTCCGACGATGTAATCCTCTTGCATAAGCTCTAAGCATGCCTCAAGAAGCAACTTCTCTTTGAAAGGATCGCCT
>FMSI01060517.1_pt1 | contig 15611 bp, 20 predicted proteins | sample 1504471 | NCBI WGS metagenome assembly FMSI01 (sample SAMEA4475357, study PRJEB15587) | soil metagenome | biome: Soil; feature: Field | place: India | collected 2015-03-11 | depth 0 m
TTTCTTGATGAACCAACACTTGGTCTTGATATTCAAACTAGAGTTTCAATTTGGGAATACATAAGAAAATTAAGATGTAATTTCGGAATGACAATATTTTTAACAACTCATTACATGGAAGAAGCAGACGAACTTTGTGATAGAGTTGCAATTATTGATATGGGTGAAATTAAAGCGATAGATAAACCAGGAAAACTTAAAGAGATAATTGGAGGAGACATAATAACATTCACTTTAAAAGATAGTGAAAATAAAAACATTTTTCTTGAAAAAATTAAAAGCCTTCCTAGTGTATCAAATTTGAAACTTCTTCAAAATGGAATTTATCAGGTAATTGTTACTCAAAATGGAGATAGATTGATTCCTGAAATATTTAAAGTGGCAGGAGAAATGGCGGTTGAAATTGATTCTGTTAGATTAAAAAGACCCTCTCTTGATGATGTTTACCTCAATTTCACAGGAAAAACCATAAGAGAAAGTGAAGAGAGTAAAGAAGACATAATTAGAAGAAACATAACAATAAGGAGGGCAAGAAGATGATTACTTTTATTTCAGATATATTTATTATCTGTAAAAGAGAGTTGATTAAATTTTTTAGACAAAAAGCAAGAATTTTTGCAACAATTTTTCAACCATTGATTTGGTTAGGGCTCATGGGAAACACAATGAGCAGGTTAACAAATAATCCATTTGCTTCACAAATTTTTGGAACAACTAATTATCTTTCATTTATGACACCTGGAATTGTAATTATGACCTCTCTTTTTGGTGGAATATTTGGAGGAGGTTCAATTATTTGGGATAGAAGAATAGGATATCTTGATAAACTTTTAACATCTCCTATAAATAGAGTTGCTATTCCTGTTGGAAAGGCACTCTCAAGCATGATAGCAGCAGGTCTTCAAAGTAGCATAATACTTTTTATTGCATATATCTTTGGTGTTAGATTTGCAACAGGAATTTTAGGAGTTGTTGTCATAATTTTATTCTGTATGTTATTCACTTTTATTTTTGCAGGACTCTCTTTGATAATTGGAACAACTTTAAAAACAATTGAAACATTTTTTACAATAATTAACTTTTTTACTCTTCCAATAACTTTTTCAAGCACAGCACTTTTTCCTCTTGAAGCAATGCCAAAATGGCTTCAATTTATTGCAAGAATCAATCCACTTTCTTATGCAGTAAATCCAATAAGAACCTTAACAATTAAAGGTTGGGAACTATCACCACTTTTGCAAGGTCTTTTAATAATTCTTCTTTTCGACGCTTTTATGTTTTCTTTGATGTACTTAACCTATAAAAGATTAACATCTGAGTAAAAATTTGAACTGAAGAGAACTTTTTGAAATGTGTTATAATAAAGAAAATTTAAAATTTTTTAGGAGAAGATTATGCAACATTTTGAGTTGAATTGGATTGATAAGATGAATTTTGAAGGGGTAACACATTCAAAACATAAAATTGTATTAGATGCAAGTGAAGACATTGGGGGAGAAAATAAAGGTCCAAGACCAATGGAACTTTTTATAATAGGACTTATGGGATGCTCTGCAATGGATGTAATTTCAATTCTCACAAAAATGAGGAAAAATGTAAAATCTTTTAAAATTGAAGTTGATGCTGAAAAAGCACAAGAACATCCAAAAGTTTGGACAGAAATAAATTTAAAATATATTCTTGAGGGCGAAGATCTTGATGAAAAAAGTGTTTCAACTGCAATAGAACTTTCTCAAACAAAATATTGTTCTGCTGCAGCAACTTTAAGAAGAAGTGGTGCAAAAATAAATTACTCTTTTGAGATTATCAAATAATGAAATATTTCGGAACCGATGGAATAAGAGGAATTGCGAATTTAGATCTTACTCCAGAATTTGCTCTGAAAGTTGGAAAAGCAGCAGGAATTTATTTTAATGGAGACCTTATTGTTTCAAAAGATCCTCGACTCTCTTCAGATTCACTTGAAGGAGCGCTCATTTCTGGAATTTTATCAACTGGAGTAAATGTTTATACAACTGGAATTCTTCCAACACCTGCACTTTCTCTTCTCCTTAAAATAAATGGGAAAAGTGGTGGTGCAATGATTTCTGCATCACACAATCCAATTGAATATAATGGAATAAAATTTTTTAATAAAGGAGGAATTAAACTTTCAGAGGAAGAAGAGGAAGGAATCGAAAAATTAATAGATAGTGAAATTAAATTAAATAGAAATTTTGGAAAACACATTGATTTTATTGAAGGAAAGCACATATACATTTCTGAAATAATTAGAAACAATAAAATTAATTTGAAAGGAATGAGGATTGCTCTTGATCTTGCATTTGGAGCAACAACAGTTGTTGCACCTCTTGTTTTTTCTTCACTAAATTCAAATCTTACTCTTTATAATGAAGTTCCTGATGGAAATAGAATTAATGTCAACTGCGGTTCAACAAACATTGATTTTTTAGTTGAAAAAAAGAAAGAAAGAGATTTTGACATAGGTTTTTCTTATGATGGAGATGGAGATAGAGTTATTGCAGTTGATGAAAAGGGAGAAGTAGTTGATGGTGATATGATAATTTTTATTCTGGCAAAATATTTGAAACTTGAAAGTATAGTTATCACTGTAATGAGTAATTATGGATTAAAAGTATTATTAAACAAATACAAAATAAATTATTATGAAACACCTGTTGGTGATAGAAATGTTCTTTATAAAATGCTTGAAGTAAATGCTCCAATTGGAGGTGAGCAATCTGGACATATAATTTTTCTACCACAAAGTAAAACTGGAGATGGAATAATTACATCTCTACTTCTTTTAAAAGTTATGTTGAATGAAAATAAACCTCTTTCTGAATTAAAAAAAGAGTTTATAAAATATCCACAAATTTTAAGAAATGTAGAAGTTACAGATAAAAATTTAATTATGAATGATGAAATTTTTAAAAAGGAGGTGATTAGATGGAATGAAAAATTAAATGGAAAAGGTAGAGTTTTGGTTAGACCATCAGGTACAGAAAACTTAATCAGAATTATGGTTGAAGGTGAAAAGGAAGATGAGATTAAGGAGATTGCTTTCTCCTTAGAAGAAGCTTTAAAAAAGCGCCTGGCCCAGATAAAAAATCTGGGTGACGAGGAAGAGGGTTCCCCTTATTTTTATAACAAGGGGTAAAATCGAACAATTCGGCGGATGCCCTCAAGGATGTTGCAGTCCTTTGAGGTCTTCCTCAAAAACACAGGGTAACCTGTGAACAAAGGGAAGACCAAGCAAGAAGGAGAAATTTATGTGTGGTATAGTTGGATATATAGGTGATAGAGATATTCTTCCCCTTATTTTAGATGGTTTAAAAAGATTAGAATATAGAGGTTATGATTCAGCAGGTGTTGCTCTTTGTGGAAATGAACTATATTTTATGAAAACAAAAGGAAGAATATCTCTTCTTGAAGAAAAAATCAAAAATTCATATATGAATGGAGAATATTTTCTTGGAATTGGTCAAACAAGATGGGCAACACATGGACCACCATCTGACATAAATGCTCACCCTCATTATGATTGTAAAAAAGAGATAATTGTTGTTCATAATGGAATAATTGAAAATTATGATGAAATAAAAAAAGATTTAATTTCAAAAGGACATCACTTTCAATCTGAAACTGACACAGAGGTTGTTCCACATTTGATTGAAGAGTATTACAACGGAGATATTTTTGAAGCAACTTTAAAAGCGGTGAAATACCTTAGAGGTTCATTTGCTCTTGCAATTTTTTCAAAAAGAGAAAAAGATAAAATTGTTGCAGTAAGAAAAGAATCACCTTTAATTATCGGACTTGGGGAAAATGAAAATTTTCTTGCATCAGATATTCCAGCGCTTCTTCCTTATACAAAAAATGTTGTAATTCTTAAAGATGGGGAGATTGCCCTTCTTAAAAAAGATTCAGTTAAAGTTGTAAACATGGATGGAGAAGAAATATCTTTAGAAAAAATGGAAGTTAATTGGAATTTAGAACAGGCAGAGAAAAAAGGTTTCAAACATTTCATGCTCAAAGAGATAATGGAACAAGGAGAAATTTTAAAAGATACTCTTAGAGGAAGAGTAAAAAATGGCAAAGTTGTACTTCCTGAAATAAAAGATACTGAATTTTTGAAAAAAGTTGAAGATATTCATATTGTTGCTTGTGGAACAGCATATCACGCAGGATTAATAGCAAAATATATCTTAACTGATATTCTTGATATACCAATAAAATGCGATGTTGCTTCTGAGTTTAGATATGAAAATCCAAATATAAATAAAAATTCTCTTGTTATTCTTGTATCTCAATCAGGCGAAACTGCAGATACAATTGCATCGCTTAGACTTGCAAAAAATTTAGGCGCAAAAACTTTAGGGGTTGTTAATGTAAATGGAAGCACAATTTTCAGAGAAAGTGATGAGGTTCTCCAAATTTATGCTGGTCCTGAAATTGCTGTTGCATCAACAAAAGCATATGTTGCTCAAATTTTAACTCTTCTTCTCTTTTCAATTTTTATTGGAAAATTAAGAGGAGTGATTCGTGAAGATTTTGAAGAGTACATTGTAAAAGAAATAGAAAGAGTTCCAGAGCTAGTAAATAGAATTTTAAATGAAAATAAAAAACCAATTGAAATAGCAGAAAAAATTGTAAATTTAAACAATGCTTTTTATATTGGAAGATTACTTGACTATCCAACTGCACTAGAAGGCGCTTTGAAGTTAAAAGAAATTTCTTATCTTCATGCAGAAGGTTATCCTGCAGGTGAGTTAAAGCATGGACCACTTGCTCTCATTGAAGAAAGTGTTCCAACATTTGCAGTTTCAACTGATGAGAGAGTTTTTGAAAAAATGTTATCTAACATAAAAGAAGTAAAAGCAAGAAGAGGAAAAGTTTATTTAATAGTAAGAGAAGATTTTAAAGGAATAGTTGAAGAATCGGATGATTCAATTTTAATTGAAAAAACTCATATTTATGTTTCTCCGATTTTATCAGTTGTTCCATTGCAACTTATTGCATATTATACAGCAGATTTAAGGGGGTTAGATGTAGATAAGCCAAGAAATTTGGCAAAATCTGTAACTGTTGAGTGAGGTGAGAAATGGAAGTTGAAGCAATACTTTTGGGTGGGCAAGACAAACTAGAGGATTGGGTTAAGGAAGAAGGAGTGTCGCATAAGGCACTCCTTCAAATTGGTTCAAAAAAAATGATTGATTGGGTTATTGATTCTTTAAGAGGAACTCCTCAAATTAAAAAAATAATTCTTATTGGAGATAAAGAAATTTTTAAAGATTATGTAAATAAATTTGACAATTTTTTAGAAGATACACATGATTTTGTCTATAACTTAATGAAAATTTCTGATGTTGCTTCTTTGCCATATTCTCTTATTACTCCAATTGATGTTCCATTAATCACATCAGAAATTTATAAAAAAACATTAAACTATTGTTATGATTTTTGTCCAGATTGCTATCTATATGTTCTAGTAAATAACAAAAAAGATGTTGAAGAGAAGTATCCTGGAACAAAAAGAACATATTGGAAACTTAAAGATGGATATTTTAAAATGGGAAATATATTTTTAATAAGAAAAGAACTTTATCCTAAGGCAATTGAATTTGGAAAACTTGTTTTTGAAGCAAGAAAATCCGCTTTAAAACTTGCTTCCCTCTTTCCATTTTGGTTTATTTTTAAAGCAGCAATTCACCAAGCAACACTCTCTGATTGTGAAAAAGTTGTAGTTGATAAAATAAAATTGAAAGGAAGAGCAGTTCCAATTCCATTTCCTGAAATTGCAGTTGATGTTGACAAAAAAGAAGATTTAGATTTTGTGAGAAAATATTTGAAGTAAATTTGTTATAATTAAATTGATATCTACAAAAGGAGGTTTTTTAAATGGCAATTGAGGGGAACATCGAAACTTTTCCATTAGTTGATGTTTTAACTTTACTTTCCAATTCAGGTAAAACTGGAATTTTATATATACAAGGTAAAAAAGGAATGGAAAATATAAAAGGAGAAATTCATATAATAAAGGGAAAAATACATGATGCTTTCTGTGTTAATTTAACTGGAGAAGAAGCATTTTATGCTCTTTTTTTGATAGATGAAGGGACATTTTCCTTTAAATTAAAAGAGATAGACACAAAGCAAAATATAACAAAATCATTAGATGCTTTAATGATTGATGCAATAAGAACTGCAGATGAAACAAAAGATCTTTATAAAAAAATTCCTCCAAGATTCACAATAATTGAAATGAATCCAAATCCTCCAGAAAATAATATTGAACTATCTCCTGATGAGTGGCATGTTATGTATCTTTTTATGAACCCAATTAGTATTGAAGATGCAATGAAAAATACAATTTTACCTGAAACAAAAGTTGTTAAAACTATTTATGCACTTCTTTCAGTAGGTTTACTTAAAAAATCTGATAAGTTAATAAATATTCCAGGATACATTTATGACAAAATTTCAGAGTATATAAATAAAAACATTGGACCTAAGGGATTATATTACCTAACTTATTATATTTCAAAAGGAATCCAAGATTTAAATATTTTCAAGGAAAATATAAAAAAATTACAACTAGATCTTGCATCAATTTCTGATGAGAAAAAAGCAGATGATGTTATAAAATTTATCTTAAAATCTCTCAGGCTTGAAGTTTAATCATTTTAATCTAATTTAAGACAAATTAATTAAATGTTACTTTTTAGTAAATGCTATAGTTATATATTTTTATAAAACCTTTAATTTACTATAAATTTAATTACTATATTAGATAAAATCTTTCGATTGATTTTAAAACATTTTTTGAAGGGTGCGGTAGGTCACTTATCTTTTCTTCCAAGACCTCATCCCTAAAGTCGGGCTCCCCTTGACCCCGCACCCACTTTAATTTTATATCAATTTATAAATCCTGTCAATATGTATCTATTAATCTTTTTATCTTCTAATTCTAATTTTAGTATCATCAATTATCCAAATTTCAAATTATTTAACCTTTCTCTCTTTAAAATATTATATTGATTTTTAATTATATTGTTAATATTTGTTATATTTTGCATCTTAGGTCTTAAAATAATTAATCCATATTTATATCTATTTTAACAAAATCTAAATCTAAAGTGATTAGAATTCTACTCTCTTTTAAACATAATTGAAGCAATTTTTCATCATCTATTCATTTAACATTTTCGTCAGATACAGTTAATACATCTAACTCATTTTCAGTGAGAATTTTTTTAATTGTTGAAGGAACATTTTCATCTAATTTAAATTTCATCTAATAGAATGATTTCTTCATTAGATAATTTTGAAGCATTTAAAATCGCAGCTCTTTTATCATCGATAGTCAAGCTTGGATAATTTTTTATAATATCATCAAATGAAAGCCCTTCCGCCAGGTTTTCAAGCATCAATGAAACCATTATTCTCGTTCCTTTTATAATTGGATTTCCATAACAAATTTTTGGGTTTATTTCTGTTCTATCTAACAAGCTCTTTTTCATATAACATATTAAAAATTATAAAATATGTTAGGAATAATAAAAAAGTTATTTCCAATCTCTTGGACCTATAAATCTTATTCTACCAGTTGCAGGTGTTACATAAATTGTTATAACCTTTGGCAATCTATTGCCTTTAGCATCTTTTGTATTTCCCAGTAATTTTTTAGAAATTAAATTAATATGACCTCCTTGAGATGGATTACCCCACTCATTAAAGGAAAATGTAACAAAATAAGAATTTGGTGATGATTGTGTTCCAAAAACAACAGAATTTGCAGTTCCTAAACCATCATCTGTTGAAATTCCTTTGGTATATCCAAAAGCATATGGAAAACCAATTCCTTTACTAAATTTTCTTACCACTATATTTGGAAATTCTCCTTGATGATTAATTATATAAACAATACCTTTTCCTTCATTTAATGCTTTTTGAATAGCACCTTCTCTTAATTCAAAAACATAAACATTATTTAATTCAGGTACACTTGGATTATATACATAAAAATTTATTTTTAATTTCTCAAGTTGTGCTCTTGCTCTTTCTTGAACTTCTCTTAAATCATTAACAAGTTGCCATACATTATTTCTTAATCTTTGAGTTGCAATTAAAGCAGGTGAAAGAGTAAAAACACCATAGGAGAGAATTGAAATTATTGTTATAACTGTTATTAATTCTATTAAAGTATAGCCCTTACTCTCTTTAAAACCTATTTTTTTAAACATCCAAAAAAACCGAAATAATTAAAAAATTTTTATCATTTTATCAAAAACCAAACAATTTTTTCAAGATATGTTAAATTTTACATTTTAGGCAAAAATCAATTTAATATAGAAATGCCTGATGAAATTATTTCTAAAATTAAAGGATTTTTTTCATCTTTCATTTTGTCGAATTCTTTTTCTGTATAAACTAATAAATCAACTCCAATGTTAATATCAAAATATTTTAAAAATTTCCTTATTCTATCAAACAAATTTAAATTACAATCTTTTAAAATTATCACAATATCAATATCGCTTGTACCTATATGTGTACCTTTGGCTATTGAACCAAATAAAATCATATCTACAAAATTTTCTTTTTCATCAAATTTAATTTTTAAAGCTAATTTTTTTAATTGATTAATAACTTCTTCTCTATTTAAATATATTAGTTTCGCAGAATTTAATGATATTATATGCTGCATTAATTGCCTCCTCGGCTAATTTTTTATTATAGTAATCAGAGGGTTTTCCCTCGGAAAAACTGTTAGGATATCTTGTTGGAATGTAATATGAATCAAGCAATTGAGAACTCTCTATTATATCTTCAGGAATTTCAATTTTATCTTTCAATAATTTCAATAAATTAGTTATAGAATGACCCCATGGAGTATAACCTAACTTCATTATTAATGCTTTTACAGCTTTCTCGCCACTTTGCTGAGAAGTAAAACAGCACCACTCATAATAACCACCTTCAAGATCTTTTTTTGCCTTCTCGAAGTCAATTTTTGCTTGTTCAAACCAATCTAAATATCTATTCATAATTTAATATAATTTTAACATAAATATATTGTAATAGTTATTATTTAAATCTCAAAAATTCATGTACATTGTAATGTACAAATTTTTAAATTTTTTGTACATGTGTAATATTTATGATTGAAATATGTTGGATAAGTGGAATCATTGGTTTAAAAAAGGTTATGTTAAGAAAGAACTAATAGGTAAGAGAAGGAAATTCTCTTATGAAATTATAAATTATCTTGATAAAAGGCAAATAATTGCAATTAAGGGTCAAAGAAGGGTTAGAAAAACCAATCTATTATAACAAATAATCGACTATCTAATTACTCAAAAAAGGTTGATAAATTTAAGATTTTATATTTCTCTTTCGATGAGGAAATTAAAGATATAAATTAAATTTTAGATGAATATAAAAAAGATATTTTAAAAAATAAAATAACTAATTTTGACAAAATTTACTTATTTTTCGATGAAATATTGAAGTTATAAATGAAAATGATGAGAATTTTTTAAAAAAATATTTCTATGACTCAATGTTAAATAGGATAATATATCTACTTCTAAAAAAAACTTAAAAAGCGTATACTCAGTTAACCTTTTATTCATATTACATTTCTAAAGGAATGACAAATCTTAATGAAACTATTCCTCTTATTTTAGAAACTATTTTAACAAATAATTTTGACTTTAAATTTTTCTATAGAACACCATCAAAAAAAGAGATAGATTTTTTTATTAAAGGGTTAAAATCTTTTTCTTCTTCAAATTCTTTTAAATTTAAAACAATAAAATTAGCCACAACATCTTTTTCTACACTCTTATAAATTATTTTAGACCACTCTTTCCCACTTTTATTTTCTGGCATTATTAAAAATAAATCTAAATCGCTTTAAAAATTCATATCACCTCTTAAAAAGACCCAAACAAATAAATTTTTAATGCTCCTAATTCTTTTAGTTGTTTAATAATTTTCTTTAAATTTTTTTCAAGTAATTTTTTCCTTATTAATTTTTCTTTATTCAAAAAATCAATTAAAGTCATAATTTTAAATTTTATTTTGGTCCGTACATTCTTAAAGTTCCTGTGCCAGGTGCAACAGTAATTTCAACAGATAAATTTTGTCCTTCAACATTTTTTAAAACAGGTGTCTCAATAATAATTAAAACATCAATATTTTCTGTATTATCAACTTTTTTAGGTACTCCCCACTCATCATACATATAAGTTGCTACCCCTGTTCCATAAGTTGTATTTCCAATTCTTATGCTCTTAAAATTAATTCTTGAATCAAGTTTTTTTGTAACAATATTTTCATTTGTTCCAGTATTAAATGCCCCTTTTCTTTTTTCAAATCTATATGTTCCACTGTTTATATCAAACTCAATTCTTAATCTCTCAAGTTGAGCTCTTGCTCTCTCTTGAACTTCTTTGATATCATTTAAAATCTGCCATGCATTATTTCTTATTTTTTGTCTCATAATAAACCTAGGAGATAAATAAAAAGTTGCTCCTAATAAAACTAAAAGAACTGCAAGTGTTATAACTATCTCAATTAATGTAAATCCTTTTTTATTCATAATTAATATATAGATGGTAAACCACTACCATCCCTAACCTCCTTATAAAATATAATTAATTATGGAGGATTAACCATTTCTCTCCATAAAATTCTTCCAAATAAAGTTGATTTAAGAGGCCCTACTATATTCACATCATCATAATTACTAGTTTGAGTTATTGGAGTTCTTGTAATTACTTCGTCCCCTAATGTTGGAAACATGGGCGGTCTTGCCATTCTTAAATTATAATCATAATAAATTAATTGAGTTTCATATCCTTTAACTCTATTATTACTACCTATAATTGCTGGAGCCCAGTCTGCATCAAAAAAGGTTTGTGAACCTCTAAAATCAAGAACATGGCCTTTTGAGTTATATGGATGCCAATTTGCATCTGGATCTATCCCAAACCAACCAGTTTGTGCTAAAACTGCTGCGTCTATTCTTAAGTGTTCAGGAGCATTTTTATCAATTACTACATTTCTATATGCTATTAAACCAAGAGCATCTGGAATATAATTTGGTATTTTATTTTCGTAAATTACTGGACTATGAACATAAGTCAAATCTGATTCAATACGAACATCTCTTGAAGCATATACTGTTACTCTACCATTAACTTTACCCCTAACTGTTACGTCTCCTTGAACATATATAACTCCACCTTGGTAAACTGTTCCATTAGGTAAGGTGATAGGAGCATTCGTTGGCATTGGCAGAATTCTCGTAGGCCCATTTCCTTCTTTGATTTGAATAGTTCCATTTTGTAAAAAATGCAATTCAACTGCTTTAGAAGTTCCATTAAAATAATAACCAGTATTTTGTGCTATTACTTTAATAGCATCTCCAGCACTTTGTACTCTTGAAAAGTCCATTGTGCTTTGTTGTTGTTTATAAACTAAAATGTCATAATTTTGTGTTGTATTCCAAGGTGATAGATCAATATAATATTCTTCAGAATTTGGTTTTTTAACTATATAAACAGTATTATATTGTTGGTTATTATTTATTAAAGGTGGTGTTATTGTTACCTGAACCATATTAGGAGAATTACCTTTAGAATTTTTAAATGGTTGAATTTTATATTCAATCCCATTTAAATTAAAATAAAATGCTCCTGTGTGTTGATTTGCATAAGGACCAAAAGTTATATAATCTCTTACCCAACCTGATGCTGTAATTGTATCCCAAATTTTACCTGAAAAATTTATACTTCCATTACTTCTAATTGGTCCATGCACCTCTTCATGATTTCCAAAATTAACTGTTTCATGTGAAGCGACAAGATAATCGGAAAAACTTACTTGATCTTGAAAAGTTATTGTTGTTACTTGTTCTGCTTCTCTTAAAGTTTGAATAATGTTATCTGATGATGCTTCATATTTTACTTCTAATTCACCTCTTATGCCTCTTTTCATTGGTGTTACTCTATATTTTGATCCAGCTAGTTTCAATGAATTATTTATTGAATCTAAATCTAAAACATTTATATAGTGGTTAGGGTATTCAGGATCATTTGGTCTTGGGCAAACTAATCTTAATCTGGGTTTAATTACTGTTTCATACTCATTTCTTGGAACAGGAAGATTAAATGAATAACCGATAGAAGTTAATATTATTAAACCTCTTCTTGGAGAATTTTCACTAGTATCGATTTTTCCAGCAGTTTTAACAATTAGACCCTCATAATTTTCATTTGATACAGGATTATCAAGGTCATATGGTTTAATTATCATGTTCAAATTATCAGGACAATTTGGTTGTAAATCATCTGCACCAATATCTTTTACCATTTTTTCCATTTCGCCGAGTTCATCTCCACTATCTGTTGTTATAAAACCTGCTCTCCAATTTATTCCCCAAAGATAACTCATCCATTGGTTATAGGCATCTTGAATATCATTAGCAATCGCTGTAATTTTAGAATCATCATCTGGTCTTGTTAATGACCCAATATATTGAATGACCCATTCTTGAACTGTAATTTCTGGATTCTCAACGGCAAGAGTTATCTCAGTTTCATCAATAACTCCATCTTGATCTAAATCTCTCCACTTTTTAGGAACAGGATTTCCTTCATCATCTAAATCATAAAAGGAAAAGTCTAAAAAATATTTAGCTCTAGTTAAAATATAATTGCCAGTTCTTGGATCTTTAAATATTTCATTTTTAAAATTTTGATCAATATAATTGAAAATTATTGGTTGAGTATCAAGATTTTTTTTATATAGTTTCAATAAATATAAGCCTATGTTATCAAAATGTTTACTTTGTATATCTCTAATAGTCTCCTCCAAACCAGCATCTGCTGTAGTAAGTGAAGTTTTGGATAAATGCAGTATTGATTTCAAGTTTAAATTTCTATTTGCAGCTATAAATGTAAAGTTTATAACACCAAATAATATAGCTGAAATTATTAAAACTGTAATTAATGCAAAACCTTTTTTAAAAAACATTTCTAATCACCTCCATACATATGTGTTAATATAATTATATATAAAATATTATAATGGATTTCTTACTGTTATGTTAGTGATATAAATATAATCTTGTGGTGGTTTTCCTGGTCTTAAAAAAATTTTAGTAATTATTTCAACTCTTATTATCTGACCATTTCTCTTGAATTTTAAACTATAAATTGCAGGCTCAGTCACAGGATTACCTCCCATCCAAGAATTTTCTATTTCATTCCTTACAAATCTTTTTATCTCTTTTCCTTCTACAAAGAATTGTATTGAATAAGATGAAGGTGATAGTTCGTATTTTATCGTCTCATAACCACTGGATGGTTCATTAGGATTCACTTTACTTAAAATAATATAACCATTTGATTCTTCACCATCATTCAGATCAATCCACGTTGCTTCTCTTAATTCTCTTGAAATTCGGTCCATTCCAGCTCTTAGATTATCCATCAAAGAATTTCTTATGTAATTTTCTTGATTAAAACTAATAATTTGTGAAAAAGCCGGATAAATTCCTATCATAATAACTGAAAATATTGATATAGCTATTAACAGTTCTAAAAGTGTAAAACCTTTCTTATGGTTCATGGTATGTAACCTGTGTAGATGCAACAGTAAATCTTCTCAAACCCTGAACAGTTCCTATAATATTTGTATAGGAACTTTTTGGATCTTCAATTAATAAAACAACATCTATTTTATAAATAAACTTATACGGATCAATACTTTCAATTGGTTCGTCGACTTCAGCATTAATAAACCTTGTTAAATATAACTCAACTTTAAATGTATTATAAAATTTTCTTGAATCATCTGATGGAAATTCAACGTATGGATATATATAAGAAGGATTATTCTTATCATAAATTTCAGTATCACTATTCCAATCATTAACACATGAATATTTCATTATTCTTTCACCAGGATAACCAAAAGGATCTGAACCATTTGGAAGAATAAAAGATTGAGGTAAAATTTCATATAATCTTTGTAAATTATTTTTTTCGTTTACATTCTCTCCAGGATAATAATAAAATTTTCTCCCTCTTAAATCTTCTAAAATATAATTTGTGAGATTTTCTGCTAGAAGTTCTAAATTCCTTTTATGAATTTGATTCTTTAAAAACGAAACAGTTGATAAGGTTGCAAAAATAGGAAAAACCAATATTACAATTGCAAGAATTGTTTCAATAAGTGAAATTCCTTTTTTATTTATATTTATTATATATTTGATCATCTTATCAAAATTATTAAATCAGAGGAAGTTAAAAAACTTCCTCTGATTTATCAAAATCTACACTTTTTAAAATGTTATTAATTTGGTAAATCAGGCTATTGTGTTAATTTAAAATGTTATGGAGTTGGTAATGGAGGCTCTTGTGTTAAAACTCCAGAATTTCCAACAGAATCTCTGTAAATATATTCATTAGGAGCTGTGGTTTGTGAATATAATACATATGCAGTTCCATTAGCGTCACTGAAATAAAAATAAGAGCCGTTAGCGGGATCAAAAGGATCAACTGGTAATCTCTCAATGTACACAATTCCACCTCTTTCTCCAGTTGCACTTACTGCTGTTGAAACATTTATCACAGCACTTTGGTGACCAGTAAGCTCTGCACCTGGGCCACTGTTATTAACTAATCTACTTCTTGTTGTTTGAACAGGATACTGATTCCAGTCAGTATAAAACATCTGAAGGGTATTTGCAAGTGTTCTTAAATCACTCTGAACTCTTGACTTTCTTGCTCTATTTTGCATATTCCTATATGCTGGAATAGCAATAAGAGCAAGAATCAAGATAATTGCAATAACAACCATTAACTCAATAAGGGTAAAACCCTTGCCTTTTCTCCACATTGTTTTTCTACCTCCTTTATTTGGCGCCATTAAAATAAAAATTTATTTGACCAAGCCGGTTGCGCCACCAGGCTCCATCTTCTCCCATGGCGCCCATCTTTTGAGAGATGATATCCTTGCCCTCTTGGTCTTTAGAAAAATTAAATTTCACAGTTTAGATATATTTTACATATATATTAATTTTTTGTCAAGAGGTATCTATTTGATTTTAAACAATTTAATTTAAAAATCTCAAATTGCCAAAAATTTTACATATATTTATAAATTATAATGGAGCAATTTATTACATTAATAAAAACAATTTAATTGTTATAAGTAAATATTACGTTCCAATTAAAAAAATAAAAATAAAATCGTATAATGCTTTAATAGATAGTGATAGTGTATTTTTGTATCTGTCTAATAGAAATTCAAGTAAAATTTATAAATTTTATGGAAAAAAATTCTTATTCAATAAAGAATTTGAATATTTTTGATATAAAAGATTTTAAAGTTTATTTAAATAAATTCTATTTTTTAAAAGATGATTTAATTTTAATAGGAGATATATAAAAATTTTTTTATATTTTAAAAAAAGAGAAAATAAAAATAATTCCATTTTTTTCATTTTCATACAATTATTTAGATAGATTGAAAACATTTAGACCTTATTCCTTATTAATAAATAATGGCAAAACATATATTCTTGATAGCGT
>FMSI01017192.1_pt1 | contig 15608 bp, 27 predicted proteins | sample 1504471 | NCBI WGS metagenome assembly FMSI01 (sample SAMEA4475357, study PRJEB15587) | soil metagenome | biome: Soil; feature: Field | place: India | collected 2015-03-11 | depth 0 m
GGGCTTAAAAATACCTTCACCGGTGATACTCTGTGTGACCCAGCCCGGCCGGTTCTTCTGGAAGCCATACGTTTCCCTGAGCCAGTACTTTCGATGGTTGTGGAGCCTAAGAGCAAGGCTGATCAGGACAGGCTAAGTGAAGTCCTGAGCAAGCTTTCGGAAGAAGACCCTACCTTTAAGGTATATACCGACCTTGAGACAGGACAGACCATCATCGCTGGGATGGGCGAATTGCACTTAGAGGTGCTGATTGACCGAATGCTGCGTGATTTCAATGTGATGGTGAGGGTCGGCAAGCCTCAGGTTGCTTATAAAGAGACTATTACTTTACCAGTTGAGGTGGAGGGTAAATTTATTCGGCAGTTCGGTGGGCGGGGACAGTACGGGCATGTCTGGCTGAAGCTCGAGCCTGGAGAGCGAGGTAGCGGGTTCAGATTTATTGACCAGGTTAGGGGCGGAGCTATACCGAAGGAATACATTCCAGCAGTTGAAGCGGGAGTTAGGGAGGCTCTAGAAAGCGGCGTATTGGCAGGATATCCTGTAGTGGACATTAAGGTAACGTTGTTTGATGGCAGCTACCATGAGGTGGACTCCTCTGATTTGGCCTTTAAAATGGCAGGTTCCATAGCTGTAAAAGAAGGTGTCAGGAAGGCTAACCCTGTGCTGCTAGAACCAATTATGAAACTGGAAGTAGTGATGCCCGCCCAGTTTTTAGGCGATGTCATTGGTGATTTAAGCTCGAGAAGGGGACATATTGAAGGTATAGAGACCCATGGTGAGACTTGTGTTATACGTGCCCTTGTACCTCTGGCGGAGATTTTCGGTTATGCTACCGTTCTAAGGTCTTTAAGTCAGGGTAGGGCCAATCATTCGCTGGAGTTCCAGTACTATAGCGAATTGCCAGCTAGTCTGGCAGATAAAGTGGGGGCAAGAGTTAAAGGTAAGTAAATGCCTAAGCAGAAGATTCGAATTAAAGTCAGAGGTTACGACCATAGGCTGGTTGACCAATCTGTGACGCAAATTGTGGAGACTGTAGAGCGTACCGGCGCTGTAGTTGCTGGTCCGATACCTTTGCCTACTCGTATTCAAAAGTTTTGCGTCATTCGCTCCCCACATATCGATAAAGATTCAAGAGAACAATTTGAAATTCGGATCCATAAACGGCTTATTGATATCTTAGACCCGACTTCCAGAACTATAGATGCCTTGACCCAGCTCCAATTACCTTCTGGAGTGGAAATAGACATAAGGTTATAGTGAGGAAATGATTCAAGGTGTGATTGGCAAAAAAGTTGGGATGACGCAACTTTTCCGAGATGACGGAGAAGTTGTAGTGACAGCTATTGAAGCAGGCCCATGTGTTGTCACACAGGTGAAAACCGAGGCTAAGGATGGATATAATGCCGTTCAACTTGGTTTTGGGGAAGCTAAGCGACTTAATTCTCCGCAGAGAGGCCATCTTAAAGGAACAGGCCAATTTAAATATCTCCGCGAGTTTGCTGTCGATGATATTAACTCTGTTCAGGTAGGACAGAGGGTTGATGTGGATGTGTTTAAGCCAGGTGATTTAGTCGATGTCACTGGTATATCGAAAGGAAAGGGGTTTGCTGGCGTAGTCAAACGGCATCATTTTGCTGGTGGTCCAAAGACTCATGGACAGTCTGACCGCCATCGTGCGCCTGGCTCGGTTGGTGCCACGACATTTCCAGGACGGGTATTTAAGGGAACACGCATGGCTGGCCGTATGGGCAATGAAAGAGTGACTGTGCGCAATCTTAAGGTACTTGAGGTCGATTCAGCTCGACATTTATTGCTGGTGAAAGGTGCAGTGCCCGGTTCTAAAAAGGGATTGTTGCTCATCAGAAAGGCTGTCAGGGGATAAACAGAATGCAGCTCCAAGTTTACAACGTAAATGGTGACATAACCGGACACATAGAAATAAGGGACGATGTTTTTGGTTTACCCCTAAATGAAGCCGTTGTTCACCAGGCACTGGTGAGGCACTTAGCTAATCGGCGGCAAGGCACTGCTGATACCAAAACAAGAGGTGAGGTGACTGGCAGTACCAGGAAGCTTTATCCCCAGAAACATACTGGTCGAGCACGTCGCGGCGATATTAGGTCGCCCCTGCTCAGGAAGGGTGGGGTGGTTTTTGGCCCTCACCCTAGGAGTTATCGCCAGTCGATGCCCAAAAAAATGCGGCGGTTGGCCTTGAGATGCGTACTCTCCGATAAGGCTAGTAGCGGGGCATTAAGAATTGTAGACAAGCTTGAACTTAACGAACCAAGAACGAAAGCGATATTGGATATGTTGATAGCCTTAAGAATTGATACCTCCGTCATCATCGCTACTGCTGAGGCTGAACCGAATATTATTCTGTCGGCGCGCAACTTACCAGGCGTTAAGACGATGCCAGCGCCTTTGTTAAATGTGGCTGATTTGCTTTGCTATAAAACCTTGGTCATGACAGTAGATGCGGTAAGGGTGGCGGAAAAGATATGGGGTGAGAAGCCAGTTGAGGAGGCAGTGAGTAGCGGTGGTAATTAGAACTTCGGGGATCAGATATGCATCTTTATGAAATACTGAGACGTCCCTTGATAACGGAGAAAAGTACGCTGCTTAAGGAGCAGAACCGGTATGCTTTTGAGGTGGCATTAAAGGCTAGTAAACGCCAAATTAAGGAAGCTGTAGAAACAGCATTTAAAGTCAACGTGATTAAGGTTAATGTGATGAACGTGCCGGGCAAGATGAAAAGGATGAGAAGGCGTCAGGTGATGACTCCATCATGGAAGAAGGCGATTGTTACCCTGAAACAGGGGCAAAAGATAGAGTTCTACGAAGGAGTCTAAAAAGCAGGGGATTAGAATTGGGTTCAGTTATTAAAAAGCGGAAGAAAAAAATGGCGAAACATAAGCATCGTAAGCTCCTTAAGAAGACTCGATGGCAAAGGAGACATCCCTAGAAATTTAGGGGAGGGAAGCTTTGGGATTAAAAACTTATCGACCCACTTCACCGGGCTTGCGGGGTATGGTTAGCCCCTCTTTTGAAGAGATAACCAAGACAGTCCCCGAGAAGTCCCTGTTGGTGCCGCTCAAGAAAAAGGCGGGGAGGAATAATAGAGGTGTGATAACTGTGCGGCATCGGGGTGGTGGCGCTAAGCGAATGTTGCGCATTATTGATTTCAAAAGAGACAAGCTGGGTGTCCCGGGCAAAGTAGCTTCAATAGAGTATGACCCCAATCGCTCAGCGCGCATTGCCCTCGTTCACTACGCAGACGGGGAAAAGCGTTACATTATAGCTCCTCTAGGGCTCAATGTAGGTGATGTCATAATGTCGGGCGAAGGTGCTGAAATAAAGCCTGGCAATGCATTGCCACTTGGTTCCATTCCGGATGGCACTCTGATTCATAATCTCGAGTTTGAGCCGGGCAAAGGTGGGCAATTGGTTCGTGGTGCTGGGACAGCAGCGCAGCTGTTGGTTAAGGAGGGCAGGTATGCTTTGGTTCGTTTACCTTCGGGAGAAGTCCGGCGGTTTTTGACTGAGTGTATGGCTACCATAGGGCAGGTAGGCAACGTTGAGCATCAAAGCATTAGGCTGGGAAAAGCTGGTCGGGCGCGATTGCTAGGACGGCGTCCTCAGGTGCGGGGTTCAGCTATGACACCACGTGACCATCCTCATGGTGGAGGTGAGGGTAGAGCACCTCGAGGCATGGCGCCAAAAACACCATGGGGTAAGCCCGCTTTAGGTCAGAAAACAAGACGCCGAAAGGCTTCGGATAGACTGATCGTAAAGAGGCGGTAGCAGGCAAATAGTTTAGTAGAGAGGACGAGCATGGTGCGTTCATCTAAGAAAGGCCCTTATTGTGATAGCAAATTACTTAAAAAAATCGAAGCGCTTAATCGCACTGGTGAGAAGGTGGTAATAAAGACATGGTCGCGGGCCTCTACAATTTTGCCGCAAATGATAGGTCATACCATTGCGGTGCATGATGGTAGGCGACATGTGCCCATTTTCATCACTGAAAACATGGTGGGGCATAAGTTAGGTGAGTTTGCCATGACTCGAACATTTCGCGGGCATACTAGTAAGGCACAAGTGACTGTTCAGGCAAGGAAGAAGTAATTCCATGAAAGTGTCAGCAATAGCTAAAGATGTTCGCATCTCACCTCGCAAGGTCAAGTTAGTTGTAGACCTGGTGCGAGGTAAAAAAGTTGACGAGGCTTTGACCATTCTTAAGTTTTTACCAACGCCGGCAGCTCGGGCTGTGGCCAAAGTGGTAAAATCGGCAGCGGCGAATGCGGAAAATAATTTCCAAATGGAACCTGCTGCGCTTAGGATTGTCGACATTTTTGCCAATGAGGGACACACCTTGAAAAGGTTCCGCCCTCAGGCTAGAGGACGTGTGAATCCAATACTAAAGCGTTCCACGCACATAAGCGTTCTAGTCGAGGAGGAGGAAAGTGGGACATAAAGTTCACCCCTACGGTTTTAGGATCGGTATTATACGGGACTGGCAGGCTAAGTGGTATGATGAGAAGCATTATACCGAGTTTTTGCATGAGGATTTAAAGCTTCGAAAGGCTATCGAAAAAAAGTGCTCTGACGGTGGTGTTGCCAGGGTGGAAATTGACCACCAGGGGAACGAGATTTTGTTGACCATACATTCGTCACGCCCAGGTATTATTATCGGTAGAGGTGGGCAACGTGCCGAGGAATTACGTTCGCATCTAGAAGAGATTTGTGGCAAAAGAGTGCGGTTATCCATTAAGGAAGTAGAGCAGCCCGAACTTGAGGCTTGTCTAGTGGCCAGGAGTGTGGCTGACCAAATCGAACGCCGCGTGGCCTTTAGACGGGCAATGAAGCAAGCTGCTTTTCGGACGATGCAGGCTGGTGCTAAGGGGGTCAAAATAAGCTGTGCTGGCAGGTTGGGTGGTGTGGAAATCGCACGCCGCGAGACTATACTTCAAGGACAGCTACCGTTACACACGCTTTGTGCTGATATAGATTATGGTCTTGCTGAAGCCCATACTACTCTAGGCCGCATCGGTGTTAAGGTGTGGATTTATAAAGGTGATATTCTGCCCGAGGTGAAGAAGGAAAGTGTTACAGCCGAAACGAGTGAAGTATCGTAAAACTCAAAGGGGGCAGTTGAGAGGTAAGGCGCAAGCCGGGAATACCATTGTCTTCGGCGAGTTTGGATTACAGGCTTTAGAGGGTGCTTGGATAACGGCCAGGCAGATTGAAGCTGCGCGCCGTGTTATCGTTCGTTACTTACGTCGTGGTGGTCAAATGTGGATCCGTATCTTTCCAGATAAACCGGTCACCAGAAAGCCAGCGGAGACGAGAATGGGTGGTGGTAAGGGGGCTCCAGACCACTGGGTGGCTGTCGTCCGCCCGGGAAGAATGTTGTTTGAAGTCGGCGGTGTCAAAGAGAACGTGGCTAAGGAAGCATTGCATTTAGCTTCCTATAAGTTGCCCATCGCTACCAAATTCGTGGTAAGGGAAACAGTAAAGGGGGAGGTGGAAAGTTGAAGATTGAGGAGATTCGGGCTATGAGCGATGCGGAATTATTGAAGCGTTTGGAGGAAGCCCGGAAAGAGCTTTTTAATTTACGCTTTCGTCTGGCTACTCGCCAGCTGGCCAACCATCGCGAATTGCCCAAGGTCAAGAAAAAAATAGCTAGAATCCAGACCGTATTAAGAGAGAGGGAGTTAGGAATAAGATAATTCATGAAAGGAAAGCGCAAAATCAGGACCGGTAGGGTAATAAGCGATAGGATGGATAAAACGGTGGTGGTGCTGGTGGAGAGTTTGGTGCGCCATCCACTTTATAAAAAAGTAATTAGGCGTATGGCAAAATTTAAGGCGCATGACGAGACTAATGCTTGTAAGGTTGGTGATGTGGTGAAGATTGTCGAAACTCGCCCCTTGTCCAAAGAAAAGCGCTGGCGAGTAATAGAAATAATAAGCAGGAAAGAAACGGCTGAGGTCGAGTCTGCTGAGATAGCAGATAATCTGAATGCAGTAGAGATAAAGTAATAATGATTCAGCCATATACCAGGCTTAAGGTAGCTGACAATACTGGAGCCCGACAACTTATGTGTATTAACGTGCCCGGTGGCACGCGGCGCAGATATGCCAGTTTTGGCGATGTTATCGTGTGTACGGTGAAGCGCGCCATCCCTGGCGGTATGGTGAAGAAGGGTGATGTGGTGCGGGCTGTGATTGTCCGTATCGCTAAACAGCACCATCGTGCGGATGGTTCTTATATTAGATTTGATGATAATGCTGCTGTTATACTGGATGACAAAAACAATCCCAAAGGTACCCGTATTTTTGGTCCGGTAGCAAGAGAGCTACGAGACAAAAATTTCACGAAAATAATATCATTAGCTCCCGAGGTTCTTTAGATGAAGATCAGGAAGAATGATATGGTTCTTGTTATCGCGGGTAAAGACAAGGGTAAGAAGGGTAAGGTACGGCAGGCTCTGCCTAAAAAGGATATGGTTTTGGTTGAAGGCATCAATATGGTTAAGCGCCATTCTCGAGCCAGGCGCGCAGCCAGACAGGCTGGCATAATCGAGCTGGAAGCACCACTTCATGTATCAAATGTTATGTTAATTTGCAGTAAGTGTAACAAGCCGACTCGGGTCGGTCACAAATTTCTTGCTGATGGCAGAAAGGCGCGAATCTGCCGTGTTTGTTATGAGGTCATTGATTAGTTCAAGGTAGTTAAAGATGTCCCGGTTGAAGGAAAGGTATATAAAAGAGGTCGTTCCCGAACTAGTGAGCAAGTTTAATTATAGTAACGTAATGCAAGTGCCGAAGCTTAGCAAAATCGTGCTGAATATCGGTCTAGGTGAGGCAATACAGAACCCTAAATCATTAGAAGGGGCTGAGCGTGATTTAGCGGCTATTTCAGGGCAACACCCGGTTATAACAAGGGCTAAAAAGTCTATCGCAGCTTTTAAGCTCAGGACTGGTATGCCTATCGGCATGAAGGTAACACTGCGGGGCAAGCGGATGTACGACTTTTTTGATAAGCTCGTCAGCGTTGTCCTGGCACGCATCCGAGATTTTCAAGGAGTGCCCCGCGATTCATTTGACGGTCAGGGCAATTATACTTTAGGGTTGAAGGAGCAGATAGTTTTTCCTGAGATTGATTACGATAAGGTGGATAAGCTGCGCGGGTTGGAAATAACTATTGTGACTACTGCAGCTACCGATGAGGAAGCCAGAGGTTTGCTTGAGGCACTGGGTATGCCTTTTAGAAGAAACTGAGACTGGGATGAGAAATGGCAAAGCTATCTAAGATTATAAAATCGAAACGGCCTCCTAAGTATAAGGTACAACATCGGAACCGCTGCCAGTTGTGTGGCAGGCCACGTGCCTATATTCGCAAATTCGGTTTGTGCCGTATTTGCTTTAGAACTTTGGCTTTACGTGGCCAAATACCTGGGGTGAGGAAATCGAGCTGGTGATTGAAAGTCAGGAGGCGTTTTTTCATGGTTACTGACCCTATTGCGGACATGTTAACTCGAATACGGAATGCAATCATGGCACGTCATGAGAGTGTTCTTATACCAGCTTCGAAAATTAAGCTTGCTATTGCTAAAGTCCTTAAAGAAGAGGGCTTTATCGTTGATTATACAGTTCTCAAGGGCAAGCCACAGAGGGTAATTAAAATCATTTTGAAATATATCGATGGGCGTCCTGCTATCGTGGGTCTGGAGAGGGTTAGCAAACCGGGCCTCCGCATGTATGTTCAGCGTGGGGAAATCCCACGTGTCTATGGTGGGCTTGGTATTGCCATTCTATCTACTTCCAAAGGTGTGATGACTGGGCAAGCAGCATGGCGCCGAAATCTCGGCGGTGAATTACTATGTTATGTTTGGTAGGTAGGCCGTTGGAGGATATTAGATGTCTCGAATAGGCTTATTACCCATACCAGTGCCACAGGGGGTGAAGGTGAACATCCAGGGCAATGAGGTGACTGTTGAGGGTAGCAAGGGTAAATTATCCCGGTCATTTCATCCTGATATTTCTATTATGCTTAAGGACGGGAACCTGGTGGTAAGCCGGCCTACTGATAATAGAAACCATAGGGCTTTGCATGGCTTGACTCGGAGTCTTCTGGCTAATATGGTTGAGGGGGTTACTAAAGGTTTTGAGAAGGTGCTAGAGTTAAGCGGTGTTGGTTATCGAGTCCAGAAAGTTGGTAACAACATATCAATGCAGGTTGGGTTCAGTCATGCGGTTGAATTCACTCCGCCACCAGGCATAGAACTTGTGATTGAAGGGACGAACCGCATTAGGGTCGTCGGTATTGATAAAGAGCTTGTAGGCGAAACAGCGGCTCGTATTCGGGCGATACGTCCAGCTGATTCGTACAAGGGCAAAGGTATAAAATATGCTGGTCAGGTACTTCGCTTAAAACCTGGCAAGGCAGGTAAGGCAGCGCTAAAAGGGTAAAGGACAATGGCCGAGACAGATACCAGACTGGCGCGAAGGCGCCGCCATAAGCGGATTAGAGCCAAGTTAAGCGGAACAGCAATAAGGCCAAGGCTATGCGTTTTTCGGAGCTTAAAACATATCTATGCTCAGATTATAGACGATAGTGCCGGGCATACTCTGGTTGCAGCCAGCAGTTTAGACCCTGAAATCAGAGAGAATGTTGTTGGGAAGAGAAAAACAGAGACTGCTGCCTTAGTAGGCTCTCTCATAGCCCAGCGTGCGTTAGGCAAGGGGATCAGTCGGGTGGCGTTTGACAGGGGGGGGTATAAATTTCATGGTAGGGTAAAGGCTTTGGCCGAAGCTGCAAGGAAGGTCGGACTAGATTTCTGAGGTTGTCTAATGAAAGCAATAACTAAGCCAATCAATGAGAGGACCAAAATCGACGCTAGTGAGCTTGAAATTAGTGAGAGATTGGTGGCGCTTAACCGTGTAACAAAGGTTGTTAAAGGCGGGAAAAAGCTCCATTTCAGAGCTCTGGTAGTGGTCGGCGACGGCAACGGACATGTGGGAGCAGGGCTGGGTAAGGCAAGGGAAGTACCTGAAGCCATCCGTAAGGCAAGCGTTACTGCTAGGAAAGAGTTGATCAAGGTTCCGGTATCGGGCACTACCATACCTCATGAGATTTTGGCTAAGTATGGTGCAGCGGAGGTCTTGCTTAAACCAGCGCCGCCTGGAACAGGTGTCATAGCAGGTGGCAGTGTCAGGGCTGTTATTGAAGCTGCCGGTATAAAAGATGTGCTAACCAAGTCTTTGGGTAGCTCTAACCCTATTAACCTGGTGAGAGCCACTTTATTGGCTTTAGCTAGTCTGAGACATCCTGAAGAAGCGGTGGCAAAGCGTAAAGCTGAACTGGCTATAAAGGGGGCTGAGACAGGTGGCTAAACTCCGAATCACGTGGATAAAGAGCGGCATTGGTTATGCCAAAGACCAGAGGCGAACTTTGAGGGCTTTGGGTTTTCGTCGTTTGTATCAAACCGTGGAACATGAAGATTCCCCGTCCATACGGGGCATGGTGGCTAAGGTCAGTCATTTGGTTAAAACGGAAGTGGTTAATGGTAGAGCAACATAAGCTGAAACCCCCGGCGGGCTCAAAACATGATAGAAAACGTGTTGGCCGTGGCGACGGCAGTGGGCATGGCAGTTATTCGGGGCGCGGTTGTAAGGGACAGAAGTCGCGTTCAGGTGGTGGGGTTCGCCTTGGTTTTGAAGGCGGGCAACTACCCCTTATTAAGCGCCTCCCTCGCAAAAGAGGCTTCGTTAATATCTTCAAAGCTGAGTACAGCATTGTTAATGTGGGTGATTTGAAAAAATTCCCACCTAATTCAAATGTTGGTCTGCAGGAACTGTTTGAAGTCGGGCTGGTTAAGTCTTTAGAACATCCAGTCAAAATCCTTGGCGATGGGGACATTGACCGCCCGCTTGTGGTGAAGGCAAACAAGTTCTCGGCTGCTGCTGAACAGAAAATCATGGCCGCTGGTGGGAAAGCGGAGGTGGTTTAAGAATGCAGCAAGTGTCGGGCAGACCGCGCCTTATTCAAGCTTTGATGGATGCCTTTTCACTGCCTGATCTGAGGCGTCGGCTCCTTTTCACCCTGAGCATGCTGGTAGTTTTTCGCTTCGTAGCCCATGTTCCAGTGCCTGGGGTCAACATTACCGCGCTTGAGGAACTTTTCAGGACCAATCAGCTTCTAGGAATGCTTGATTTGTTTAGCGGTGGGGCTATGCGCAATTTTAGCGTTGCGGCTATGGGCGTTTATCCTTATATAACTGCCTCCATCGTTATGCAGCTGTTAGTACCAGTTATTCCCAGACTTAGAGCTTTGTCTATGGAGGGGGAAGTCGGCAGACGCAGAATAAATCAGTTTACACACTGGTTGACAGTGCCTCTGGCAGCGCTTCAGGGCTATGCCCAGTTGACTCTGATGCGCAGTCAGGGTGTTGTAGGTCATGTTGCTGCTTTGCCCACTCTGGCTATAATAATATCGCTTACTGCCGGCACTATATTTCTTGTTTGGCTTGGCGAGCTGATTACAGAGCGGGGCATCGGTAACGGCGTCTCAATAATAATTTTCGGTGGCATTGTCTCCGGTTTGCCGGAGATGATCGGTCGTGGCTTTTTAGCCAGGGAACATCTTCTCGGGCTATTTGCCTTTATCATCTTAGCCCTGGCCATGGTGACCTTCATAGTCATATTCATCGAGGGACATCGTCGCATTCCAGTGCAGTATGCGCGGACTGCATTTCGAGGCGCCCGTATGTATCGCCAGACAGGCTCAACATATATTCCGCTTCGGGTGAATACAGCTGGTATGATACCCCTAATATTCGCCATTTCGCTATTGATTTTCCCGACAACCATAGCTAGCTATTTTGCTAGCCCGCCAGGGCAAGACCCTAACTTTGCCAGCAAGATTATGACCTGGTTTAGCCCCGATGCTCCTCTACCTTTGGGTTTGCTTTACTGGGTGCTTTATTTCGTACTGGTAGTTGCCTTTACTTTTTTCTACACAATGGTGATATTTGAACAGATGGACCTGGCACGTACATTGCAAAGGCAAGGGGGCTTTATTCCAGGAGTTCGCCCTGGTAAACCCACTACTGATTATCTAAACAAGGTTATAAACCGTATCACCTGGGGCGGAGCTTTTTTCCTAGCTACAGTTGCGGTGATGCCGTTTTTGGTCCGTGAATTGACAGATGTTGCTGTGTTGACGCTCTCCAGTACCGGTATACTTATCGTTGTGGGTGTGGCATTAGATACCATGAAGCAAATAGAGGCACAGTTGACAATGCGACGCTATGAAGGTTTTTTGAAATAGAGGAGAGGGGCTTTAGTGTTTTTGGTCTTGCTAGGTGCCCCTGGTGCGGGCAAAGGAACTCAGGCAGCTATTCTGTCACGAAGACTGGGAGTGGCCCATATAGCTTCTGGGGACCTTTTTCGAGAGGCGGTAGAAAGGGGAACAAAGTTGGGACAGTTGGTCAAGGCCTATATGGACAGGGGTGCTTTAGTTCCCGATGATGTGACGATTCAACTGGTCTCTGAGCGACTTAATGACTCTGATTGTAAAGTGGGATGTGTTTTCGACGGCTTTCCCCGTACAATAGAACAGGCAAGGGCACTAGATAAAATGCTGGCCAGTCGAGGGGTAGCCATAGATAAAGCTATCTATATTGATGTGCCGGAAGAAGAGCTGCTAAAACGCCTTAGTGGGCGATGGATTTGCCGCCGTTGCCAGACACCTTACCACGAGTTAAGTTCACCGCCAAAAGTTTCAGGAAAATGTGACAACTGTGGTGGTGAGCTATACCAGCGTACCGACGATACTGTGGAGACGGTAAAGGAGCGGCTAAAGGTCTATTTTGGTCAGACTACTCCGGTGCTGGACTATTATCGGGCGAATAACAAGCTAGTTGCAGTGGATGGCGGGGCTGACATAGAAGAGGTGTCAAGGCAGATAATTAATGTTTTTGAACCTAGAGCAAGTTAGCTTAGTTAATAGGCAGATGACCGTTATAAAGTCTCGCGAGGAAGTGGCAATTATGCGGCGGGCCGGAAAAATTGTGGCGGCGGTGTTGCAAAGATTGAGGGAGGAAATAAAGCCCGGGATTAAAACGCGCCATCTGGACTTTTTGGCAATGAGCGAAATACAGAAACATGGTGCTAGGGCTTCTTTTAAGGGTTACCGAGGTTTCCCTGCCCATCTGTGCGTTTCAGTGAACGATGAGATCGTTCACGGTATTCCCGGGGAGCGGCGGCTAGACGAAGGAGACATAGTCTCCATAGATTTTGGGGCGATTTTTGCTGGTTTTCATAGCGATGGAGCCATAACTGTGGGAGTAGGCAGAATTAGCCCCGAGTCTCAGAAACTGCTGGCGGTTACTGAAGCAGCACTGATGGCTGGAATAAAGGCCGCACGTACTGGTAACCATCTGGGCGATATTTCGGCGGCTATCCAGAGCTACGTCGAAACAAGGGGATTTTCCGTAGTTCGGGAGTATTCGGGACACGGCGTAGGACGGGACTTACACGAAGACCCGTTAGTGCCGAATTTTGGCTCGCCTGGCGACGGCCCCTTATTGCAGAAGGGTATGACTTTAGCACTGGAGCCGATGGTTACTACCGGTGACTGGCGGACACGACTTGCTAAGAATGGATGGACAGTATTGACTGCTGATGGCAGTCTCGCGGCTCATTTTGAGCATACTATTGCTATTGACGATGGTGAACCGGAGATACTGACTCTATTATAATAACAATATGGCTAAGAAAGAAGCGATAGAGGTTGAAGGCACGGTGATCGAATCTTTACCCAATGCTACTTTTCGTGTGCAGCTAGCTAACGGACACGAGGTTTTAGCTCATATTTCGGGTAAGATGAGGAAGCATTACATTCGCATCCTACCGGCCGATAAGGTGCTGGTGGAACTTTCCCCCTATGATTTGAGTCGGGGTCGCATTACTTATAGGTTTAAGTGACATTGAGCCAGTCAGACTTTGACATGTTCATGAACAAGGTATATTATGTAAGGGTTTTTTAGAATTTTACGGTGGTTTGAACTATGAAAGTACGGTCGTCTGTTAAGCGTCGTTGTGATAAATGCAAGATTATAAGGCGACGTGGAGTCGTTCGGGTCATTTGTCAGAACCCTAAGCATAAGCAGCGTCAAGGTTAACTATAGGAGACAATTGGTATGGCACGCATTGCAGGTGTGGATATTCCCAAAGATAAAAAAGTGGCCGTCTCGTTGCAGTACATTTACGGCATCGGCCCTACTTTAAGCCGCAAAATTTTGGCTGCTAGTGGTGTTAACCCTGATACCAAAGTAAAGGATCTTAGTGACCAGGAGATTAGCCGTATTCGGGAGATTATTGACAAGGAGTATAAAGTAGAAGGTGAGCTTCGCAAGGAAGTTAGTATGAATATAAAGCGGCTTATTGAGATAGGCTGCTACAGGGGTATCAGGCATCGTCGCGGCTTACCAGTCCACGGACAGAGGACACGAACCAATGCTCGGACAAAGCGTGGTCTTCGCAAAACTGTGGCTGGACGTGGGCAAAAGCGTGGAATGGCTAAGAAATAAAGGAGTGATAAAAGTATTATGCCAAGGAAGAAGACAGCAGGAGTAAGAAAGCGTGAACGCAAACAGGTTACTGAAGGCAATGCTTATATTCAATCTACCTTTAATAATACGATTGTAACCCTCACTGACAAGAAAGGTAATGTTGTTGCCTGGGGGAGTTCCGGCACGGCCGGGTTTAAGGGTTCTCGCAAAGGTACTCCTTATGCTGCGCAGCTGGCTGCTCAGACAGCGGCTCAGAAGGCTAAGGAGCATGGGTTGCGTCAGGTTGAGGTATTTGTCCGTGGTCCAGGTAGTGGTCGCGAGGCAGCAATTCGTGCTATCCAGGCTTCTGGAATTTTAGTTACGTCGATCAAAGATGTAACGCCTACTCCACATAATGGTTGTAGACCTCGTAAGAGAAGGCGAGTATAAAAAATGGCGCGCTATACACAGGCTACTTGTCGTTTGTGTCGTCGTGTTGGCGACAAATTAATGCTGAAAGGGGACAGGTGTTTCACCTCCAAGTGCGCTTTGGAGCGGAGGGATGTGCCACCTGGATATAGTAGCGTTGCCAAGCGACGAGCCAAGAAGTCTGACCGTGGACTTCAGTTACAGGAGAAGCAGAAGGCTCGTTACACTTATGGAATTTTGGAACGGCAGTTCCGCAAGTTCTTCGCTGAGGCGGAGAGATTACCAGGTATAACGGGAGAAAACCTGTTAACACTGTTAGAGAGGCGCTTGGATAATGTAGTATATCGCTTGGGTTTCGCTAGCTCTCGGGCTCAAGCAAGGCAGTTGGTGCGCCACGGTCATTTGCAGTTGAACGGACGTAAGACAGATATCCCATCGTGTCTGGTAAAGCCTGGTGATATTATTTCCTGGCGAGAGGCTAGTACTAAGACTGAATATTACAAAGCACTGGGCCAGGAGATTGGAAACAGAACTGTTCCTAGCTGGTTAGAACTGAATAAGCAAAGACTGGTTGGTAGGGTCGTTAGTTTGCCGACCAGTGAGGATATTGAGACTAAATTTGATGTAAAAGCTATCGTCGAATATTATTCCCGGTGAGGTGTTTTTTGGTTAGTTTAGCATTACCAAGAGTTGAGTGTGTCGAAAGCACTGAGAGATATGGCCGTTTTGTCGCTGAGCCCCTGGAGAAGGGTTTCGGAATCACTATTGGCAATAGTTTACGCCGAGTGCTTCTTAGTTCTTTACCCGGTGCGGCAGTAACCTGGGTTGTGATCGAAGGTATTCAACACGAGTTTTCTACAATCCCCCATGTTAAAGAGGATACTATAGATTTTCTGTTGAACGTTAAGGCAATACGCTTGCGACCTTTGTCTCAGCGGTCCGGTAGTTTAAGATTGGAAGTGGAAGGTCCGGGAGAGGTTTGTGCGGGGGACATCAAACCGTCAGCGGATTTTGAAATCGTTAACCCTGAGCTTCATCTGGCTACTCTAGACTCGGACAAAGCTAGGCTCAGCGTCGAGTTTAATGTGGAGATAGGTAGAGGTTATGTGCCAGCCACTTCTAGCGATGGCCTGCCTGTTGGTGCTATTCCAATAGATGCGATTTTTACACCAGTGCGTAGGGTCAATTACACGGTCGAACCCAGCAGCCTCAGAGAGGGAAGTAAGCAGGAAAAGCTTGTTCTGGAGGTCTGGACGGATGGTGCTTTAACTCCAGTAGAGGCGGTTACTCAGGGGGCAACCATCCTGATTGAACAGCTCGGCTGCTTCCGTGGGCTGACTGAATCCGCCGCCTTGGAGGAGGGCGAGATATCATGGCAGCGGCTGTTGCTTCCAGAGCAGTATTCGATGCCTTTAGACCAATTGAACCTTTCCACACACACCTACAACAGTCTAAGAAGAGGGGGCATAACTACATTGGGTCAGATTTTAGAGAGAGGCATGGACGGCTTATGTGCACTGGCTGGTTTTGGGGTGAAGTCCAGAGAAGAGGTTGAGGCTGCACTTCAAAGGTTAGGCCTGCCTGTCGTTCCGAAACCTAAGGAGAAAAAGGAAAGGAAGCGAAG
>FMSI01034564.1_pt1 | contig 15606 bp, 17 predicted proteins | sample 1504471 | NCBI WGS metagenome assembly FMSI01 (sample SAMEA4475357, study PRJEB15587) | soil metagenome | biome: Soil; feature: Field | place: India | collected 2015-03-11 | depth 0 m
AAAATATCAGCAGTATTGTAGGGAAGCAAGATACCTCCTAACTGCGTCTTTGACCCTACCCGCTTGGCGTAGGGTTTCTTTTTGCGGGAATTTCGCTAAAATCTGTGAATTCCCTACCCTGATGGCCATGGCTGGTGAAGTCATTGAAATTCTCAGTGCCGATGATCTACGGCGCACTGTCACGCGCTTAGCCTCCCAAGTAGTAGAGAAGGCTCGCGATGCCCTCGAAAAATTAGTGTTGCTGGGGATTCATACCCGTGGGGTTCCCCTCGCCAAGCTCTTGGGGCAACAAGTTGAACAACTGGAAGGGGTGAGCCTCCCCATTGGTGAGTTGGATATCACGTTTTATCGCGATGACCTGGATCGTATTGGCCCGCGCACACCCCGTCAGACCCTGATTCCCGTAGATCTCTCTGGACGGATGGTGGTCTTGGTGGATGATGTGATTTTTAGTGGCCGCACCATTCGCTCTGCCCTCAATGCCGTCCATGATTACGGTCGCCCCAGTGCCATTTGGTTATTAGTACTCATTGATCGCGGGCACCGAGAATTGCCGATTCACCCCGACTTTACTGGCAAAGTGCTGCCCACGGCTCGCGATGAAGTGGTCAAGGTACTCTTGCAGGGGATTGATCAGCGGGATGGGGTAGAGCTATGGAAACCCTCTTAATCTTGGGAAGAAGATACAGGAAACCCAATGCTGTTCATCTCAAAAAAAGAAGCATTCTTTCAAATGAAGGATATATGGCTATTCAATGCCAATAGCCTTGATGCTGATTTATTTACTGAACCTTTTATTGACCTGATTGTGACTTCCCCGCCCTACAATGTGGGTCTTGAATATCGCTCAGTCAAAGAGGATGTTCCCTACAGCGATTATCTAGAATTTCGCGGCGGACGGCTTGGGGATCGTGGATGTCGCCCTCAGCGCCCTATGTGATTGCGCCTGTGGAGTTAATTGTGGTGTTGGACAAAGAGGAGTGGCGGCGCAAGAATGAATTTATAGAATCTTTATTTTTACGGTTTTTGTTAACCAAGCGATAGACCCGTCATGCCACTCCTTTGTAACTGCTTAAGGCGTGATTCTGCCCTTTCCTAAGCCATCGCGGAGATCAACGGAGAGGGGGGGATTCGAACCCCCGTTAGGTGTTACCCTAAACTTGATTTCGAGTCAAGCGCATTCAACCACTCTGCCACCTCTCCAAGGATCTCCAATCATAGCAAAGGTGAATGCCAAAGGCACACTTGGCGATCGCTCCCCCTCAAGGGAATTCTGGCGGCAAACCCCTTTACGATAAAAGTATTCAGTCAACTTAAAACTACGACGGCATGGATATTAAACAGGGTTTTGTGGGCACCGTCGGGCAGACGCCGCTGATTCGCCTCAACTACTTTAGTGACCTTACGGGCTGTGAAATTCTCGGCAAGGCAGAGTTCCTCAACCCCGGTGGCTCTGTCAAGGATCGAGCTGCCCTCTACATTATTGAAGATGCTGAAAAAAAAGGCCTTCTCAAACCCGGCGGTACGGTGGTCGAAGGGACAGCAGGCAATACCGGCATTGGCCTAGCCCACATCTGCAATGCCAAGGGCTACAAGTGTCTGATTGTGATTCCCAATACCCAATCCCAAGAAAAAATTGACCTGTTGCGTACCCTAGGTGCCGAGGTGCGCCCCGTTCCCGCTGTGCCCTACAAAGACCCCAATAACTACGTGAAGCTCTCTGGCCGTATTGCTGCTGAGATGGAGAATGCCATCTGGGCGAACCAGTTCGATAACCTTGCCAATCGCCAAGCCCACTACGAAACCACCGGCCCTGAAATTTGGGAGCAGACTGATGGCCGCATTGATGCGTGGGTAGCAGCCACTGGCACTGGGGGGACCTATGCGGGTGTGGCTCTGTTTCTCAAGGAAAAAAATCCCGCTATTCGCACTGTGATTGCTGATCCCATGGGCAGTGCCATCTATAGCTATGCGAAAACGGGCACGCTATGTAGTACCGGTAGTTCAATCACTGAAGGCATTGGCAATAGCCGCATTACAGCAAATTTAGCAGGCGCTCCCATTGATGATGCGATTCAAATTGAGGACCAAGAGTGCCTTGAGATCATTTATCAACTGCTGCACTACGATGGCCTCTTTATGGGTGGCTCCGTGGGCATTAACGTGGGGGCAGCGGTACGCCTAGCCAAGGAACTCGGCCCCGGTCACACAATTGTTACCGTGCTGTGCGATGGGGGTTCCCGCTATCAATCACGGCTCTTTAATCCAGAGTGGCTGGCCAGCAAAGGGCTACGGGTGCCAGAGATTAAAAAATGTTAAGCCTTGGGAACAATGTCTAAAATAGAGGGGTCAAAGGGGGGCAAGTAGCCGCTAGGCGTGGGTGTGGATTTTACGCGAAGCATTAGCCGTGAAAAAACAACGTTGGTTTCTCCTCTTTGCCAGCTTGGTCTGTGGGGTGGCGATCGCCCTCCATCCTGTGGCTGCACAGGCACAAACTCTCTGGCAGCGGTTACTGTTGCAGGGGATTCAGGTCATCCAACTATCAAATATTTCGCCCCGCCAAGAGGTGGCCTTGGGGCAACAAATCCATGAGCAGATGCTCCGCCAAGGGATGCGCCTTGTGCAGAATTCGGCTGCGCAAAACTATGTGAATAGCATTGGTAATCGCTTGGTCAATGTCGGCGAACGTCGAGGTGTGCCCTACCAGTTTCACATCATCCAAGACCGCCAAGTGAATGCCTATGCAACAATGGGGGGCTTTGTCTATGTCACCACCGGGCTGATGCTTCGGGCAGAAAATGAGGCGGAACTAGCCAGCGTCATTGCCCACGAAATTGGCCATATTGATCAGCGCCATGTGATTCGTCAACTGCAACAAATGGCGATCGCCCAAGGGTTAATGACCGCTGCGGGCTTGGATCGCGATCGCGGGCTACAAATGGCCATGGAACTTGCCTTTCGGCGTCCCCGCAGTCGTGAGCAGGAACTAGAAGCCGATCGCTATGGGCTGGGGCTATTGGCTCGCAGCAACTACGATCCACGGGCGATGGTGACATTTCTCCAGAAATTGCAACGGGAGGGAGGGGCACCGCCAACGATTTTGAGTACGCACCCTGCGCCTCGCGATCGCCAGTTGATTGCCGAAAATTTAATCCGCTCTGGCCTGAGCAATGAATGCGTGGTTACCCCCCAACCCCTGTGTGGCACCGATACCTGGGCCTATCAGCAACAACTGCGCTCGTTCTAATCTCGTCTAACGGGTCTTGCGCCAGCGCGCATAGCGCCCCAAGGCCGTCAGTGGAAAGTGCTGCTGGTAGTAGTGGTACTTCAAGTAAAAGTGACAGGGAAAGCCCGTGCCAGTGAAGTAATCCTCGTGCCATGTGCCATCGGCGCGCTGCGTCTGGAGAAGGTAGGCAATCCCCTTTTCAATGGCCTCTGTGGCATAGTCCCCTGTGGCATCGCCAGCGGCCAAAAGGCCAATAATTGCCCAAGCGGTTTGGGAAGCGGTGCTATCCCCTTTGCCCTTGAGGGAAGGGTCGTTGTAGCTCCAGCAGGTTTCACCCCAACCACCATTGGCATTTTGACACTGCACCAACCACTCAGCGGCACGGCGAATGCGCCAGCGATCGTAGCGAGGGGCAACAAGGGAGAGGGCTGCCAAAACCCCACTCGTGCCATAGAGGTAGTTCACCCCCCAGCGGCCAAACCAACAGCCTTCCGGTTCCTGCTCATTGCGCAAGTAAGCAAGGGCGCGATCGAGGGCACCCCTATCAAAGGCCAACTGACACCGCCCCACCATCTCCAGTACCCGTGCCGTGACATCAGCAGTATTGGGGTCAATCATTGCCTTGAGATCGCCATAGGGAATGGCATTGAGCCAATCTTGGTCGTTGTCCACATCAAAGGCCGCCCAGCCCCCCGGCCGACACTGCATTGAGGCAATCCAAGCCACTGCCCGTTCAATCGCTCGCCGTTTTAGGTTTTCATCGGGTAGGGTCACGGCATGGAGCGCCATCACTACTACCGCTGTATCGTCCACATCGGGGTAGAAGCGATTCTCAAATTCAAAGGCCCATCCCCCCGGCTGACCTTTTTTGTTTTTTACGTGCCAATCCCCATAGTCAAGGATTTGCTTGGAGAGCAGCCATTCGCCAGCTTTGACAAGGGCGGGATGATCGGGAGCAACACCTGAATCCACCATAGCGCGCATTACCAAGGCGGTATCCCAAACCGGAGAGACACAGGGCTGCACGCGATACTCGGTCTCTGTTTCAATGGCAAAGCGATCCACTGCTGCCATTCCTCGCTGCACAATGGGGTCATCCACAGCATAGTCAAGGGCACGCAACGCCAATAGGGAGTTGAGCATTGCCGGAATAATGCCACCCCAGTCGCCACTAGCTTCTTGACGCTCTAGTACCCATTCTTCGGCCGCCTTTAGCCCCTGTTCCCTAAGGGGATTAATGTTCAGGGTTTCAAAGAGTTTGAAAACGCGATCAAGGCCAATAAAGACATCACTCCAGTCGCCTTGGCGGGGCAGTTCCCAGACCACATTTGCCCGCCCTTCGGCATAGAGTTCATCGAGGGTAATGGGCGGATCCATCGCATAAACGGGCTTGCGATCCATGACAATCAACAGCGGCACCGTGCTGCTGCGTGCCCAACTGGACATTTCATAAATAGTAAAGGGGCTACCCTCTGGCAAGAGCATGATCCAAGGGGGCAGGGAGGGAATCCCGCGCCAGTCGTAGCAGCCAATGAGGGCAAGGTGCAGTTTGGTAAAGATGCGAGTTTTGCTAATGCCGCCGCGCGCAAGGATAAATTGCCGTGCCTTCACCAAGGCTGGATCCGTTGCGGGGACGCCCAAGAGCCGCAATCCCATGTAGGCTTCCACGCTGGTGCTGAGATCGCCACCATCGCCATAAAATAGCTCCCAACCGCCGTGATCCCGCTGATGGTTGCGCAAATACTGTTCCGCTTTGGCCAAGGGTAGCCGCTGTTCGGTGCCCCAGATTTTGTGCAGGAGAATCACCTCTGCGGTCATGGTCACATTGGATTCTAATTCCGCCCACCAGTAGCCCTCGGCATATTGCTGTGCAAAGAGAAAGTCTTGGCTGGCGCGAATCGCCTGTTGGAGTTGCTTTGGGTCAATGGCAGCGGCAATTGGAGTTTGCATGATTCCTCGGCTGTTAGACTCTTGGTTAGTTTAGCGGGGGCGATCGCTCCCTCGCAAGCGGCACAGACTTGGGTTAGGATCAAGACTATGTCTCTCCGTCAACACCAGCATCCCCTAATTCAGCGGCTCGCCGATCGCATTGAGCAGATTTGGCAGAGTGCTTTGCCCTTAGTCCCCTATACCCTGCCTGAGGATCTCGGTTATGTCGAGGGCAAATTGGAAGGGGAGCGGCTCACAATTGAGAACCATTGCTACCAAGCGCCGCCCTTTCGCAAACTTCACCTTGAACTGGCGCGGGTGGGAGAAAGCCTCGATATTTTGCACTGTGTTATGTTTCCAGAGCCGCGCTACGATCTGCCAATGTTTGGCTGTGACCTTGTGGGTGGCCGGGGGCAAATTAGTGCCGCGATTGTGGATCTCTCTCCTGTGACGGGTCAGTTGCCCGCTGCCTATATATCGGCCTTAAGTGCTTTGCCGACAGTCACCTTCAGTCAACCCCGTGAATTGCCCCCTTGGGGACATATCTTCTCGCCCTTTTGCATTTTTATTCGGCCACAGGGAGACACTGAGGAACAGCAATTTCTCGATCGCATTGGTGAGTACCTCACGCTCCACTGTCAACTTAGCCAGCAAGCTGTGCCCACGGATCAGCCAGAAGCCATCATTGCCGGACAACGGCAGTATTGCCACCAGCAACAGCAGAACGATAAAACCCGCCGTGTTCTTGAGAAAGCCTTTGGTAGCGCTTGGGCAGAACGCTATATGACCACCGTTCTCTTTGATTCTCTTTGACTTGTCCCCTGCTGCCTAGAACCCTTGGAGGACTCTCTCCCCGATGAACTGCATCAACCAGTGGATCAGTGAGGTTAACAGAATATCTGGAGGAAATCTTAAACTGTTCTGTTGATTTGGGAACGCCCCAATCTTCTTTACGGTCAACCCTTAGGGAGGAGGTATTAAAGGAGGCTATTCGTGCCTTCTAGGGAGCTACGAGAAGGTCCACAAGACATTTTGGATGAGATTAATGAAATTCAAGTGATGGTTGCTGATCTTAAATTTGAGGAGTTTTGCCAAGATCAGTGTACTGTAACAGCAGTCCTCTATAGTTTAGCTGTCATTGGGGAAGCTGCTGAGCTATATCCGCAAATTCCGGGGCGATAAATGCGAGCCATGCGCAGCATGACAATACATGAGTGTTTTCAAGTCGATCGATCCATTGTTTGGGAAACAGTGCAGTCTGATTTACTTGCTTTGTATAGTAGCTTGAAGGAATTGATAGGGTGCTGACCCCATCTGACAATGTGGCACTGGCAAACCACTGACCTTGGGCGCTTTCTTACCTGCGATCTCTTGCAGGGGGTTTCCCATGGCTTCTTTACTCGCGATTGGCAAGGACAAGACCTCAGCACCCTCACCGCAGCCCTAGGAACGACAGCAACCCCCCTGCGGACACAACAGGTGCATGGCGATCGCGTTGCTTTGGCAGCAGAAGTTTTGGCCAGTGATGAACGATTGGAAGCGGATGCTCTTGTGGCCACAGCGTCTGATCAAGCCCTCTGGGTGTGTAGTGCTGATTGTGTCCCCTTGCTTATTGCCGATGTGGCGAGTGGACGGGTTGCGGCGATTCATGCGGGGTGGCGGGGGACAGCCATCCAAATCTCTAAGGTCACGCTCCAGCAGATGCAAGCATTCGGCAGTGATCTTGCCAATTTACGGATTGCCATGGGGCCTGCCATTCGCGGTGAGGTCTATCAAGTGGGGCTGAATGTTGCCCGTGCCTTGGCGCAAACCATTCTTGAGGGGGTGACGGAAACCACTGACCGCGATGATCTTTACCAGCGTTTTGCGGCCCTAGACCCAGAGATGATTTTTCTTGATCCAGACCCTGAGCGACTACGAGTGGATGTCGCTCGCGTGAATCGTTTGCAGTTGCTGCAATTGGGGCTAAGGGACGAGCAAATTGCCCTGTGTCCCCACTGTACGTTTCGCGATGCTGAGTGCTTTTTTTCCTATCGCCGTGAACACCTCAAGCAGGTGCAGTGGTCGGGAATTGTTAGTCGGTTAGTATGATTGGCGTTGCCACGGGAGAATCCATTGCGCGATTGTGGAGCGATCGCCACTGCCAGCACCACGACTTTCCTGCCCTAGTCTGTGTTCTTGGCTTTACGGAAACGGCATGCATTCCCGGGATCTCGGCGGCGGGTCAAACCCCCAGCGATCGCCGAACCACAGCCCTAGCCGATGGTGAGTTCCTGCTGCGAGGCATTCAACCCCACTATCACTATCCGCTGCCACCCCTAACGGCGGGTGCTTCCCCTGCGCTGATTAGTCGTGCCCTCATTGAGGCTTTAGGGTTGCCCCTCTACGTTTTTGATGCGGGCTTACCTCTGCCGCGTCTGCCAGAGATGATCGACTTGGGGGGTGCACCGGCTCGCTGCCTAACCACGGGTGAAGCGATGACAGCCCAAACCGTAGCACACCTCTGGGAACAGGGATGGTCTTGGGGAGCCAAGCTCAGCAGCCAATATCCGTGGCTGATCATTGCTGAGTGTGTAGTGGGCGGCACAACCACTGCCCTTGCCCTCTGTGAAAGTTTGGGGATTATCGCTCGCGATTGTGTAGGCAGTAGCCATCGCCAGAGTAACCATGCACAAAAGTGGCAACTCGTGCAACAGGGGCTTGCCCACATTCCTGCTAATGCGGCTCCTTTCACTTGTGTAGCAGCGATTGGCGATCCAATGCAGGTGGTGGTTGCAGCTATGGCCCTGCGGGCGAGTCAAACCTGTGGCGTTTTGCTGGCGGGGGGGTCACAAATGATGGCGGTCTATGCCTTTGCACGGGCGATCGCCCAGTGGCGTCAGCTTCCTTGGTGTCCCGCACAAATCGTGGTGGGCACAACCCGGTGGCTGATTGAAGATCAAACGGCTCAGATTCACCGCTTGGCAGAGCGTGTCCAGTGTCCGCTCATTTACACGCAACTTGATTTCAGCACATCCCGTCATCCTGCCCTGCGTGCCTATGAACAGGGGTTTGTTAAGGAAGGGGTTGGTGCGGGGGGGTGTGCCATTGCTGCCCATCTGCTGGCGGGCTGGAGCAATTCAGACATGGTGCATATTATTGACAGGTTGGGCGATCGCTGGTCTAAAGGGAGGTGATCGCGACTTTGATTGGGGAAAAGGGGCAATTTACTGGGGATTCAGCCACTCGATACTGCCCGGAAGCTGTCTTAAAATAGGAGTTTCGACCAAGATGAGGCATCGCTACGCCCCCGGCGACGGTACACCGGATATTTGCCTTGATGTTTTTTCAGCGCCTCTGTCGGTGGGGTCACTTGAACAGCGCGATCAACATTCTTTTGGACAAACTCTATCAGTAGGGACTCATTCCCCTTGGTCAGCCAACAGTCCCAGTGCTCATGGATATCCGCAGCTTCGCTCGCGTGGTGAACTTGGAATCCCTGCTTGCGGGCAAGCTCTAAGAAGGCGTCCTCTGCTTTGAGACCGCGTTTGAGATTTTCGCCGTGCCCGTGGTTGGGTCTCATTGCCCACTTTCGGCTCGGCCATCTGCTCTCGGCGGTTCACTCATCGCCAACTGACAGGCCGCAAGGCTGGCACTGCTGTACATCTGCTCTAGGGTGGCCATTAGCTGCGCCACTTCACTGGGAACCTCATGGGGAAAGGGGGGTAACACCGAAAGCACCCCATGGGGTTGACCACTGGGGACAAGCACCACTAACTCTGGGGGGAGGGGCTGGCGATATTGGCAAAAGGAAGCATCGGTTTTCGGTGGCTCATAGAGAGGTGGGGGGGTGGGCACCACAGAGGGGGTAGTAGCCGTTGCCCGATAGTGGCGCAGGCGTTGGAGAATCTCGTCTTTGGTTTTGCCTCGCAACTGAAAGAGTAAAAACGGGTCTTCGTTGAAGTATTGCCCTAGCAAGTAATAGACTGCGCCAATATGTTTGCAGGGATTGACGGGGTCAGGGCAATTGCAGCGGCTATGGATGTCGAACTTGGTAAAGGGAAATAAACTCAGTCCGGCTTGGGTAAAGACTTCTTCAATACTGGGGGGCAGTTCTCCCGCCAGGAGCTTCGCGGCATAGAAGGCTTTTTGTGCCATGCCGTCAATGGCATATTGCCACTGCTCTTCACTAAAGGCATCCAAATGCAGTTTGACGTGATAAGGTTCGGGAGCCGTGCCTTGAACTTGGGCATGGACTTGGTTGCCCTTGAATTCCAAGGTGAGAACCCGTCCTTCACGGACATAATTGCGTGCCCGCTCTAGCCGTCGGCGCCAGCCAAAAGACTCTAGCACACCAATCCAGCGTTCACTCCACCAATGTTGACGCCCTTGAGCACTGTCGCGATCGCTCGCTGCTACCTCAACGACGGGTTCAGAGGCTACCGTTGTCGCCGTGACATCAAGCGTTGCAGGAGATGACTGCTGCTTTTGCTTTTGTTTAAGACTGGCTGCTTTGCGGGTAATTTTGAGAATCTGGGGCTGTTTCATGGGGCATATCCCACGGCTATTCTTTCTATCATAGGCTGCTGGCTTAGAGGATGAGGTCAATCTCCCAAGTGGTAATGTCCCATGTTTGCAATACATACTTGTCCTGGTGGTGGCGAATCAGCCAAAGGTGGCGATCGCCCGTAAAGCCGAGGCCATCGATCTCCTGCTCACTTTCAGCCGTACCGACAATTTCGCCACTGTGGGTCACTAAATTCAAACTATGGCGATCCGCCACCACATAGCCCCAAGGCGTAGCACAGAGAAATTGGGGACGAAACCGCAGCCCCAAGCGTTGAATCCGCCAAGGCCGCAAATGGAGGAGCATCAATAAAGGTTGCTGCGGATGATCTTCAAAGGCCGCTAGTTGCCACGGCTGGCGCTGGGCAGGGGTAAACCATGTCAGGTGGGCAGGCAGTTGGGTGTATAGCCGCCAGTGTCCTCGGCGGTCAAAGAGTTGAAAATGGGTAATGGTATGCTCCGTCTCAGGATGTTGCGATCGACCAATCACCACTCCATAGCGACGATTGAGGAGAAGGGTATCCACAAAAGTCCGTCCATGCCATTGACAACGGAGAGTCCGCTGCCCTTGACCATTGATCAGTTGGACATGAAGTTGTAATTCCGCTGCTGCACTATCAATCTGGGTTTCTGCACACCAGTAACCAGTGGCATCAATAGCTAATTGGTTCAGAGTAGAGCGAAGATGACAGTCTAGGGGGATAAGCTGGTCATGGATGCAGAAAAGCTGCGGGGGCAGCACATTGATTCGCAGCCAAGCACTCACTTCACCGCCATAGAGTTGCATGGGCAGCGGTGGTAGCGGCCATTGGCCCGTCGCTTCGGGTACAGTCTCCCTAGCTTGCCAAGCCCAGAGGCGATCGCCCACCACCCCGTAGAACTTTGTGGCTGTACTGGCAACCTGTTGGGGCGGTAGCGGCAAAGAAGAGCCTTGGGGTTCCCCCAGCCAAACCGCCGCCGGTGCCCTAGAAAACAGTAGCGGCTGCTCATGACGCTCTGCTTCAATAACCTCTAGGGCTAGTTGCACCGCCATTGTCATTTCCGCTGCACTTTTATAGCGGCGCTGCGGTAATTTATCCAACGCCTTAGCAATAATGCTCCGCACCAGAAAAGGCAGTCCCTCAGGAAGGGTATAGGGTCGGCTAAGGTGGGCAGCCATGAGTTCAGCAGGTGTGCCGTGGAAGGGGCGATCGCCAACAATCATCTCGTACATGAGAATCCCCACTGCATAGAGATCCGAAGCGGGCATCGTCTGACCATAGAAACGCTCCGGTGCCATATAGGCAGGGGATCCCGTTTGACCGCTGCCCTTAACCTCCTCAATGAGGCGTGCGACACCAAAATCGGACACCTTTGCCTGCCAGCCCGTGGCAGTCACCTCCAGTAGGATATTTTCTGGTTTGAGATCGCAGTGGAGAATGCCGCGATGATGGGCATAGGTCAAAGCTGCCAGCACATCCAAGGTGAGGCGCAAAGCCGTTGTCAGCGGTAAGGCCTGTTCTTGCTCTAGGAGCGATCGCAAGGTCCCTCCGGCACAATAATCGATTACCAAACTGCGGCTCACTTGGGGGCTATGGTGCACGCGAATATAGTCAATCGCCTGACAGCCCACCACATGGGGATGCTGAAGCGTCAGGAGAAAATTCAACTCCCGCAAAAAGCCACGGGTCAGCAATTGCCGCTCGCTGAGCACCTTAATTGCCACCAGTTCACCCGACTCGCGATTGACCGCCAGATAAACTTGTCCGTACTGGCCTTGACCGGCTAGATCCACCAGTCGGTAACGGGAGGTTTGGGCAGCACGAGCCGTGGCCAACAACGAGCCTCAACCTTCAACGAAAAACATTTCTCAGCATGATTCGCGATCGCGCCCCTGTCAATGCCGGGTCAGCAGCAAAATGAACTATCCCCTAGGAGAAGAGGATTTCTAAGGGCACCTCTTTGTTGTCCTGTTCAATACTCCCCACTTCATGGATGCGCTTGGCCAGATCCCGTGCCCGCTGATAACTGCTAATGTCCCCTTGTTCAAAGAACAGCTTCGCCGCTGTGCGCAAATCCTCTACTGCTCCCTTGCGATCGCCAAGGGTCGAGCGGGCAACGCCGCGATTGTGGTAGGCCTTGGCATAGTTCTCATTAATGCGAATGGCTTCGGAGTAGTCAAGAATCGCCGCTTCAGCATCCCCTAGACGCTGATGGGTCAGACCGCGATTGTAGTAGGCCTTGGCATAGCTGGGATCCACTTGGATCACTTGGGTATTTTTCTCGATTTCCCGCAAGCAAGCCAGCACTTCTTCAATTTGTTTTTGCTCGGTGCCGAGAATGCGGGTGTAGTCGTGGAGATCCCGTGTCCCTTGGTTGAGTTGCATGACCTGTTTCTGCACATCCTCAAGGCGATCGCGCACCTGACTGAGGGCAAGGGTGAGGTTGCCTACCTCTGACTGCTGCTGCCCTTGGGACGCCACTAGTTCAGCAATTTTCGCCTCCTGTTGCTGCACAAGGGCTTGGAACTGGTCATCCCGTTTTTTGCGGCTCACTAAGTTTAAGCCCACTGCCAACGAAAGGGGCAAAGGGGCGATCGCTGTCAAAATGGCCTGCTGGGTCGCAGCCGCCGCCACCGACAACACAACCGTTAACCCCGTTGCGCCCCATTCTAGGGATGCTCGCCCCCTGCGAGAGGGCGCGTCATGGGAATTCAAACTACGGTCTTCCATAAATGGTGCCTCCCTGAGGATGAAAATGAAGTGGTTGGTTAGGCATCCGACGTATTGGCAAGATATTGCCCCACCTGCACTTGGGTATCTTTCAACTGTGTAATCATCGTGCGGGTAATGAGTTTGCCCGCTTCTACCAAGACGCGGCCATCAAGGGGGTGCAAAATATCCTGCTCAGCCCGCCGTCCAATCAGAGACTCAATATCTTCAACCGCGTTGACATACATTCCCGAGGGTAGCTCCACCACCACCCCCGGCCCCAGTACCCGTGCCTGACAGGCCAAGCGAGAGGTGGCATTCGCCGTTGTAATCACCTCAAGGGTGCGTTGCTCACGCTTATTGATCGGGGAGAGGCTCTCCATCCCCTCTTTGATATAGACATGGCAGGTGGCACACATCCCGCGCCCGCCACACTCCTTGAGCACATGGAGTTCAGAGTCCAATAGAGCAGACAGCAAATTGTCATTGGTATTAATTGTGGTTTCCCGCGAGATGGGTTCAAGTTTGACAACTTTGGCCACTGCTCTTTTCTCCTTTTAATTTAATTTATTTTAATGACCCGTAGAGAGTTACTTTAGGATCATACTCAAGCGGCTTGAGTGCGACATAGCCGCTCCATAATCGTGTCATGATCCTGTCCCTCTTGCAGCCAAGCCTTAGCCGGTTCGACCCGCTCCCGCAAGCCCAAGACAAAGAGGTTATTGGTTGCCCCTAAGGTTTCACAGGCAGTTTGCACACAGTGGAGATTGCGACCGGTTAATTGGCTAAAGAAGGATTCTAAAATCCCCGCCTCGGCAGCGCATTGGGGCTGACCCGTATTTTTGGGAGCCGCCGCCGCAAAGGGGGAGTCCCAGGTTTTTACCACCAAAAAGCCCTGTTGGTAGAAGCTCACGTCGAGATCAATCGTGCCCCAGCCGTGGGTCTTCCAGCATTCCTTGAGGCACTGGAGAAACTCCACCATTTCCATTTCCGCAAGGGGACGGCGATAGTACTCGCTGACCTCCTCGACAAAGCGGCGATAAAAGTTCTTACCCCACCAGCGACCACAGTTAAAGAGCACGACCCCACAGGCCTGCCCCACTTCTTGATCGAGACCGGCATAGATGGCTTGGAGCAAAATATCGGGTAGGGCAATCAGACGGGCACCTTTGCGGTTTTCAATCAGACCCGTTTCAAAATCCCCCTGTACATAAGCATCGGCAGCGTAGTAATTGCCGGGGATGATGGGGTCTTTGACTAAATCAGCAACGGAGATCATAGGACATCCTCATTCGTAGGCATAACAAGCACTTTCAGCAGACTTCCAACCCTAACCTAGGCGTGGACAGAAACCACCGCTGGCAAGCCCACAAGGGTCGCTTGGGCGTGATCCAACAGCGGCAAAATCAAGTCCTGCTCGGCGGCGGTGAGCATTTCCTGGAGGCGGGCACTGAGAAGCTCGTGGCAACTGCTCCATAGAGTTTGGGTTTGGTGGGCGTTGACCACTTCCGTGAGCCACTCGAGGAGCCGATGCTGCAAAAACTCCGGATTATTCAGGAGCATTGCCATGGCGGCATAGCGTAGTAGGGCGATCGCCTGACGCAACACTTGCTCAAGGGTTTGGGGATTTTCGGTGGGGTATTTCTTTTGCAGGGCGTCGGCCACGGGCTGAAAGATTTCAATTTCATGATCCCGCAGAAATTCGTAGGTGCTCAACCGCTGCTGCAGCGACTCGATGTGGTGGCGGAAGACTTTGATGTCCACATTGCTGAGGTAGTTTTCTTCGGCTTTGTAGTAGAGATTCATTAACTCGGTGTGCATAGAGGTCTCCTAAAACAGGTTGGATAAATCTAAGAGGGTGACTTCGGGTTCGACGGGGACAGGGGGTGGCGCTTCCACTTTGCTCACTTGGGCAATCACAGGTTGGCCTGCCCAAGGCAAATTGGCACAGAAGTCTTTGACCGATAGGCGCCAGAGGCACAGACTCGGCTCGAGGGAAATGGCCTGATCCGGACGGCCTTCCCAATTGAGTTGGCGGAAGAAGGTTTCTACCGACCAAGCAGCCCAAGGGGTGGCAGGGGCAGCAACGGGAGGAGCCACCATTTCCTCCTCTGGGGGGGGTGCGATCGCAGGCAAGATGACCCCAATCCCTTCCCAGTTCATGTGACCAAAGAAGTCCTTGACACGGTAGCTGGGCCATTCTGTGGGACTCGTGGCGGCGATCGCCCCTTTGACCTCAAGCCCAAGCCAATTGACCCGCTGCCAAAATTCGCCAACTTTCAGGGATTGCCAATTGAGTATCACAGCTTTCGCCACCGGCTGCTGCCGCACCAAGCCCAGCCAGTTCAGTTCCTCAAAGAATTCAGCAACGGTTTGCTGTTGCCAATTACCGTTTAGGTTTTTCATAGACCAGTTCTCCACTGCGGAGCCGTTTTTCAATATCTTTGGCGGAGGCTCCTTCGTTTTGCCAGAAGGCAGCGGCATCAATGCGATCCTGCTTGCCGAGCAGGAACTTGCAGTAGGTTTCTCCCATAGCGTAGCACTGGATTTCAATACAACTGAGTTCTTTTTGAATCAGGCCGCTAAAGAAACCAGCAAAGAGGCCAGCATAGAGATGGCACACGGGTCGGCCAACGTCCCCTAAGGTACGCGCCACAACCGAATCAAAGATATTAATGAACATGAAGCCATGTTTTTGCTCACTGAGATCCACTTCCCAGTTGCCCCAGCCTTGGGTTGTGCAGGGCCACCACCAAGCTTCGAGGACATAGGGGAGCCGCATTTGCTTGATCCCCTGCTCGTAGCCATATTCCGTGGGAAACCACTCTTGGAAAAAGCGGGCATCGCGGCGTCCCCATTCTTCACCAATTTTGTACATGACGACGCTGGAGGCAGGGCCAACTTCCTCTTCAAGGCCCTCAATGAGGCCAATGATGAAGTCTTCGGTAACTAGGAGGTTACGGGCATTGTTCCAATCGGTGTAGGTACCGCGATCGCTATCGAATTGAAAGAAGTCCCAAAAAGCGTAGTGATGGTGGCGTTTCGGGTATTTTTTGCGCAGGAGATGGTTCACACCGTAGCGATCGCCAGCGGCGGCTTGGGGTCGGGAACTGGTTATGGTCATAGGGCGACTCCATCAAATAGCGTCAAGAATATCGACAAAGACAATTGGGAACTCAAGTCAAAAAAGCATAGAAGCAATCATTCAGCAAAAAA
>FMSI01075378.1_pt1 | contig 15599 bp, 13 predicted proteins | sample 1504471 | NCBI WGS metagenome assembly FMSI01 (sample SAMEA4475357, study PRJEB15587) | soil metagenome | biome: Soil; feature: Field | place: India | collected 2015-03-11 | depth 0 m
TCCTACTATCAATCTCTAACGGGGTCTGGTTTTTTGGTTTTATTTGACTAAGGAGATTGTTCCAGTAATTGCAAAATCATTTTTAATCTGTAGAGTTATCAATTTACAGAGGTTATGGGATTATAGTTGTAAATTGGGGAATTATCAGCAGATTGTGTCTTGATTAAATCAATTAATTGTATATAATCTACAAAGGAGTGAAAATGGAAGAAGAGAAAAGACCACCCATAAATGTTGAACTAAGCCCTGAACATTCAGACGGGGTATATTCAAATTTTGTCCTGATTGCACACTCACCTTCTGAATTCATCCTTGACTTTGCAAGGATGTTGCCAGGACTACAAAAGGCAAAGGTATTCTCAAGAATAATAATGACTCCACAGAATGCGTTTTTATTAAAAGAGGCACTTGAAGAAAATTTAAAAAAGTATGAAGAACGATTTGGAAAAATTAAAATCTTTGGTAAAGAAGAGAAAGAAATCGGTTTTAAGTAAGGTTGTAAATTTCTTTCTCAATTCTGAATATAAGGCATATCTCGTGGGTGGTATCCTGAGGGATACATTGCTTGATAGAAAGACAAGGGATATTGATATCTCGGTCTGTGGTGACGCAATCAAGGCCGCATATCAATTAAATAGAATCCTTAAAGGCAAAATTGAAGTCCATAATGATTTTAAAACCACAACGATACTTACCGGAAGAACAAGGATTGATATTGCTATGACAAGGGATGAAACATATCCTAAACCCGGGGCGCTACCAGTTGTATTCGAATCTGATATCTACGGTGATTTAAGACGGAGGGATTTTACAATAAACTCAATGGGACTTTTGATTTCAAAGACAAATCCCCGATTGATTGACTCTTTTTTTGGTCTCAAGCATCTTGAGAATAAATGGATAAAGGTTATACACCCGAAGAGTTTTATGGATGACCCGACAAGGATGTTTCGGGCACTCAGATATAAGAACCGATTAAATTTCAAACTTGAAAGAAGGACTGAAAAATTATTGATTGAGGCCTCATGGCTCAGGGTATTAAAAAAGGTATCAAAACAAAGGATTCTCAATGAACTCAAACTGATATTTGAAGAAGATACATATTTAAGGACACTAAAAGACCTTCACAAATACGAGATTTTTACATTTGATATAAAAAAATTGAATACCCTCAAAAAAATACCTCCTGATTTGAAATATTATCATTTTTTAAGCCTTCTTGAAGACAATTTTCCTCTGAGCAATGAAGAGGCAAAGATCGTGAGCAATTTTAGAAATTTTGAGCGCATAAAACAGAGTCTGAAAAGGGCAAAATCAAATAGTGAGATCTATTATTCCTTGCATAATGTAGACAAAAGTTTGATAAGAACCATATTTCTTTTATATAAAAGTCTCAGAACCAAAATCCGCAAATTCTATGCACTTAATAACATAAAACCATTGCTAAATGGTGATGATTTAAAAGATTTAAAAATCAAACCCGGTCCGATTTTCCGTGAAATCCTTACTGGGATTCATAAAATGCAACTTGATAAAAAAATAAAAACCAAAAAAGAGGCAAAAGAGGTGGTGAAAAAATGGCTGAACGTGGATTAGAATTGTTGTTATCATTACCCCCGTTATTACTAGCACTAACGGTCCATGAATATTTTCATGGCTATGTGGCATACCGAATGGGAGACCCGACTGCAAAATTCGCAGGAAGGCTCACTTTCAATCCATTAAAACATATTGAGCCGATTGGTTTTATTTCTTTTTTGCTTTTCAGGTTTGGCTGGGCAAAACCCGTGCCAGTAAATCCTTACAATTTCTACAACTATAAAAAGGGAATGATTCTCACATCGATTGCCGGACCAGGCTCCAACCTTGCCCTGGCATTCATTTCCGGTATTATAATAAGATTAATGAATTCATCTTTTACTGCAGAGTCAATCCTACCATTATACATTATGCTCAGATTAAGCCTATATTTCAATCTTGTCCTTTGTGCATTCAATCTTATCCCTGTGCCACCACTTGATGGTTCAAAGGTTTTTTTCCATTTATTGCCGGATAGATACAGCTATATCCACCATCAACTTGAAAGGTATGGTTTTCTTATTCTTATAGGACTTATCTTCATTAATAATATGGGAATACCGATACTCTGGGGATGGATAGGACCATTTGTATCCTTCTTCAGCAGGATCTTTGCCGGGACAGGATTATTTATGTAAAAAGGAGGGCAGTATGAAGAAACTATTGAAAACCCTTGGTATAGTAATCGGTATACTGGTGTTAATTTTTGTGATTGGATATATTGTAATAAGTTCTTTCCTCACGCCAGCATACATCCGCAGCACTGTGGAAAAAATATCATCCCAGGCAATAAACTATCCGGTTGGGGTTGGAAATGTATCGTTAAAATTAGGGTTTAAAATCGCAATAGGCATTGATAAACTTTCATTAAAAAATCCACCGGGTTTTACAGACAGGAACATGGTGGATATTGAAAAGATCAACCTAAATCTGAAACTCTTTCCCCTGCTCAGAAGGCAGATTGTGATAAGCAGTATCACAATAAATGGTGCAGTCGTAAATATTGAAAGGAACAGAGACAATTATTATAACATTGCCGTTCCAAAACTGCAAAAAATGGAAGGACCCGATTTTAAGGTTGCGGTTGATAAAATAGAAATCTCAAAAACCGAAATCAATTATAGCGATGCAATCACAAAGACCGAATTCAAGATTAAAAATGTGAACCAGACATTAGATTTCCGGCAGAGTTTGATTTCAATAAATGGCAAACAGACGATAGATATAGCAAAGACCAAAGACCTTCCTGCATTGACACTGAACATTGAAAACAGGGTTGTTTATGACACACTGACAACAAATGTTAACATAGAAGAAATAAATGTGGAATATGGAACGGCAAAGGTAAAGGTATCAGGGAATCTGGAAAAATCTGAATTGTTAAATGTCAGTGCAAATCTGAACATATATGATTTGTCAAAAATGATAAATTTCATACCGGAAAAATCAAGACCCGAAAAACTATCTGGTTCAATAAAGGCTGATGCTACAATCTTAGGGACAACAAAAGAACCAAAGGTAAATGGTAAATGTGAACTCGTAAATATTACTATAAAACCCAAAGGCGTTACCCAGGAAATTCAAAAAATCAATGGCAGTTTTAGTTTTGATTTAAATTCAATCAAAAATGTGATTATCCAGGGTATATTCGGGACTTCAAGGTTTGATATAAGCGGTGGAGTGAACAATCTCAAATCGCCACTGCTTGACCTGGTTGTAAAGGCGTCATTAAATCTGAAAGATATAGAACAAATCTCTGCCCAGACAGGAGGAATAAAACTGTCAGGAAGTGCAAATTTAAATATTGCAGTAAAAGGAAATTTGGAAAAACCAAACTATTTTGGTGATTATACGGTCGTGGATGCAACGATAGATGGTATTGGACTTGTAAAACCCATAACTAATCTCAGGGTAAAAGGAACACTCCAGAAAGACGGAGCAAAGATATCTGAATGCACAGGACATATTGGAAGGTCTGATTTCTCATTCAGTGGTTATTTATCAAACTTTGACAAACCTGTGATTCAGATAAACAATTCTTCAAATCTCATTGACCTTGATGAGTTATTTCCCAAGACAAGAACCGAAAAAAAGGTAGAGCAGAAAGGAATTCCAGTAACGATACAGGGGAATGTAAGGATAAACAAACTCACAGGAATGGATATGGAATTCAAAAATATAAACACTTCATTTAAATACGAAAATGGTATTGTTGATATAAATGATTGCAGGGCAGAGACATTTGATGGACAGGTTGAATTTGACTTTTATTACAACACGAATAGTCCTGAACCATATCGGATAAAAACAAGGATGACAAACATAAATGTCCAGAAATTCTTCAAAAGGTTTTTGAAATTTGAAAATCTGCAGGGAACATTATCCGGTGTAAATAATTTTCAGGGAAGGGGATTTGGGCAGAAACAGGTGATAGCAAATCTCACGGCAAGCGGGAATGTGAAACTCACAAATGGTGTATTCAACAACTTTGAATTCCTGAACAAACTCTGTGACTGGCTTGGATTGAAGGATAAAAAACTAATTCCCGTGAATGACCTTGTATGTTCATTCAAGATTGAAAATGGAAGGTCAAATATTGAAGACTGGTCTATGGAGAGTGGGATAGGAAACTTTCTTGTAAATGGTTGGATAAAACTTGATGGAATGATAAATCTCGTGATAACACTCACTCTCAATAAAAAAGAATCAGATATACTGAAGAATTATCGTGGCGATTGGGTATTGTATTACGACCCGCAGGGAAGGGCAACGATTGATATAATTGCAAGCGGGAAATTATTATCGCCACAATTCAAACTTGATACAAACAAGATAAAAGAAAGACTCAAAGGCAAGATAAAAGATGAGTATGATAAAAAGAAAAAGGACCTTGAGAATAAATTGAAAGACCTGTTTAAAAAATAATGCCCGAACTACCCGAAGTAGAGACGATAAAAAGGGAATTAAGAGCAGAGATAATAAACAAAAGAATAACTGGGTGTAAAATTCTTAGAAAAGATATCATTGGTTATCCTACACCTGAAAAATTCTGTAAAGGGGTGATGAATGAGACAATCTTAGATATAACGAGGAGGGCAAAATATCTGATTTTTGTGCTGAACCATGAGAAAAGGCTGATATTCCATTTAAGGCTATCAGGAAGTATAATTGTATTTAGTGCCGAACAAAATCCGCCACAAACAAAATTAAATTTTAAATTCCATAATTGGGATTCCAAAATAGAAACCATACGATTCAATGAAAAAACAAAATATGTGAGATTGTTATTAGCGTTAGAAGATAATTTGCTTTTATTCTGTGAGCCGAGGGCATTAGGAAGGGTTTATCTGATAAAAGCAAACGAGAGACCACATGTTTTAAAGGGATTTTTCAATCTCAGTTATGAACCTTTATCCCCGGAATATGACTTCCAGTATTTCAAAGATAAAATAAAAAAACGCAAGGCAAAGATAAAATCGGTATTGCTTGACCAGTCTATATGCGCAGGTGTAGGAAACATCTATGCGGATGAGGCACTTTTCCATGCGGGTATAAGACCGACGAGAAAGGCGAATAGACTAAAGACTGAAGAGATATTCAAACTCCTGATGGCACTGAAACAGGTATTAAAGAAAGGGATTGATGAATGTGGAACAACTGTATCGGATTATAAAAGAACCGATGGGAAAACAGGGAATTTCCAGAAGTTTCTCTATGTTTATGACCGCGAAGGCAAACCCTGTAAGAAGTGTGGAGAGAAAATCGTCATAACAAAGGTTGGGTCAAGGTCTGCAAGGTATTGTCCAAAGTGTCAGAACTAAAGGTATTGTCAGTGTTGCACAGTGATGGAGTATGACTAATCCGGGTCAGGAATTTAAACCTGTAATATTTATTGACTTCAAAAAAATTCTATGTATATTTAATGTATGGAAGATTTCTCTACGCGTTATGAACCGAAAGGAATAGAAGAGAGAATATACGATTTCTGGCTAAAAGAGAATCTATTCACGCCCGCATTGAATTCAAACAGACCATCTTATACAATAACCATTCCCCCACCCAATGTTACAGGAAGGCTCACCCTCGGGCATATACTCAATAATACGATACAGGATGTTCTGATAAGATATAAAAAATTGTGCGGCTATGAAACACTCTGGATTCCAGGAATGGACCACGCAGGGATCGCCACCCAGGTAAAGGTTGAAGAAGAAAGACTACTGCCAAAAGGAATAAAAAAAGAAGATTTAGGACGGGAAAGGTTCCTTGAAGAGGTCTGGCAATGGAAAGAAGAATATGCAAATGTTATCAGGATGCAGTTGAAAAAAATGGGCTGTGCATTGGACTGGACAAGGGAATGTTTCACACTTTCTGAGGAATATTCAAAAAAAGTAATAAAGGTTTTTGTCGACCTTTATAAAAAAGGTTTGATTTACCGCGGTGAGAGAATAATCAACTGGTGTCCAAGGTGCCTCACCGCATTATCTGATGAACAGGTTGAAATAGAAGATAAATCAGGAAAACTCTATTACATAAAATATCCGATAAAAAATTCTAATAGGTTTGTCACTGTAGCCACAACCAGGCCCGAAACAATGCTCGGAGATACTGCAATATGTGTAAATCCGAATGACGAAAGGTATAGAAATCTTGTCGGCAAAACTGCCATCCTGCCGATTATGAACAGAGAGATACCAATAATCGCGGACGGATATGTTGACCTTGAATTTGGCACCGGTGCACTCAAGGTTACACCTGCCCATGACCCATTTGACTTTGAATTATCAAAGAAACATAATCTTCAGATAATAAATATTATGAATCCTGATGGCACTATAAATGAGAATGGTGGTATGTATAATGGAACCGAAAGATTTGCGGCAAGGAATAAAATAATTGAACATCTTGATAGATTAAAACTTCTGGAGAAAACTGAAAATTACACCGTTCCAATGGGGATATGCGAGCGGTGTGAGACACCGATTGAACCAAGATTATCAAAACAATGGTTTGTAAAAATGAAGCCACTTGCTGGACCAGCCCTTGAGGTGGTTAAAAATGGAAAGGTTAAGATATATCCAAAGAGATGGATAAATTTATATAACCACTGGCTTGAGAATGTGAAAGACTGGTGCATTTCAAGACAGCTGTGGTGGGGACACAGGATACCGATATACTACTGCAACAAATGTTATGACGCAGAAAATAGAAAGACCGATGAAACGACAAAAGGAATAATTGTTGCCGAAACAAAGCCGGAAAAGTGTCCGGATTGTGGTTCAAGCGATATATATCAAGATGAAGATGTCCTTGATACTTGGTTTTCATCCTGGCTCTGGCCTTTTGCAACACTGGGCTGGCCCGAGGAAGCCACAGATTACAAAAAGTTCTACCCTACCCAGACCCTTGCCACCGGCTGGGATATCATCTATCTATGGGTCGCAAGGATGATAATGGCTGGGCTTGAATTCACAAATAATATCCCTTTCTCCAATGTTGTATTCCACCCAATGATTAGGGATGAAAAAGGCAGGAAGATGTCAAAGAGTCTTGGGAATTCACCAGAACCAATGGATTTGATTGACAGATATGGTGCTGATGCCTTGAGATTCGGGCTTATGCTCATAACACCCCGCGAGCAGGATGTGCTTTATAACGAAAAGTCGATTGATGTGGGAAGAAAATTTTGTAATAAACTGTGGAACGCAGCCAGACTTTTACATACATCATTCCCTGAAATATCAGAAGAACTTTCTGACGAACTCTCGGATTTTGATATCTGGATAATAGACGAGTTTAATAAATTATTAAAAGATGGAGAATATCATTACAAAAATTTTGAATTGAATACACTGAGCAAAAAACTTTATGATTTTGTCTGGCATATATTCTGTGATTGGTATCTTGAGATAATAAAAATACCACCATATAATAAAAAGAATGTATCAAAATATCTTTTAAAGCAATTGCTGAAGGTACTCCATCCATTTCTCCCGTTTATAACTGAAGAACTCTATCAGAAATTTTTTCATAAGCAAAAGAGCATATTGCTTGATGAATATCCAAGAATAATTGACATCCCTAAACCAGTGCCAATAATTGAAGAATTTATAAAACTGATTGAAGAATTGAGAAATATTCGTGGACTATTTTCTATCCCCCCGAACGAGACATTGAACATAGTCATATCAACGGATGAAGAAAGAAAGAAATTTTTTGACTCCAATACGCAATTATTTCAGAAACTGGCAAAGATAAATAGTGTTGTCTTTGGAACAAAGCCCAAAACTTCTTCGGCAACAATTGTAATGCCAAAAATTTTATGTTATGTGATATTGAAAGGAATCGCTATTGATAAAGAAAAGAAACGACTTGAAAATGAGATTAACTTTTTGACAAAAAGGATTGATGAATTAAAAAACCGGCTGAATAATCCTAACTATATTGACCAGGTCAAAGCCGAAGTGCGGGAAAAAGAAGAGAAGAGGCTTGAGGAATCCCTGACCAGAATTGAATATATAAAACAGGCAATAGAGAATTTATGAAATACATTTCCTGGGTAATAATCGTTATTCTTATAATCTTCGGCTATTATTTTTACAGGACACAATACCTTCCAATCAAAAATAGGACCGATAAACTGAAAGAAGAAATAAGAATGTGGGAAGAAACGATAAAGAGTGAAAAAGGTATCCGGGGTGATTTTGAACGATTACCATCCAATAAATTTTTTGAAAATGACAAACTGACACCTTATGGTGAGGTTGAGATAATGCGAAGGTTTGACCGCCATTACAAAGGAATAGAGATATACATATCGGCACCGAATGCACTGAAAAGAATGGCAGAATTAGTGAAATTCCTACAGGAACAGAGAATGGACTATATGTCAATGTATTTCACAGCAGTAATTGATTCCATTGAGAGATTTGATTACAAGTATACAAAATGATGAAAATCTCGGATAAAAGGATTCTGATTGGGATGCTGGTCATTTTATTGATAAACCACGCATTTGCAGAAAAGAAGTCAGCTGGAAAGGCAATGCTACTCTGTCTATTGCCCGGGGGTGGGCAGTTTTATACTGAACGGTATGTGCCGGGTTTTGTCATTGGTGCAGGTGAGATAACGCTCGGCTATTTTGCATATAAAAATCATATTGAAAAAAATTATGCCGCAAGGAATTCTTTTTTATGGTGGGAATTATTTTTATTCGGCTATTCTCTTGCAGATGCCTATGTCGGTGCAAAAATGTATAAATTTGATTTGGAATGTAATATTGATAAGGTCAGCCTTGTATACAAGATAAAATTTTAGTGTCTGGGATTCTCTTTTACTTTATCAACTGCCTTTAACAATTCAACAAGAACCTGTGCCTGCAATTGGTCCTTACTCAAATTAAACATCGTCATAATGTGCCCAACTTCGCTTGATACATACATTGCAGGAAGATTATTAAGCGTGAGCGTCATTATATCCTGATAACAGTTTGCACACCGACAAAGGTTTGGGTTCTGTTTATAAAGCATTTGTAGCTCTTCACGAACAATCTTTTCAATATAATTTTCGGGTTTTATCTCCATCAGACCTCCTTTCGGTCAGAGACATCCGGCTACGATATGATATATAAAATTTTAAACAAATTTTAAATATTTAAACAAACAAGCCCAAAGACCATACTGACAACCATTCCCCTTATCTAATAACCATCTGTTTTAAACCCCTTAATCATCCTTAAAAATTCCTGCTCATCAATTATCTTAACACCGAGTTTCTTTGCCTTCTCATACTTTGAACCCGGCTCTGTCCCGACAACAACATAATCGGTCTTTTTTGATACGGAACTTGAAGGATGGCCACCGAGTTTACGCACCATCATCTGCGCCTCTTCCCGGGTCATTGATGATAACTCACCGGTGAAGACAAAGGTCTTAGTCTTCAATGGTCCCTCAGCAATGACCTTTTCTGTCTCAAATTTCAATCCTGCCTTTTTTAAATTGTCAATAAGACGGCGATTTTTAGGACTCTTGAAATAATTTATTATCCCCTCAGCAACGACCTCGCCTATGCCCTGGATGGAAGTGAGTCTTTCCATATTCGCATTCATAAGGTTGGATATGTTCTTGAATTCATTCACCAGTAAATTAGATGCATTTATCCCGACATTGGGAATTCCCAGGGCATAAAGGACATTTACGAAATCCCTTTCTTTACTCTTTTTAACTGCATCTATGAGATTTCGGGCAGACTTGTCCCCCATTCTTTCTAAATCGGCAATCGTCTTAACATCAAGTTTATAAATGTCATCAAAACTTTTAACAATACCAAGGTCAACGAGTTTGTTCACCAATACCCAGCCCAGCCCTTCTATATCCATTGCCTGTCTTGAGGCAAAGTGGAGTATCGCAGCCTTTATCTGTGCCGGGCAGGAGGCATTCACACATCTCCAGTCTGCCTCTTGTTCAAGACGATATATCTTCTCTTTACAGACCGGACATTTATCCGGAAATTTAAAAATTTTTTCTTTTCCGATTCTACGCTCTTTTACCACACCAACAACCTTCGGAATGACCTCTCCACCCTTTTCAATTATGACATAATCACCAATCCTGATATCTTTTCTTTTTATTTCATCCTCGTTATGCAATGTTGCCCTTGAGATAGTGCTACCAGAAAGAGGAACTGGCTCAAGTATTGCAACCGGTGTGACCCTTCCTGTCCTTCCAACCTGCAATTGTATATCCTTTAATTTTGTTATTGCCTGGCGTGCCGGATATTTGTATGCAATTGCCCAGCGTGGACTCTTTATTGTATATCCGAGTAATTCACGGTCAGCAAAATTATCAACCTTTATAACCAGACCGTCAACCTCATACTCAAGCCCATCACGCTTATTCTCCCATTTTTTCATATAGTCTATGACTTCTTTGATATCGTTACAGAGTTCAATGTGCGGAACAACCTTGAATCCTGCATTTGCGAGTTTTTTCAAAGTCTCATAATGAGATGTATGGTGTGTCCCGGGCTGGACTGGTATCGTATGAATAAAAAGGTCAAGGTTTCTCTTTGCAACTTCTTTGGGGTCAAGGAGTTTGAGTGTTCCTGCAGCAGCATTGCGGGGATTGGCAAAGATTGGCTCACCCAGGTCTTCACGCTCTTTATTTATCTTTTCAAAATTCTTTTTTGAAAGATATACCTCTCCACGAACTTCAATATTCTTCAGTTCATTATCATCGGTCATTAATACAAGTGGCACGGATTTTATGGTCTTTATATTCTGTGTTATATCATCACCTTTTATCCCATCCCCTCTTGTAGCACCGAGTATGAATTTCCCATTTTTGTAATGGAGTGCCACTGCGACACCATCTATCTTTAAAGTCACCTCATATTTCACCTGTCTGCCAAGACCTTTTTTTACGCGTTTATCAAACTCAAGGAGTTCTTCTTCTGAATAGGTATTATCGAGGCTGAGCATCTTGTTTTTGTGTTCAACGGTTTTGAATTCTTTTAATGGTTCTCCGCCAATGCGCTGGGTAGGTGAATCCGGGGTTATCAGTTCAGGAAATTTCTGTTCAAGTTCTACAAGTCTTTTGTATAACTGGTCGTATTCATAATCTGAAATAACAGGCTGGTTTAATACATAATAGCGATAGTTGTGGTAATTTATCTCTTTGCGAAGTTTTTCTATCTCCTGTTTTGCATCTTCAACTTTCATTGAATTATTATAGGGAATTTTTCACAGGTGTCAAGATTTCGCTTTAGATTGAAATTGCCATGCATCCACATCAGGTATTTGCTTCTTCCATTATCTTATCACCTGAGGATGTGCCAATACGTGTTGCGCCTGCCTTTATAAAAGCAACCGCAGTCTTATAATCCCTTATGCCACCCGAAGCCTTTATGCCGAATGTTGAACCAACCACTTTTCTCAATAACTTCACATCTTCAATCTTTGCCCCTGCCTTAGAAAAACCGGTTGATGTCTTAACAAAATGGGCACCACTCTCTTTTATAATATTTGCCGAGGCAATCTTTTCTTCCTCGGTCAAAAGACAGGTTTCAATTATCACCTTTACTATCTTTCCCTGTGCTGATTCAACAACCGCCTTTATCTCTTTTCCTACATATTTGTAATCCCCGGACTTCAAACGTCCTATATTCATCACCATATCAATCTCATCACATCCAAGTTTTATAAGTTCTTCTGTGGCAAAGGCCTTCGCCTTTGGCGTTGACGCACCGAGTGGAAAACCAACCACGCTGCAGACCTTTATATCTTTCGGCAATTCTTTTCTAATGAACTCAACCCAGGACGGATTGACAACCGCACAACAAAATCTGTATTTTTTTACACCTTTAATAAATTTCAAAATATCATTTTTTGTAGCATCGGGTCTCAAAATTGTCTGGTCAATGTATTTATTGATTTCTTGAACAATCATATAACCCCCATTCTCTATCATCATATCCTACCTTGGTAAGATACCAAGATAAAAATAGAATCGCTATGGTCAGACACTAATTCCCTTTTAAAAGGACGATTTTTTGTTTAAACATCAACCTCTTATCGCTATGGATAATAAATATCATCAAATCTCTGTTTGAGTGTCCAGTAGAGATAGATTGAGAAGAAATCGGATTGAATTTGTTTTTTCTCTACCAATCTTCTGCCTTCTTTTATCTTTTTGATGTTGAATAGATATATACCTGACCTTGTCTCAAAAATTTTTCTTTCGCCTTTCTTCGCTTCAAAAACAGATTTTGAAAGAGGAACCATTGCGTCGGGATAGACTTCTTTCTTTAAACTCAATTTTTTTATTTTCTTTACCGAATCTCTAACCATTGCACTATCCTTATCCCATTTTACAAATGCATATTCAATCACCCGGTGCGGAGGTTCAAATAATTTATCCGGAATCTTCAAAATCGTTCTGTTCAAATATTCAAATCCTGCTACATCTGATCTTATTTTTTGGAGAAAACCATCTCTGTCTAAACCCATTGTTGATAAATCTCTATCAGGATTTAACGATAATGAAAATAGGAATCTTGCAAATTCAAATTCTTCACCATATTTTATATATACTCTGCCTTTCTCAATCCATTCTGGTTTTGCTAATTCTTTAAAGAATCCATTCGTATCTTGATTTTGGATAATTCCTGGTGTGGAATCCAACAAAATCATTGTGCTATCTAAAAGAATACCCAAATCTGCCATTGTATCAAGCGCAGCGAAATCAAAATAGGATATTCCTTTTCCTCCTGCCTGACGAACATAACTAATTTCGGTATTTGCCTGGAGTTCCATCCCTTTCCACAGAAATCCTATACCCATTATTGCTGAAGGAAAATTATACAAAGAAAAATCCAAAAAATCCTTAAAAAGTTTTGTGTCTGTGGTATACGACATCACAACTGGATAATCGATCAAATCCTTCCATTCCCACCAGTTCTGTGCATACTGATATGCTGCCCTTGATGGGCTTGAAAAGACCGCACAGGAAATGATACAGTCTTTATTGATATTTTTGATTACAGGTCTAACCTGTTCCAAAAAATTATAAATTGTTCTCTGTCGTTTTTTATTCTCAAGAAAAAAATTATATACAACCCAACGATTGAAAAAATCCAATTGGGGGTATCTCAAAAGTGTAAGCCATCGCATATCACGACTACCCTGTCCTGAAATCAGACCTACGACAAGCGTATCTTCTATACCCCAGAAAATTCCCGGAAATCTTATGAAATCAAAATGTATGCCATCAACTTTATGTTTTATGACAATCTCTTCACATATCTTTTTCAAAAAATCCTTAACTTCTTGACTGTATGGATTTATAAAAGTTCCCTCAAGACCAAAGTCCTTTTGTTCTTCTGGTGAATAATTAATCATACTTCTGCCTTTTATATCTTTCAATAACCATTCAGGATGTGTATAATAAATGTGCCTTGTGGAGTCCGGAAAACTATCCAGAGACCAGACAAGAAATGTATTTATCCAGGCATGGACTTTCATATTTTTCTTTTTTGCATATTTGATTATGGAATCGAGAGGAAAATAATCAGGTGGGGCATTTTTTGACAGATACTGACTCCGGGGCAGTATATCGGATTTATAATATGAAGACCCCCCAATAACGACCTGGACATAAAGGTCGGTTATAGTTAATTTTTCTGCAAGATTTATTATCTGAGGTATTGAATTAGGAGAAGCAATGGATATTGCCCTAACCCAGAGACCCCTTTGAAAACCAAACAGAAATGTCAATAATAAAAGCGCCATTTATCTTCCAAATCTCTGCCCTAAATCATCAAGGCTCATCTTTATGACGATAGGCCTTCCATGAGGACAGATAAATGGATTCTCACATGCAAATAAACGGTCAATGAGATTCTGCATTTCTGCAACCGAAAGCCTCTGCCCTGCCTTTATTGCCATCCGGCAGGCAATGACCTTTGCCAGTTCACTTTTCTGATTCATCACTTTACCAAGACTTCCAATCTCGCTAAAAAATCCCTTGAGGTCTTCCCTTGTAATCCTGGTATCCGAAGGGAGTGAGTCAATGACAAGGGTGCGGGCAGAAAACTCCTTGAATTCTATACCAAGTGCCTTCAAACTTTCTTTTGTCATCTGGTATATCCGGTACTCTTCAGGTGTGAGTTCAATGGTAATCGGAAATAGTAAATGCTGTGAAGAACCCCGATTATTCATAATAGACTCATATAATATCCTTTCGTGTGCCGCATGCTGATCAATGATTATCAATCCTGTGCTGGTCTGGGCAAAGATATATGTGTTGTGTAACTGCCAGAAATCTCCAGTCTCACCTGTAGCGGTTGCAGTCTTGGTTGGTATCTCAGAATATGGAATAAGTGATTCCTGCACCAACCTAACATCCGCAGAAGAGACAGAACCGATCTCAGATGGATATTCTTTAACCGGAATCACAGGAAAAATTTTACTCTTTATCCCCTGGGTAAGGAGGTCCGTCACATACCTTTCTTCTTTTATCTTGACTTCATTCTTTGTGGGATGGATATTGACATCGAGCATCTGTGGCGGAATTTTTATATTCAAAACATAATGGGGTGGTTCTTTTGGATTTTGATAGATTTCAGAAATCACCCTTGTAATACGTGGATATCTTACGGGTCTTGAGTTCACATAGAGCAGGCTTAAATTGAGTTTTTCACCCATATTAAAAGGAGATAAAAAGCCATAAAAATTTATCTCACCCACATCCAATTCAAAAGTTATGAATTTTTCTATCAGCCGGGCAGGATAGATTTGCAACAATCTAAACCTCAAGTCTTTTACTGATGGCAAATTCAAGATAGTCCTCTGTTCCTCAGCCAAAACGAAATGCACTTCAGGAGAAATAATGGCATATGTCTTTACTAAATCTATTATGAGACGTCGCTCATATTCGTCTGACTTCAAAAATTTTTTTCGCGCCGGCAGGTTGTAAAAAAGATTTGATACCCTTACCCTTGTTCCTTTTTCCCTGAAAATATCAATAACCTGTTTTATTTTTCCATCTTCAACTATTATCTTTGTTCCTTCCTTGCCATCAAAGGTCTCGATTTCAAAATGAGACACCTGGGCAATACTGGCAAGCGCTTCACCGCGAAATCCAAATGTCTTTATATTTTCCATATCTTCAACTTTCTCAATCTTGCTCGTTGCATATCTTTCAACTGATAAAAGTGTATCTTCGCGGGACATTCCTGTCCCATCGTCATTCACAAGACATTTAGACTTGCCACCTGATTCAATCTCAATCTCTATCCTTTTTGCACCTGCATCAAGGGAATTTTCAATTAATTCCTTTATGACCGAAGAAGGTCGGATTATAACTTCACCAGCTGCAATCTTGGAACGGACTTCTTCTGAAAGCAATCTAATCTTTGGCACAACATATTTTATTGAGACAAAGACCAAAGTCAAGGAGCACAGGAGATGGGTCCTCATCATTTTTTCCTATCCTTTTGATGGTGGAGGAAAAAGGTGGGGGTGA
>FMSI01006477.1_pt1 | contig 15590 bp, 15 predicted proteins | sample 1504471 | NCBI WGS metagenome assembly FMSI01 (sample SAMEA4475357, study PRJEB15587) | soil metagenome | biome: Soil; feature: Field | place: India | collected 2015-03-11 | depth 0 m
TTAAGTTACGCATTCCTTCGTTTCTAGTTACTCTTGCCTCCCAGGTTATTGTAGGTGGAACAGTTCTCATCATGTGCAACTATCGAGCCGTACTCATTAGCGACCAGACCTTTCTCGATCTCTTTTATAGCAGGCCGGTGGGTAAGGTAGCTGCCTGCGTTTACTGGATGTTTGTTATAGCTTTCTGCCTGTGGTTTTTTCTTATGAAGACAAAGCTTGGGCGGTGGGCCTTTGCTACAGGAGGCAATGCAGAAGCAGCAAGATTAATGGGTATTCCAACTGACAGGGTTAAGCTTCTCCTCTTCGTCTTGAATGGCTGCTTGGCAGGTGTAGCTGGCTTTATACTTAGTAGCCGCGCAATGTCGGCCCGTCCACTTATGAGCTCAGGATACCTTATGCCAGCTATAGCGGCGCCCATTATGGCTGGTGCGTCTCTTACCGGGGGTCGTGGGTCGGCTCCAAAGACTGTGCTGGCAGTGTTTCTGCTAAGTATTGTCACAAATGGTGTGAGCCTCTTGGGTCTGGAACCTGCTTATCGGGACATTTTGATGGGGACGATTCTGGTGGTTGCCCTTTCTATCAGGCAACTCCAGATTTTGGCTGGCCAGGAGTAAGGTGGAGAATATGGACTTTCTCGAAGTAGTGGTTGAGCGGAATCCAGCGCTTATCCAGTCAGCAGTTGAGCTTTACCAAGGAGGTAAAATCTCTGCAAATACTGTGGTTGTCGATTTGGATGCCGTTGAGAGAAATGCACAAATCATAGTTGAGGCAGCAAGAAAGCATGGGTTAAAGCTTTACTTTATGACCAAACAGTTTGGTCGCAACCCAGAAATGTGTAACGTTATCCGCAAGGTGGGTATCGGGAGCGCTGTGGCGGTGGACTTGGAGGATGCACAGTGTCTTGTAAGGAATGGGGTACCTGTAGGACATGTAGGACATTTAGTGCAGATTCCAAAAAATGACGTCGGTTACGTTTTAGAGTGTGTGCGACCGGAAGTCATCACGGTTTTCAATTTTGAGAAGGCTCGGCACATAGCTGAAGAGGCAAGGAGGAGGGGAGTAATCCAGAAAATTCTTCTTCGAGTTGTGGGGCAGGGGGATTTCTTTTATCCGAACCAGTTTGGAGGTATTTGGGAGGAGGAAGTAAGGAGGGTAGCCTCAGAAATGCGCAGATTTGATTCCCTCAAAATCGTAGGAGTTACCTCCTTTCCCTGTTTTCGCTTCAATCTGAAAGCCAGAAGGTTAGAAGCATTGCCGAATTTGGCGACTCTCCTTAGGGTTGCTGAGAGCTTACGGAAAATGGGTATAGATGTAGAACAGGTTAACGCCCCAGGTGACAACTCGGCTCTTGCCATGGAACTCATTGCCCAGTCGGGAGCAACTCATGCTGAGCCCGGTCATGCCTTTACGGGGACAACGCCATGGCACGCGTTCGAGAATTTACCCGAGGTTCCAGCCTGGGTCTACGTTACTGAAGTAGCCCATGTGGACGGGGATCGGGCCTATACCATTGGTGGAGGGCTTATGAGTGGTGACGCACCCCTTGGGGTATGGAGTCATCTGTACCATGTACACCGCCTATCTGCTCTCGTAGGGAATAGTCCAGATACTATCTTGGAACGTAGAGTTTCTGCATTTCCCACTGGATACATCGATTATTACGGTGAACTGCGTTTGCCAAGGGGCATGGATGTGAAGGTTGGTGACATCGTGGTGTATGGTCTACGGAATCAAGTCTTTGTTTCTCGTGCCTGTGTTGCGGTTATTCGTGGTGTTCAGAGTGGTGCTCCGGAGGTGGTTGGGATTTTCGATAGAGAAGGGCGGCCTGTTAGGTAAAAAAGTGTTCAGCGGAGAATCTCGCTGAACGTATCAAAATCTCAATGGAGGTGGTATAGGTATGTTCCGGAGGTTTGTGTTTATGACAGTGTGTTTGGGTTTGCTGATGGTACCGGTTCTTTGCCTAGCTGTTGAAGGTCCGGCAAAGCTGGGACAGGGAAAGTTCCGCGACATTCCACCAGAAGTCATCAGCGTTATGGAGAAGCAGTTCTCAGTTATTCTGACGCCTTACGGTCCGAACGGTGAGCAGCCCAGAGGCGCGAAGGATCTTGAATTGACACCAGAGGAAGAGGAAAAGGTTAAGGAACTGAAGTTGAACGAGTACTACTTTATGGGTGCAAGTCTTGACATTACCGAGATTCTTAATAAGTATGGAATGGACCAAGAGCTGGCTCGGTATGGATTTGGGCCGATAAAGTTCATGGGTTCAGCTTCTATTGCTGAACAGATCGATCAAGTTCGTACGCTAGCTGGAAAAGCAGGTAAAATATCTTTTGTTGTAGCGCAAGCCTGGGAAGCGGTTACCCTTGGTCCTTCCTTTGTAGAACTTGCAAAAGCAGGTGTTCCCCAAACTCACAACTGGACTACACCTAAGGGTTTGTTCGGGGTGGAGAATTATGTTGGGCTTATCGATGCTGATGGATATGCGCAGGGGGCAGCCTCGGCGGAAATACTTGCATATGCTATGGGTTACCAAGGGGAAGTTGGAATTATCTACTTTGCCCTTGAACAATGGACAAATGTCATGCGACTGAAGGGAGCTGAAGATACTTTTGCGAAATATCCTGGGATAAAGGTTGTTGCAAAAGTCGGCTTCACCGATCCGGGTCAATGTTACGATCTTGCTGTTGGTATGCTTCAGAAGAATCCCGAGATCGACGCGGTTTGGGCAACGTGGATGATGGGTCCTGGAACGGGGGCTGCAGAAGCTGTTCTCGCTCTCAATAAACTTGGGGAAGTCATCGTAGCAGCTCCTGATCTTGGAGGTGTAACGGGTGCAAAGTACATTGCAGACCCGAATCACCCCATAATTGGGGCAGCAGAAGCTGACTGTACCGAAATGGGTATCAACTCTATCAGAGCGATACTCAAATATCTCACTGGAAACAAGGATGTCGCGCAAGGATACTTTGTAAGCCGTGTGTATCCTATCGTTCGTGCCAATTTGGTGGAGGCATACGATAAGACGAACCGTGAGGCTCTTGGACCTCTCCCTGAGGAAGTTCTGAATCTCCTGAAATGAGAATAACCCCCTTGCGAAGGAAACCTTTCGCAAGGGGGTTGAATTCTTACCCGCTTTTTCCCATGCAACTACGCAGTTCTACGCTTAGCGAGAGTCGGTTTTGAGATGCGGACCTTGATGTCTTTAGGGTCTGTTCCCTCTTTCAAGTTTTGGATTTGGCGGAGGAGAATTCGGGCGGCAAGCATTCCCATGTTCTCCTTAGGGAAGCTGATGGTAGTTAGCCCGATTAAGGAAGCAACGAAGGTGTCATCACAGCCGATGACAGCTACGTCATCGGGTATTTTCTTACCAAGCTCTTGAAGAGCCTCAATGACCCCGAAGGCCACGAAGTCAGAATATCCAAAAATTGCTGTGATGTCTGGACGTTCCCCCAAAAGTTTCAAGGTCGCATCTTTTCCAGAGCTCATCATACTGTTTGTGTAGCACACAAGCCTAGGATCGAATCCAATACCATGCTCCTGCAAAGCTTTTCTGTAGCCCTCGAGGCGATCGTTAGTACACGATGTATTGGGCGATCCGGCAACGTGAGCTATTACCCTGTGCCCCTTCGAGATGAGGTAAGAAGTCGCTATGTATCCAGCGCTAATGTCGTCGAAGATGACTCTACTACCACCGTATTCCTTGAGGTGGCGAGCAAGGAAAACGATGGGGATGCTGAGCTTGCTCAGGATGGGGATATTCTTCTCGCTCCCTTCTACAGGAATGAGGATTAGCCCGTCAACCCTTTTTTCGAGGAGAAGCCTGATAGCTTCTCTTTCCTCTTTGTAGTTTTCGTGAGTATTACAGAATATCAAATTATACCCATGGTTTTTACATTCTGCCTCGATACCCTTGAGAGCTTCAGCGTAGAAGGGGTTCTCAATGTCCGAGAAGATAACCCCTATTGTGTTGGTGAGGTTTTTTCTGAGACTTGCTGCAACAAGGTTTTTTGTGTATGCATGGGTTTCCAAGAAACTTTCAACCCTTTTCCGCGTTTCGGGGTTAACCGAACCTTTATTGTTTACCACTCGCCAGACAGTCGTTCGAGAGAGCCCCAGTTGGCGAGCTATATCCTTCATTGTTACCGAAGCCTTGTTTGGAATCCGCATTACCACAAAGTCCTTTCTTTGGCTCGTAAATATAAGCGACTATTTACATTTAATTATAAGCAACCATTCTTTTGGTGAGAAGAGCACAACTCTGGTCTTCGGAGAAAAAATCACTCGGGAATGTTTTCAGGAGAGCACCCACGTATGTTTTTGAGAGCAGGTGCAAGCATATTTGACTAAGTGATCGTTCACAATTAAAATTTTGAGCCAAGGGAATCGGTTACTTCTAAATTCTAAAACCATTGAGTTCTATGTACGGATTGAAGGGGGGAGCAGAGGTAAATAAACTTAAGACTGTGTGAGATTGTTATCGGGAGAAGAGCTTTGCAGCGTGGCTTACGAGAGGACTTTGGAAGAGTAAATATAGAGAGGAGGTATTTCTGTGCGTTATGGGTATAATATCCAAACGTGGGGAAGCTTGATGGCGCACCCCTTGGGAGTTGGCAGTGTTAAGGATTGTGTTTATTCTTCTCGAGTGCCTGATCTTAGGTTAGTCTTGCGAGAAATTGCTCAAGCAGGGTATGAGGGTTTTGAGATGTTTGATGGAGATCTGCTCATTTACGAGAAAAACCCTCAGGGACTTCAGGAGTTGATGAAAGAAACTGGATTGAGGTTAAGTGGGGTGTACAGTGGGGGCAATTTCATCTTTGGAGAGATTTTGCCTGAGGAACTCTTCAAGATTCAAAGGGTTGCAAAATTAGCTTCTCAGGTGGGTGCAGAATTCCTCGTGGTTGGTGGAGGTGCGATTCCTTCCAGGGGAATCAGGGATGAGGATTATCGAAAGCTTGGTGAGGCTCTTAATGAAGTGCAAAAAATTGCTGCTGACTATGGTCTTCAGTCAACTTACCATCCTCATCTTGGGACATGCTGCGAAAACTGGGTTCAACTGAAAAAAGTCATGGAACATACTACAATTGGTCTTTGCCCTGATACGGCCCATGTGGTTGCTGGAGGGATAGATCTTAAAGATCTGGTTATCCTTTTTGGGGAACGAATAAATTACGTCCATCTCAAAGATTACAAGGGTGGGAATTTCTTGGAACTGGGAGATGGTATTGTTGATTTCCAGACATTCGTGAAGCTGCTCCGAGAAAAAGGATACGATGGTTGGATAGTGGTGGAACTTGACGCCACTATACATACCCCCACTGAAAGTTTGAAGAGAAACACTCAGTATTTGAGGAAACTTTTTGGGGAATTATGAAATCCACTCTCTGCTCCCGCAGGGCGTTCTCTATCACGTCCTGCGCCTTTCCTTTCAGAACCCTTTGCTTCCGCGAGAAAGGTCTTTCCTCTCGGGAAGTCCTGAATACCTTTGATGGTGCAGGATTCGAGGAAAGGGATGCCCTCTTCTTCCGCTTCCTTCGAAGGCTGATTCCGCGCAAAGTTCGCTTTCATGTACGAGCTGTGGCGCTCCTTGAAGTGGATGCTTGGGGAAGAAAAATCATCATAGGTGGAAGCCAGGAGAGCTTCCACCCTAGAGGTTATCCTTGGAGAGCGATTCTTCGCATAAGAAGAGAGAGGATTCTTCTAGAGATAAAGGATATGAAAAGCATGCTCTCTTTGAGAGGATCTGTGGTCAGGTGTGAACTTCCCCCAGTTTCATGGAGGCACTTTTACGCCAGGCCGTAGAGTCTTTCAAATTCCTTTGGACTCTCATGCCCTGGTACAGAATGAAGTCTCCCTGAGTTATAGAATCTCTCAATGGAGGCAAAGAGCCTCAGTTTTGCTTCCTTCTGGGTTTCGTATTTTCTTTTTTGCCTCAATTCCCGTTTTCGGTCTTGAAAGACAATTCCACCACAGCATTATCATGCAATTTCCTTTTGAGCCCATACCATGCTCACAGAGGGAGAATCTCGTATGCTGGGTGACTGTATTGTAAGGAAGAAGGGAAGAAGAAGGTTTTCTCCTCTGTGGCCTTCTTTCTGAGCTCAGAGAGTGAGTTTCTCGTTGAACCTTTCGCCAGCACCTCATCTCACAACCTTCCGAGAGTAGAGGTCCATGACTACAAAGACCCAGCTATCCTTCTGTGGTGAGAATAGAAGTGATATCAGAACAAAAGAAAGGGTTTGGTCCCCCAGCCTGGAATCCTCTCTGGAGAAGAGAGGATTCCTTTTTCAAGGAATGAGCTGGGTTTGTAGTAACCCGATAGTGTCTTTTGGTCCTTATTGCATACCCACATTGTTTCATCAATCGAATTATTCGGTTTTCACTGCACCCATAACCTTTCTCTTTGAGGAAGGCGAAGCTGGGACTCCCCTGGTTTTCGACCTTCCTCCAAGGTGCGTTAAATAGCCTCTTTGATCTCTCTGACTCACCTCTCTTTTGAAAAACATAATACCCACTAATGAAACCAAAATTGTAACTACATGAGTCCAGAAAAGGTAGGCTTTCCAGTTCATTTGTTGTATCATTGCGTAACAATTCAACAAAGCAAAGGGAGTCGCACAATCATGGCCAAGAAAGCCATTCTCATGTGCACCTGCAGTGGCACCTGTCCCAGCATGAAGGACATCAACGTCTGGGAGCTCTCTGAGAGAATACGCCTTGAGCTCCCTCATGACTTTTTAGTCATGCATCCCCGCCTTTGTGAGGAGAACGGGGAATGTCTCATGGAGAATCTTTTGAAAAACAATGGAACGAAGCACTATGTGCTTGCCTGCAAGGAGGAGAAACAGCGTAAACTCCCTCGAGACGGGTACCAGAGAGCAGGGCCTCATGAACGAGGACACGTTCCATCCCATCTCTCTGAGTTTCAAAAACACCAACCAGGTCTTTGAAGAACCTCGCAAGGCCCTGAATAGAGAGGAGGCAAACAATGGCCAACCAGAGTCCTTTTCCCGGTATCCCCAGAGAGGCTATCCCCTGGTTTCCCACCATCGATCCTGAGAAATGCATAGGCTGTGGGGAATGCTTGAATTTCTGTGCCAACAGGGTCTTCGCTCAAGAAAAAGACACAGTTGTAATCAAGAATCCTTTCAGTTGTGTAGTGGGGTGCGACCGCTGTAGCGTCTTTTGCCCTACTGGAGCCTTGACTTTCCCCCCCCAAAGAGGAACTCATGGCCACCCTCAAAAGGCTCCGGGAGGAGGGAGCGAGAACCGGAAAAACAGAATCTGGACGAACCCTGCCTTCGTGAAACCCTGAAGTATGAAGCACGTAGAAGAAAGTGGAGATGAAGATGAACGTTGAAGAACTCTTTAAGGCTCTTTCCTGCCGTTGGCGAATCATTATCATAAAGATGGTAGCCAAGAGGCCCCTCTGCCAGTGCGAGATGGCGTATCTTTTTCCCATTGACAAGACTTCTCTCTCGCGCCACGTAAAGGCCCTACGGGCGGCCGATGTCGTTGTTGAGAAAACGCAGGGGCAGATGAAAAGGGTCTTCCTTCGTGATCCGAGGATTCTTGAGCTTATTGCCCTAGCAGAGGCCATAACGGGGGATAGGGTTTCAGAAACTGGGGATTCTGTCCCAAAGGAGGAATTATGATGAAAAGGGCGCTTCGGTCTCTTGTGGTAGGATTCGTTCTTTTGGTTCTCGTGGGTTGCACCCCCGTCTCCTCCCTTTCTGACATGGAAAAAAAGGATTTTACCCTGCCCCTCCTTGGAGGAGGAACGATGAGGCTCTCATCATGCCTTGGTAAGCCAGTGGTTCTTTGCTTTTTCACCCCCCAATGCGGTCACTGCTATAACGAGGCCCCACGCCTTGAAGCAGCGTATCAGAAATACAAAGACCAGGGTCTTGTGGTTCTTGGGGTAGGAATAGGAAGTGGGGCAGCCCTCCGAGTATTTGTAGAGGATACCGGGGTAACCTACCCAGTAGCTATAGACAATAACAACAGCGTCGCCTCGCCTCTTTACGGCGTTTCCTGGGTCCCCCACAACGTCTTCTTCGACCGCCGGGGAAAAATTGTTCAGGAAAAGAGAGGCGAGCTCTCCCAAGAAGAACTCGAAACTTATATCGGAGAAATTCTCTAAGTTTTTTTCTCCCCCATGGCTCTTCTTTCTCCCTTCAGGGATATAATGGTGTTCAAACGTTATCCCTGGAGGGATTCTCGATGAAAGAGGAGCCTGGTGGAAGTCGGGTGAAGTCTTCTCGAAATGGCCATTCCCGTCCTTTGCGTTCCCTGGGACCGGTGGAAAACCTTGAAAAGCACGTCCCGCCCGACTGGTGGCAACGTCTCTTCACTTCCCTCTACCTCAAGACCGATGGAGATGTGGTGGAGGACCTTGAAATCACCAGAAAAGAGGTAGATTTCTTCACCAAGATCCTCTCCCTCACCCCTCAAGACACCATTCTCGACCTCTGTTGTGGGCACGGAAGGCATTCTCTGGAACTTGCAAGAAGGGGGTTCACCCGCGTTTTTGGCCTCGACCGCTCCCGCTCTCTCATCCAAAGAGCCAGAACCTCAGCGCGTAAAGAAGGTCTTGCCGTTCAGTTCAAAGAGGGGGATGCCCGAAAACTTCCCTATGAGAATTGTACCTTTGATGCCGTTCTCATTTTAGGAAATAGCTTTGGATACTTTGAGAGCCCGGAAGACGACCTCCGCGTCCTCGAAGAGGCATTGAGGGTCCTCAAGCCGGGGGGGAAAATTTTCATTGACGTCGCTGATGGGGAATACGTACAAAAGCACTACAAGCCCCGCTCCTGGGAATGGATCAGCAAGAAAGAGTTTGTAGTCCGGGAGAGGTCTCTTTCTGCTGACGGTACTCGCCTCGTCTCCCGAGAAATCGTTACCCACGTGGAGAAGGGGGTCATCGTAGACCAATTCTACGCCGAAAGGCTCTATTCCCAAAAAGACCTGGAAGGGCTCCTCAAAAAAGCGGGATTCGGGGAAATAACCTTCTGTGGCAAGGAGAGCACCGAGTCAAAGCGTGCCCAGGACCTGGGAATGATGGAAGAACGCCTCCTGGTATATGCCAAGGCCTTCAAGGAATTCTCTCCCTTGAAACCTCGGAAGGTATCGGTGTTTCGTGTGGCAGTGGTCCTTGGAGACCCCCGTCTTGCCGACCCGGTGAAGCCGGGAGCTTCTTTCGATGAGGATGACTTCTACACCTTGAGCGAGCTCAAGAAGGCCCTGGAAGAGCTCCGGGGGTTCTCTTTTCTCTACCTTGACGACCACCGAAAGCTGGTTCCCGAACTCATGAGGTTGCGGGGGAAGGTCGACCTCGTTTTCAATCTCTGTGACGAAGGATTATTCAACGACCCCCAGAAAGAGCTTCACGTTCCCGCCCTTCTTGAGATTCTTGGCCTTCCCTATACCGGCGCTCGTCCCCAGTGTCTTGCTCACTGCTTTGACAAGTCCCTTGTGCGGGGAGTAGCCGGAGAACTCGGCATTCCCACCCCTTGTGCCTTCCTTGTAGAGCCAGGAGACTTTGCTTTTCAGTTACCCTTCCCCTTTCCGGTCATCGTCAAGCCAAACTTCGGGGACTCGAGCTTTGGAATCACCGAAAAAAGCGTGGCTACAAACATGGAGGACTTCATAGAGGCAATAGCAGACGTTCGGGCACGCTTTGGCTACGATAAGCCTGTTCTCGTGGAAAAGTTCCTCCCCGGAAAAGACCTAAGCTGCGGCATCATTGGTAACCCTCCCGAACACTATGAAGTACTTCCCCTAACTGAGGAGGACTACAGCGCCCTTCCTCCCGGGCTTCCACCCATCTGCGGGTTTGAGGCAAAGTGGCTGCCCCAATCCCCCTACGGAGTGGTGAAATCTATCCCTGCTTGCCTTCCCGAAGAGGTGAAGGGGAAAATTGTGGAGTGGTCGCTAAAGCTCTTCAGGCGTCTGGCTTGTCGGGATTATGCCCGATTTGATTGGCGTCTCGATGAGGAAGGCAACCCCTATCTCCTTGAGGTCAATCCCAATCCCGGATGGTGTTGGGACGGACACCTGGCCTCTATGGCCCGATACGCCGGTCTCTCCTATAGCAACATGCTCCGGCGCATCCTCGAAGCAGCCCTCCGCCGTCTCTCGATGCTCTCACCTTGAAAGGGCAAGCATTCGCTCCACCGAGCGTCGGGCTCTCTCAATGACCTCCTCAGGGAGAAGGACTTCGTGGATCTCTTCCTCCAAGGAGGCGAGGAGCTTGTCGAGGGTAATCTTTTTCATGTTTTCGCAGAGAGCTCCTTCAAAGGCCGGGTAAAACTCTTTCTCGGGGTTCTCTTTCTTCATGCGGGCGATGATACCCACTTCGGTAGCAATGACAAACTCCCGATGAGGTGAAGATCGCACGTAGCGACACATTCCCTCAGTCGACAGCACTGCATCGGCATGGCGCAAGACCTCCGGTCGACACTCCGGATGGGCCAAAACAAGGGCTTGGGGGTGTAGTTCTTTAGCCTGCAAAATGTGGTCTTCAGTTATGGCCACATGAACCGGGCAGTACCCGGGAAAGAGAACGAAGCACCTCCTGGTGAGGGAGGCTACATAACGAGCAAGGTACTGGTCGGGGACGAAGATGATCTCCTCGTCTTCTCCGAATCCCCTCTCCACTATCTTCTGGGCATTCGCCGAAGTACAGACCAGGTCACATTCGGCTTTCACCGAAGCATAGGTATTCACATAGCAGAGGACCCGGGCTTGGGGGTGCTCTCCCTTAAGCTTTCGCAAATCCTCCACCGAGAGCATGTCGGCCATAGGACAGGTAGCCTCGGGATCAGGAATAAGGACCTTCTTCGTGGGGGAGAGGATTTTGGCCGTCTCGGCCATGAAGTACACCCCACAGAAGACAATGATGTCACAAGGGGTCTGTGCTGCAGCCATGCTCAATCCCAGAGAATCGCCCACAAAATCAGCTACTTCCTGGATCTCGGGAAGCTCATAGTTGTGAGCAAGGATGACAGCGTTCTTCTTTTTCTTGAGCTCCTCGATTTTCTTCCTCACGTCCATCTCTTATGGCCTCCTCAATAATGCCCCCTCCCAAAAGGACATCCCCTTGGTAGAATACCACCGACTGTCCAGGGGTAACCATCTCCACCGGCTCTTCAAAGAGCACCTCCACGGTTCCCTCTCCTTCCACCTTTACACGACATGGCCGAGGGCGATGCCGGTAACGAACCTGGGCCAGGGCTCTGTGAGGAACTTCTTCTGAGAACCAATTGGTGTATCGGGCCCGCAGCCCCCGGCTTAAGAGAGCTTCTCGTTCTCCAACCACAACTTCGTTGCTCTCGGGACGGATGGCCACGACGTAGAGAGGATGAGAAGATGAAATCCCGAGCCCCCTCCTCTGCCCCACAGTGTAACGAAAAACCCCCTGATGCCTTCCTAAAACTCGCCCCTTTCCATTCACAATGTTTCCAGACCTTCCTTCCCCCAGGTGTTTCTTCAGAAACTCCTGATACTTCCCCCCGGGAACGAAACAGAGGTCCTGACTCTGGGGCTTTTCAGCTACGAGGAGCCCCGCTTCTTTTGCCATTCGGCGTACCTCCTCTTTGGTATATTCCCCAAGAGGAAAAAGAAGGCGAGGAAGCACTTCTTGAGGAATTGCCCAGAGGAAATACGTTTGGTCTTTCGCCCGATCCTTTGGGCGTCTCATGCGGTATTTATCCCCTGTCCCTTCCAGGATGGCATAGTGGCCAGTGGCGAGAAAGTCAAAGCCTGCACTCAGGGCATGGGTCAGGAGTTTCCCAAACTTAAGATGGCGATTACAGAGAACACAGGGGTTAGGGGTCCTCCCCCTTCGGTATTCCTCCACGAAGTTGGCAATAACGACGTTCTCCATTTCTTGCGAAAAGTCGAGAACAAAGTGCGGTATCCCCAGCTTTAGGCACACCGAAGCGGCGTCCTCTACCGCATGCACACCACAACAGCGGGCCTCTCCACCTTTCTCCCCCAAACACATGGTGACTCCGGCAACCTCAAAACCTGCCTTCTTGAGCAAAAGACAGGCGACAGAGGAGTCCACTCCTCCACTCATGGCCACAAGAACTCGCTTAGGCATGGGAGCGATGCACGCTCCCCCTCTGATATCCGGAAAGATCGAGAGTAACGAAATCGTACCCTCGAGTACGGAACTCCGCCACGATTCTCTCCCGTACCGGAGAGGCAATAACCCTTGAAAAATCTCCTTCATCAAACTCTAAACGGGCCACATTCCCATGATGGCGCACCCGGAAACCAGAAAAACCCAGCTCCTCAAGGAAATGTTCTAGGTGCTCTATTCGCTCCAGGACATCAGGGTCTAACCTTACCCCCCAAGGAACACGGGTGGCAAGACACGAAAAAGAGGGCCTGTTCCAGGTGGGAAGGCCAAAATCCCGAGAGAACTTCCGAATCTCTTCCTTGGTCAACCCCACGTCCCGGAGGGGAGAGAGAATCCCCAGTTCCTCCAGGGCCAAGACACCTGGGCGGTCTTCCTCCGTGTCGGTAAGGTTTGTGCCGTCTGCGATGGGAATATCCCCCACCTCTTCCCTGAGGTAACCAAAGAGCGACTTCTTACAGAAATAGCACCTTTTTGGGCTATTGGCTACAATTTCTTCTCTCTCCCAGACATCGAAAGGTACAACCCTCACCCCAAGACCCAGATTCTGCGCCACCTGGAGGGCCTCTTGCTTTTTGTGACGGGGAAGCAAGGCCATATCAAGGAGCACCCCGCAGGCCTTCCTCCCCAAGGTCTTTTGAGCGAACCACAAAAGAAAGGTAGAGTCCACTCCCCCCGAATAGGCCACAACAACCTCCCCAAGAGAAAAGAGGCGTTCTCCAAGCTTCTTAAGCTTCCCTACCATATCGAGAGATACCTCTCTCCGGTATCAGGGAGAATGACTACGATGAGCTTCCCAGCATTCTCCGGTCTTTTGGCTACCTCCAAAGCTGCCCAGACAGCGGCCCCAGAAGAAATCCCCACCAGAATGCCTTCTTCCTTCGCCAGACGTTCTGCAGCAGCGAAAGCATCTTCATCCTGCACCTGTATGATTTCGTCCACAAGCTCCAGGCGGAGGACCTCGGGCACAAAGCCCGCTCCGATTCCCTGAATCTTGTGTTGCCCCGGCTGGCCTCCTGAGAGGACTGGAGAACGGGCCGGCTCAACGGCAATAGCCTGGAAGGTGGGTTTTCGCTTTTTAATCACCTCGGCCACTCCGGTGATGGTACCCCCCGTGCCCACCCCTGCCACCACGATATCCACTGTTCCATCGGTATCCCGCCAGATCTCCTCCGCCGTGGTTTCCCGGTGAATTTTAGGATTGGCGGGGTTTTTAAACTGCTGGGGCATGAAAGCACGGGGAATCTGGGCACAAAGCTCCTCCGCCTTTTCCACCGCCCCTCGCATACCCTTCTCTGCCGGGGTGAGGACTACCTCTGCTCCAAAGCGGGCAAGGATTTTCCTTCGCTCCACCGAGACAGTCTCGGGCATGGTGAGAATAAGGCGATAACCCCGCTGAGCACAGACAAAGGCCAGGCCTATTCCGGTGTTGCCGCTTGTGGGTTCAACGACCACCGAGTCAACACCAAGGACTCCCTCTCTTTCGGCTCTCTCGATCATCGAGAGGGCGATTCTATCCTTGACGCTCCCGCAGGGATTAAAGAACTCAAGCTTCGCCACTACCTGGGCCGGAAGATCTCTGGCCATCTTTTTCAGGTATACAAGAGGAGTGTTTCCGACAAGCTCGGTGATGTTATCGGCAATGCGCGTTGGTCCTCCCCCCTTTCCAAGGTCAACACCGAGACGAAAACCTCACCACACTGAGGACAGAGTATCAGTGCTTCTCCCCCATCCCAGAGAACCAAAGCACACTGGGGGCACACAACCAGGTTCCCATTCCCAACATCCCGTTCACCTCCCAAGGATGCGCCAAGACTCAAGATCCTCTTCGCTGCACTTCGGCGCCTCAAGAATATACGAACCACAAGGAGCGCCCCGAACGACAACGCCCGTCCTGTCTTTCCCATTCTTAGTGTAAAAGGCGATGATCCGGGCAGAAATCGCAAGAAGCTCAAGATCCTTCGTGCCCCGTCCCAGGCCCACCGGGCCCTTGCCTCCTTGCGGGAAAAAGATTATGTCCTCCTCTCGAGCTTTCTGCAAGAGCACTCTATTTTCGCTCTCGTTCCGACCCACGATGAGCTTATAGGAAGGAGCAAGACGGAAATGGCGGCCGACCTTCAAAAGTTCCACCTCTTCCAATGTAAAGGGACCATATCTTATGAGGTCTGAAAGCCTCCGACAAAAGAGAGGATCCGTCAAAAGACACCCCCCTGCAGGGCTTGTGTACTCCTCAATGCCGAAACGCTCCGCCAAGGCAAACTGTTCTTTTCGTCCCCTTCCGGCAATACCCAAGAGTTCTTCCCGCCTCACCCACCCTTCAAGCTCGGGCATGGTGGGTGGGAGAAGCTTTGCCGAGAGGGGACGGAGGAGAAGTCCAGAAAGCCCACTCTCCTTCTCGATAAGCCGCAGGGTTTCGCGCATTTGCGACTTAGGGCGCTGACCCAAGACCTCCCCCGTGAAAACGAAACCAGCACCTTCTTCCTCCATAAGGGCTTTGGCCTTTCGCAGCATGAGAACCTTACAGTCGATGCAGGGATTGAGGTTCTTCCCATAGCCAAAGCGGGGGCTTCGGACAATCTCAAGGTACTCTTCCCCCAGATACACCTCTTGAAATCTCGCTCCCAGCCTCTCCATGACTCCCCGGAGAAACTCCCTCCCCCCAAAAAAGGGACTGACAAAGTGCACAGCTATGACTTCAATCCCCTGGGAACACAAAAGCGCCACCGCTATCGAGCTATCCAGTCCTCCTGAAACAAGGCCGATTGCCTTCATGGCCTCTCCCTCATATAGAGTAATCGGAAGCCCCTGTTTTCCCCTGATACATCTTTACAACATCTGCCAGGGTTATTCCCTTAAGGGTAGAAACAATGCTGTCCTGGAGGTTTTTCCAGACCTCCCGGGCAACACAGCCAGCCACCCTCTCACATATTGCCTCGTTCCACAGGCAATCCACAAGAGATATTTTCCCTTCTAAGGCCTCCACCACTTCCCACACGGTGACGCACTCCGGAGGTCGGGAGAGCTGATATCCCCCTTCCGCACCACGTCTTGAGGATATGAGTCCTGCAGACCGCAAAGGTATTACGAGCTGCCCCAGGTACTTCTCCGAGATAGCCTCTCTTTTGGCAATGTCCCGCAAGAACACAAACCCGCCCTTACCGTGGGAAAGAGCAAGTTCAATCATGAACCTCAAACCATAACGGGCACGAGTGGAGAGGCGCACCATCCATTCCTCCAAAAGCTATAAAATTTATCGTTTTAGTAGAATTATAAGGGAGAGCCTTTTTCTCTGTCAAGCAGCAACTACCGCAAAAAATGAGGCGACCACCAGGAAGTAGCACCCGGCGTAGTGGGTAAGGGGGTAGGTTTAGGAGCAGGAAGGCCCACCCACCCTCTGTAGATAAAAAAGTTGCCTACCGGGAGGGATTAAGGATGGCCCATTACCAGG
>FMSI01022848.1_pt1 | contig 15588 bp, 13 predicted proteins | sample 1504471 | NCBI WGS metagenome assembly FMSI01 (sample SAMEA4475357, study PRJEB15587) | soil metagenome | biome: Soil; feature: Field | place: India | collected 2015-03-11 | depth 0 m
TTACCGGAAGAGAGGTAGCGCTGGTAGAGCGGGGGGCATTCTGCCAAAGCACATGGAAGTCTAAAAAGGTCCCTAACCGCGGGATTTCGAAGGCTTCTTCGGATAAGTGGAGGACATCAAAATCCCCCCGAACAAGAGAAGGGGGCTTTCAGCCGTTCTTTATCCGGCCGTATCATAGGCATCCTATGATATTGAGGACTGGGTATCGCCATGTATCCCAAGCCTCTCCTGTTCATTGGCGATGGTCTTAAGCGTCTCGTGCAGGGCAGTGAAAAAGTATATCCTGTGGCTGATTTTCAGAGCTGCATCCTCCACAAGGTACGGAACTCTCTAAGCAAGGTGAGGGAAAAGCACCGGGAAATAGTAGCCGAGGATGTACAGCAGGTCACCGACAGCGCTACGAGGCAGGATTTAAAGCAGCGCCAGCTGCCCTCTGCGAGGGGTGGAGAGGGCTTTATCCTGAAGTGACCAGATCATGGGAACGTGAGGCCCCCTATCTTGTCACTTATCTCAGCTATCCCGAGAAGCTTAGACCGTCCACTTATACCGCCAATATCCGGAACGGTTCATCAAGGAAGTGAAGAGACGAACCAAGGTGATTGAAGTCTGCCCACACCCCGATGCCACCGGCAAAGTCATGTACCCGGTTGCTTCCCAGATGAACGAGCGCTACAAAAGGAGAACCAATTCAGAAATCGGCACAGAATTAAAAAGCTACAGTCCATCAGCATGGCTAAATACGGGTATAAGGCAATGCTCAATGCCTTCTGTCCTGCACACAACAGTTGATACTATGATTATCTGCGCTTTTAAAGATCGTATTTATGTACTATTAAGAGTGTAGTATACTTAAGTTGTGAAAGCTGACGATTGCAATGGGGTCATCGGAATTACAGCTGGGAATGGTAGCAACATCTTGTGGAAGGTGCCGGTAAAGTTAGCGAAGTCGGCCTCAGCTCAGAGCGAGGTGTTTGAGCAGTCCTGCGATGACAGCATACGTTCACTGCGCACAGCTTCGATAAATATTGCGCCTCGGTGGAGGCTGGCTGGGCTGTGCGCCTTACCGGTGGCAGGAATGGTGCTAGATTCCGATGATAAAAAATTGGCCGGGGGCACCGTCAAAGGCCACTGGCTTTTGAGTGTTCTGTCCCGCCTCAATGCACCGCTTGTAGCCGGTGGAACATGAAGCCTATGTCTAGCATCAAGAACATACCAGCGCATGTGGCCATAATTATGGATGGCAATGGCAGATGGGCGAAACTCCGCGGTCTGCCCCGGCTCGAGGGTCACCGGGCTGGTGTAGATAATATCCGCCGGGTGGTGGAGGTCTTCGCCGAATATGGTATACGGTACCTCACACTCTTCGCCTTCTCCACCGAGAACTGGGAAAGGCCCCGTGACGAGGTTCGGGGACTGACGCGCATGGCACAGCAGAGGTTTGATGAGGCGATGAAGGTGCTGCACGAGAACAATATCCGGGTCCGACATATCGGCAGGCTCAACAGGCTGTCCCCCGTGCTGCAGCGCAAGATCAGGAAAGCCACTGAGCTCACCAAAAGCAATACCAGGATGACGCTATGCGTTGCCTTTGACTACGGCGGCAGGGCTGAGATAGTGGACGCGGCACGCCAGCTCCTTTTAGACGGGGCCTCACCCCAGGAGCTGGACGAGGCCACCCTGCGCAAATACCTCTACGCTCCTGACATACCCGACCCTGATTTGCTGATACGCACCGGTGGCGAAATGCGTATCAGTAATTTCCTTTTGTGGCAGTCCGCCTACACGGAACTCTACTTCACGGAGGTGCTCTGGCCAGATTTTGACAGGGCAGAGATTGAAAAAGCGCTGAGCGTCTATGGCCAGCGGCAGAGACGGTTCGGCAGGGTCTAGTGCGAAGGCACTGTTGCCTACTCCAGTATCCCTGATGGGGAAATCATGGCTATTGAAGTCACTGGAGAGGATGTGATAAAGTGCACTGGGGCTTGCCTTATGAAGGCAGTTTTTCTCTGTGGCGGCATCGGCAGAAGGATGTTCCCCATCAGTGAGGACAAGTTCCTGCTGAGTTTCCTGGGGAAGCCGTTGTTGCTGCACCAAATAGAGCTTGCCGAAGCTGCAGGAATTGACTGGTTCGTCATAGTGGGGAACCGGGGAAACATCGCAGCAATAGAGCGAGTAATCAGAGACATTCCCCGTATCCGGACTGAGCTAGTCATCCAGGAGAAGCCCTTGGGCATCGCCGATGCCCTGAAATGTGCTCACCACCATCTTCGGGGGCAGGTGCTGTTGGTCAATCCCAACGATGTCTTCACCATTACGGCGTACCGCAGTATAATTAAGGAGTCAGCTAAATCTTCCGCCTTTGCATATATACTTGGCTACGAGGTCAATGACTACTTCCCCGGCGGATATCTGGAGGTAGACTCAGCAAACAGGCTAAAGCACATTGTGGAAAAGCCGGGACAAGGCAAAGAACCCAGCAAACTGGTGAACATAGTAGTCCACCTCCACAATGAGCCGGAGAGGCTGCTTGCTGCCATCGAACACGTTCAGACCTCCAGGGACGATGTCTATGAAACTGCCCTTAATACCCTAGTGAGGGAGGGCTGTGAAATCAAAATTGTACCGTACGCGGACTTTTGGGCGCCGATAAAGTACCCCTGGCACATCTTCAAGGTCATGGAACATTTTCTCGACAGCACCCAGCCCTTTATCTCACCCACAGCCAAAATCTCAGACCGGGCCATTATCGAGGGCAAAGTCATACTTGGGCATAACGTCAGGGTGCTGGAAAATGCGGTCATAAGGGGCCCGGTGTATGTAGGTGACGGCTCTGTTATTGGCAACAACGCTCTTATCAGGGACTACTGTCACATCGGCAGCGGTTCAATTATAGGCTACTGCACTGAGGTCAAACATTCCTACATCGGCGATAACTGTTGGTTCCATAGCAATTACATTGGCGACTCCATAATCGGTGACGACTGTTCCTTCGGCGCCGGTGCCGTCACAGCCAACTTACGGCTGGATAAAGGAACGGTGCGAATAAAGGTAGGGCATGATGTGGTGGACACCGGCTATGATAAACTGGGGGCGTTCACGGGCAGGGGTTGCCGCATCGGCATAAATGCCAGCCTCATGCCCGGAGTACGGTTGGGTGCCGGCACATTCGTCGGCCCCGGGATATGCCTGAAAGAGGATGTTGAGGTAAACAAAATAGTACTGTCGGAGTGTAAATACCGGGTGCGGGAAAACAGGACAGGGCTATCCCAAAACAAAAGTTAGGAACTCCTGAGGAGACTGCAAGATGTGTGGCATCATCGGTTACTGTGGCAGAGAGTCGGCCGGCTCTATAGTACTTGATGCGCTCAAGCGGCTGGAATACCGTGGCTACGACTCGGTGGGTGTTGCCAGCATTCACAATGGAAAGCTGTTCATAAAAAAGGACGCCGGTGAGATTGAAAAAGTCCACCAGAAGCTGAACCTTTCCGATTTGCCTGGCACCACAGCCCTGGGTCATACCCGCTGGGCCACCCACGGTAAAGTCTGTCAGCTGAATACCCATCCTCACACCGACTGCCACGGCCGTATAGCCGTCGTGCACAACGGCATAATTGAGAACTTTGATGAACTGCGCCGGGAACTCATCAGCAGCGGACACCGCTTCATTTCAGAGACAGATACCGAGGTCATTCCGCACCTCATCGAAGAAGAAATCAAAAACGGGTGCTCCTTGGAGGAAGCCATACGCAATATTGCCCCTAAACTCGCCGGCTCCTATGCCTTTGTCGCCATCTCTGTCGACGAGCCGGGTAAGGTTGTTGGCACAAGAAAGGGCTGTCCTCTGGTCATTGGCATTGATGACAGGGGCTGCTACATAGCCAGCGACGTCCTGGCTTTCTCCACCTACACCCGTCGCAGCCTGAACCTACAAGACGGCGAGATAGCGGTGCTCAGACCGGAAAAGGTGGACCTCTACGATGCCCGGGGGGCATGCCTGACTAGGCAGTTCCGTGAGATTGAAGCAAGCTGGGCAGAGGGTGACACGAATGGCTACCCTCATTTTATGCTCAAAGAGATAATGGAGCAGCCAGCAGCACTGGAGAGGTGCGCCTCTCAGGACAAAGAGCAATTCGCCAAGATTGCCCTGGACATCCTCAGGGCAAGGCACGTGGTGATGACCGCCTGTGGCAGCTCTCGCTACGCTGCGCTGGTGGGCAGGTACCTGTTCTCCAGAGTGGGCAAAAAGTTTTCCGATGTGGTGATGGCTTCTGAGTTCGGCTATTTCTCCGATTCCATAGACAAAGGCACGCTGGTGCTGGCTATTTCCCAGAGCGGCGAGACCGCTGATGTTATAGAGGGGGTAAAACTGGCAAGGGAGGCTGGAGCTCAGATAATCTCAATCGTAAATCGCCCCAGTTCACTGCTTTCCGAGCTCAGCCATCAGGTCATCAACCTAAACTGCGGCCCGGAGATAGGCGTGGCAGCCACCAAGACCTTCCTCTGTCAGCTTGCGGTGTTCTATCTCCTTGCCTTTGCCATGGTAAATTCCTTCGATGATGCCTCTCACAGACTTATGGGGATGAAAAGCAAGGTGCTTGAGACGCTTGACAGCACCAGCGGTCAGCTCAGCCGGCTCGCCTCCAGGCTAAAGGACAGCAAGGACTTCTACTATATCGCACGAGGCATCAACTTTGCCATAGCCTCCGAAGGTGCTTTAAAGCTAAAGGAAATCGCCTATGTCCATGCTGAGGGCATGCCCGCCGGTGAGCTCAAGCACGGCACGCTTGCCCTTATAGAGGAAGGCACACCTGTGCTGGCTATCTGCCCCGCGGACTACACTTACCGGGAGACCCTGAGCAATGCCATTGAAGCCAAATCGCGCGGCGCATTCATCATCGGCGTGTCTGACAGACACAGTCACGCCTACGATTTCTGGGTCAGGGTGCCACAGGTGGAAGAAATCCTATATCCTCTGGTGACGGTGGTGCCGCTGCAACTATTGGCTTATCACACTGCTGTTGCCAAAGGGTTGAACCCTGACAAACCGCGCAACCTGGCGAAATCGGTGACTGTGAAATAAGTCACTGTGTATCAAAGCTAATCACCGACCAACACCGCATCATCCTGAGTGCCCTTTTGCCTGACCTCACTTAAAAGCCCCCTGCGGTTTTGCCCTTCACTGTAACAGGTCAATCCCTCGCACCTCACTCTTTCTGCCGGTGAAAGCCAGCCCCAATTGCTGTCTTTTTCCATCGGCGCTGACATAAACCTGATATTTGACACCAAGTGGCGGGGGATGTAGGCACAGTTTTGGCCCTTCACGGCTGGCACCTCCCGTCAGCCTCCCGGACATTGATTTTGGGGTATTCTTCAACGCACCTCTTGCTGACCTATCGGTTTACATCTCTGGGGCAATCGGTGTTGTCATGCTGCTTTTGCTTGTAGCCATGATGGTCCGGCGGCGAAAGATCAGTCAATTTGCTATACAACCAGTACACGGGAATATAATCGAAAATAACCGTGGTCTAGAGGATCAAAGACTTGAGGCAAACGGTGATGAACAAGAAATAGTGTACGATTAGTCCTCACAAATCCAGTACCACTATCGATTGCGCCAGAACATAACAAGCCCGAAGGCTACACACCAGGCGTTTATGAAGGCATTTAGCACGAGATCAACAGCCGAGGCAGCGTACACACCATTTTGAACGTTAAAGCTGAAGTCCAGCAGTCCGAGGAAGATGAGGGCACCTGCACCTACTAGGGAAAGACTTCTCCCGAATTGATTCTTTCTGAGCAAAAGTATACCCGAGGTCAGAAGCAGGAGAGCCAGACAAATATCGGGAAAAGTAAAGGCATGTTCATAGGCAAAGTAGCACTGAGGGGGGTTTTTCGGAGCCAGTCCGACGGTGAAAAACGCTATCCAGAAAAGAATGAGCCCCGCTGCGGTGGCTATCTCCAGTATCGGTATTATCCTGTCCTTCTTGTCCACTTTACTCCTCCTTAAGCCTTTTCGCCTGCACCTTCCTTATAGTGCTATCCATCACAAACTCAATCAGATCGGGGAACAGCCGCTTCAACAGGAAAATCATATTACTATCAAAGCCGGGGATGATATACCTTTCCCCTTTCCTCATACCTTTAAGCAGGGCATGGGCTACTTCTTCTGGCTGTCTTAGCTTGGCACTGGCAGAGATGGCTCTCGTCTCCTCCGGCTTTGTCTTGTTCTCCTCGTGAAAACCCGGGGTATCCGTATCCGGCGGGCACAGCACAGACACCATAATATTATATGGTTTAAGTTCACTTCGCAGGGCTTCAGAAAGACCGATAATGGCGAACTTCGAAGCGCTGTAATCAGTGTAGCCGAATAGCCCGATGAAGCCGGCAATGGAAGAGACGTTAACAATGTAGCCACCACGCTGCTTCATATAAGGCACGAGCACAGAAGTGGTGTGCCATATCCCATAGAGGTTTATCTTCATGGTCTCATCGAACTGCTCGTACGTGACCTTTTCAAAAACACGGGGGTAGGCGCGCCCGGCACAGTTGATAAGCACATCAGGCACGCCGAAATCAGCTAAAGCTTCAGATATGACCGCCTTTACCACATCCCATCTGGAAACATCCATCTGCCGGCAAGTAAACCGCTGAGAGCTGGAAACCCTCATAGACTGTATTTCCTCAAGAGCTTGCTCCAGTCGGTCCTTCCTCCGGGCAAAGATGATGATGTGGGCACCCTCGGCGGCCAGTGCTTTCGCTGTAGCAAGGCCTATACCGCTGGAGCCACCGGTGATGTAGACTACCTTATTACTAAAGTCTTTCATGTCACTTTTGTTTCAGTGTCCTATGGTCAAGGGTTTTCAACCATTCCATCGTCCGCCTGAAACCTTCGCTGTAAGGAATCTTTGGCTTCCAGCCGAGCTCGCGTTCAGCCTTGGCAATGGAAAATTTAAGCCTTGAGCCAAGATTTTTCACAGTGTAGGTGGTGAGAAGTGGTCTCGTCTTCTTCCGCAACAGCCTCCAGACAAATTCCATCACCATCGCTGTCCCGTAAGCCAGAGAATACGGGATATACCTATTGGGAGGAGGTATGCCTAAGGCTTTGGCAATTCCGGCAGAGAACTCCTCCAGTGTGGTATATTCGCCATCATGGACCAGATAGCCGTTGCCCACAGCACGCTTATCCTCGGCGATCAGCATCAGCAGGTCTACCAGATTCTCTATATACGTAGGCCACACGATGACATCCTTGCGCCAGAAGATAAGTTCGCGCTTTAATATGGCATCGGCGAGAAGTGGCACGAAGGTCTTATCACCCTCACCAAATACCCAGCAAGGGTAGACCATGGTCACCGGCAGCCCTTGCTGCCTGTGGTACCGCCAGCAAATCTTCTCGGCTTCGATTTTGGAATCAGGATAGGGCTCATGCCAGGGCCGAAGTGGAAAAGTTTCGTCAATCACCTGAGACTCATCCAGCCCGAAGACATCGTTGGTGCTCATATACACCAGTAGCGAGACACCGGCCTCCAGACCGGCCTTGCACACGTTTTCTGTACCACCTACGGTGACCTCCTGGAAGAGTTTCTTCGGTGCCCAGTCTGTGACCACTGCGGCACAATGGAAAATCACATCCGCGCCGGCAGTAGCCTTTCGCACCGCCTGATAATCGCGGATATCGCCGGTCACTATCTCCACACCTTTAGAGCGGAGAACCTGAGCTTCTAGGTCATTTGGAAGCACCAGAGCACGGACATGGTGCCCTCTAGAAAGATTGGCTTTAACCAAGTGGCCACCGATGAACCCCGTAGCCCCGGTAATTAGTACCTCTTTCACCCTTGCCCTGAAACCATTATCCACTATTCTTTCTTAGCTGGCAATCGGCGCACGCTGTTGGACTTACATTTTGGGCAGACCCTTTCCTGGAGACCTTTCTTGGGGTCGAGGGTTACCCTGTATTCAAAGCCGCAGCGGAGGCATTTTAGCCGCTCTTCCATAATCGCTCACACCCTTGCTGTACCACCGAGTTCATCTTCAGTCTCTGACTCCTCGGCTGTCTGCTTTCGTTTAGCCAGCACATTTCGAGCATAGGCTATCTCTTCAGGCGTTACTTTTTGCCGGAGTTCCTCAAGCTGGTGCATTGTCTGGGCAAAACGAGGACCTTCAGCAGCGCTTATCCACTCAAGTTGTAGACGCTCAGGACGTATGCCCAGCTTTTCCAGCTTATCCCAGAGCCTATCGACCCGGCGCATCGTCCAGTGGTTGGCATTGATATAATGGCAGTCACCCAAATGGCAGCCGGAGAGCAACACGATCGGCGCCCCTTTCTCAAAGGCACGGAGAATGAAGCTTTCATCTACCCGTCCGCTGCACATAGTGCGGATAAAGCGGTTATTCGGCGGGTATTGCATCCTTGATACGCCGGCCAGGTCGCTGGCAGCATAGCTACACCAATTACAGAGGAAGGTGATGATCTTCTGTTCCGGGTCTGCCTCAAGGGCGGCATCTATCTGGGCAACTATCGAATCATCAGTGAAGTGCTGCATTATTATAGCGCTAAAGCGGCACTCGGCAGCACAGGTACCACAACCGGCACAGGCAGCAGCTATTACCTGTGCCCCGGACTTAGCCTTGACATCAACCTTTATCGCCCCGTAAGGACAGCGCCTGGCACAGACCCCACACGAATTACACTTGCTCAGGTCCACCACAGCCTTGATAGCTTCGCCTTTGAGGCTGCGGGCACTCAGAATAATAGAGCTACGGGCGGCAGCAGCTCCTGCCTGAGTGACACTGTCCTTTATATCCTTGGGTGCCTCCACACAGCCAGCAAAGAAGATACCGGGCGTAGGCGCGTCCACTGGCTTAAGCTTGGGATGTGACTCCATTAAGAAGCCGTCGCTGGTTTGGGTCAGGTTCAGGATACTGGTGAGACGTTTGAGGTCAGGTCTGGCCTGCAGGCCCACGGATAGTATCACCATATCAAGCTCATGCTCTTCCACCCGCGCTGTAGTGGTATTCTCCACCCTAATACGAAGATTCTTGGTGGCCCCGTCTTCTGTAATCTCGCCTGGTAGACCACGGATATAACGGACACCCGCTTCTCTAGAACGGCGCACCAGGTCTTCAAATCCTTTTCCAAAGGCACGGATATCCATATAGAAGACTAATATTTCGGCGTCCGGATAATGTTCCTTGATGAGCAGACTATCCTTAACAGTGTTCATACAACATACGTTAGAGCAGTAGGGAGCACCACGATTCTCCGTGCGTGAACCCACGCACTGGACAAAGCCAATGCGTTTAGGTGTTTTTCGGTCAGAAGGACGCACCAGATGACCTTCAGTCGGGCCACCGCCACATATCAGCCTTTCGAACTCCATACTGGTGATGACGTTCTCAAAACGGCCGTAGCCATACTCATCTAACTGAGACGGGTCATATATATCCATGCCGCTAGCCACAATAATGGCACCGACTTCAATTTCAAATATCTCGTCCTGCATATGCAAATCAATACACTTCTTCTCGCAAGCATCCACGCATCTAACACAGGCTACGGGATTGTTTCCCAGACAATGTTCCATATCAATGAGGAAGGCTGAAGGTACTGCTTGCGGGAAGGGTATATAGGCGGCCTTGCGAGAAGAGAAGCCCTGCTGAAATTCGTCAGGCACGACCACAGGGCAGACCTCAGCACATTTGCCACAAGCGCTGCAAACCGTCTCGTCCACATAGCGGGCCCTTTTACGGATGCGAACTGTAAAATTGCCCACGTATCCTGAGACCTCTTCCACCGTGCTGTAGGCGAAGAGCTTGATTTTGGGATGGCGACCCACTTCCATCATTTTCGGGCCGAGCACACATATCGAGCAATCCATCGTGGGGAAAGTCTTGTCCAGCTGCGCCATAATGCCGCCTATTGAAGGCTTCTCCTCCACCAGATACACTTGATGTCCGGCTTCAGCCAGGTCAAGTGCCGCCTGAATGCCGGCCACCCCACCTCCAATGACCAGAGCAGCATCGGTCACGGGAATTTCCATCTCCTGCTGCGGCTGCAGCAGTCGGGCCCGGGCAACTGCCATCCTGACGATGTCCTTCGCTTTATTAGTGGCTGATTCACGGTCATAAAGGTGCACCCAGCTGCAGTGTTCCCTGATATTAGCCATCTCAAAAAGATAAGGGTTAAGTCCAGCTTCAGCAACACATTGACGAAATGTGGACTCATGAAGCCGCGGAGTACACGAGGCTACGACCACACGGTTAAGACGGTGCTCTTTAATGTGTCTCCTTATCTCCAGCTGACCGGGGTCGGCACAGGTATAACGATTTCTCACCGCGACCACCACGCCAGGAAGCTCCTCAGCAAACCGCCGGACCTCCTCGGTGTCTACCGACCCGGCGATGTTAAGCCCACAATCACAAACAAATACGCCTATCCTTAGTTCCTGTTCAGCCAACTGAACCTCCTAGTCCAGCGACCTGGCTACCAGGCCGGCTAGATCCTCTATTTCAATTTTCGGCACCTTGCCGTAGCGGCTTTGTTGTGCACACTTCAAATGTATCTGACACTTCGGGCATGAGGTTACCATCACCCTAGCTCCGGTAGCTTCTGCCTGAGCCAATCGCTCGTCCTGTATCTTGCGGTTTGTGGTCCCACAATGTACCCAGGCGCTTGTCCCACAACATAATGCCCTCTCTCGAGACTGTTCCATCTCCACCAGTTCCAGACCATTTATTGCACACAGTACCTGACGCGGTGTCTCGAAAATCCTTAAACCCCTTCCAAGGATACAGGGGTCGTGGTAAGTAGCCCTTTCCATCATTACGCCAAGTCTTAGTTCACCGGATTGTAACAGCGGGGCCATGATTTCAGTCCAGTACACTACCTCACCAACTGTTTTACCCAGCAATCTGGGATAGTCTAATTTAAGCGTGTAGTAGCACTCGGGACAGGTAGTTATGATTTTCTTAACACCGAGCCGGGCAAATTCAGCAGCATTTCGCTTAGCCAAAGCTATAAAACCTTCCTTATCACCTTGAAGGAGCAAATCGCGCCCACAGCAACGCTCATTAGCCATAAGGTCGAAGGGTATATGGGCGAGGTTTAATAATTTAAGTGCCCCTTTTACCCCCCACAACGTATTGACATTGATGTCACTGAACAAAACATCGAAATAGGGCGCGCAGCCCACAAAAAATACTGCGCCACATTGCTGTGACAGCTCGATATCTGAAGGCAACCAGTCCAGTCGCTTCTGGTATAGCTTTTCGTCTGCCATGAGTTTCATCAATGACTGCAATGCACCACCATGAGTGCACTGTGTCCGTACACCTGCGTTAAACGCCTCTGTTCGCAAAATGCGGATAAATTCAGGAAACTCCACGCGGTAGTTGCAACGCTCCAGACACATATAGCAATTAAGACAGGCCCAGATCGTCTCATCCTTCGGATTTGCGCCGTTCAGCCCCAGATTTCGCTGGACTATGAGCCGCGGATTGAACTCCAGGTCATAGCGGGCAACCGGACAGACTACCGTACATTTGCCACAATCCAAGCAAAGATGTGCTCGAGTATTTTTAATTTCCTGCCTGCTGTAAAACATTCATTTAAGCCGGTTCTATTTCTCTCATAAATTTTTTTACTTCCTTTACAAAGCTGACCCCATCACCGCGAGGTAGCCGCGCCAACTTCAGCCTGTTTTCGCCCACACCTAACAACCCTAACACCCCACGCGTCTTTTCGTATTCTCTGAAACTGAGTTCATCATCTTTGCCAAAGTAACAACTGCCCGATTCACACCCTAAAAGCATCACTCCTTCGGCACCTAATTCGAATGCTCTCAAAATTAGGCCCGAATGCACCCTGCAGATACAGTTCACCCTGATAACTTTGACCGAGGCAGGATAACTGGCACGGCTGTGTGCTACTGCTTCGACACAGCTCAAGCCATCCCAGTTACAAGTAAACACTACTATGTCGCCGTTAGTCTTCATACAGCCACACCAACCTTCCCAGCTTTCCCTAAAAGGGCTTCAAGCGTAGAAACTATGTTCGCATCGTCACAAGCAAGTTGTGCTATAGCCCCGGTAGGGCAGCAGGTAATACAAGCTCCACAGCCCAAGCAAAGAAGCTGGTCAATTTGAGCAAAGGAGGTACCGGTCTCATCAACCCTCATCTCTATATAAGGGCAGACCAGCGCACAATCACCACAGCCACGGCACAAACGGCGGCTAATATTAACTACCGAGACTCGCGGCCTTATCACTCCCTGACTTAGATAACACGAAACTCCAGCCGCCATAGCCTGCCCCCTTAGCCGCTGTTTTTCAGGAGGCTCTTCCAAGTCCCCTATGATAAATATACCAGCTATGTCACCGATGGATGGCCCTTGGAGGACGGAATTTGAAGCTATATGACTTCTTTGACGTCTGTTCCAGTCCAGAATGCGACGGAACAGGCCTGTTTTGAAAGCGCTATTAGCTTGCGCAAATATGTGAGTAATGGCCCCAGAATCCACTACCACTGCACCAGCTTTGATACTAACTATGCCTGAAGAGTATCCAAACAAAGCCTCGTAATCTCCAGGCCCACCTTGAAACTCAAACGATTCAGGCCATGCCATGACCGATGCTTTATACCTCTTAATTTGCCTTCGCAAGCTGGCTTCCACGTCCGCAATTTCCAAACGCTGCGCCTTGCTTCTCTTAGGAGGCTTCGTTCTGTGGACGATAGTCACCGGATAACCTAGAGAAAGCAGGGCTGCTGACGCCGCCAAGCTGGAAACTCCGGTGCCGATCACCAATGCGTTTTGGTTAATGAATCGTTCCTCAACCACAGGCAAAGCATTTTGAACACACGCCACCCCGGAACCGATGATACCTACGGCCTTAGTAGTAGCCTCAACAGGAGCGTCGCCGTGCACCCAGGCACATTGCTCTCGAATGTTCACAAATTCCACGCGTAAATTTCCATTCGATTTCAGATTACTGTATATATACTGTTGACACCTCACCCGCTGTTCTGTACAACTAAAACAAATCTGGTTTAAATTGCAGCACCGGCAGGCAGCTACGACCAATCCACACAACCCTGCTTCTTTAGCCATGGCTCCAATCCGGCCCGCGCCCTCTTCAGTACATACCTGAGGTAGCTGCCAGACACTAAATACACCTGGAAGGCGCTCTATTTCTCGCATTACACTATTAAAGTCTATAACTGAATCGATGCCGCCACCACAACTGCAGAGAACAACGCCCACCCGTCCTCCACCCACACTAGCAGTACCCAACTTTGTTGTCTCATCATCAAAATTGCCGTCTTGCTTGGTGGCAGCCACACTACTAGCTAAGGACACCCTTTTCGGTAATTTCAACTTCCTGGCAACCTTCAGGGCTACTGCCGAGCCCTTTATCATCTCGCCCCACAAATCTTCATCAGCCTGCGCTTCTACGACAAAGACACCAGGCATGGGATGTTGAAGAGGCTCCTCTTCTTGAGAGTCAAAACTAACTACAGCTCCAGCCTGTATCTTAACTGACTTGAAAACATCTTTGTGGGATACCGCATTTACCTGACAAATCCGTTCACATTCCAGACAACTGCTGCAAAGAGCACAGTTTAGACAACGCTCTGCCTCAGGAGCTACCGCATCTTCAGATAATCCCAGGCTAGTTTCTTCAAAACTGCCCATTCTAGCAGCGCGGGATAAAACTGGCATCCTGGCCCGCTTCTGGGGCGAGATGTATCTTGCTTCTACGTCTATTTCAGCCGGTTGAGGCCTTTCCAGACTGCGGCCTTCCCGCAGGTCATGTCCCCTAAGATACCTATCTATTGACTCCGCAGCTCGAAGGCCAGCAGCCATAGCTTCAACAACAGTACTGGGGCCAGTGACACAGTCACCGCCAGCAAAAATGTCAGGTATACTGGTCTGTAGCGTCAATGGGTCAACAATTATAGTCCCATCTTCCTTTATCTTGAGGTCTTTCAATCTGAGCAATGATGTGCTTGGTCGCTGGCCAATAGCCACTATAACGTGGTCAGCCTCTATATCAAATTCCGAGCCCTCGATAGGCACAGGCTGGCGTCTACCAGTAGCATCCACCGTATCCCCAAGCTTCATCCGCCGGCAGCGTATCCCGGTGACTTTAGTGCCATCACCGAGGATTTCAATAGGTGCGGTCAAATACTCGATCAGCACACCTTCCAGTATAGCTTCCTCAATATGTTCCTTTATGGCAGTCATTTCATCCGCTGTACGGCGGTAAAGTATGCGCACTGTGCCCCTGCTACGTCTTTTCACCGCCCTCGCTGAATCCACAGCGCTGTTGCCACCACCAATGACCACAACGTTGGAGCCAACGGTAGTACCCACCTTCAAATTCAGTGCAAAAAGCATTGAAATAACATCAACTACACCTTCAAGGTCTTCGCCCGGTATGTTCAATTTATTGTTAAGTCCGGCACCTATCGCCAGGTAAAAGGCTCGATAACCCTGCTCCCTGAGGTCAAGAAGTGTTATGTCTCGACCTACAATTACACCCGTCTTTATATCTACCCCCATAGCTCTAATTGCCTCCACTTCCCTTTCTCGCACCTCGCGGGGGAGTCGAAACCGCGGTATACCGGTAGCTAGCATGCCACCGATGACGGCGTGTGACTCGAAAACCGTAGGCGTGTATCCTCGTCTGGCCAGTTCCCAGGCGGCTGCCAGCCCCGACGGTCCACTGCCAACAATAGCTATTTTCTCCTTCCTCGGCTTGATAAAACCTGCGCTTCTATATATTAGGCTACTAGAGGCAGCATCCGCGGCATAACGGTGTAAAGCCTGAATAAACACAGGACTGTCAACTTTGGCCCTCTGGCAGCTATTCTCGCAAGGGTGTGTGCATACTCTACCAAGTACGCCGGCCAGCGGTGCAGCTTCATTTATAAGGTTCAGCGCTTCGTCCACCTTACCTTTTAACAAAAGACAAATGAAACCCGGCACATTAATGCCTAAAGGGCAGGCTGCCTGACAAGGGGAAACACCATTTTTATCTATAGTATATGCCGCTGGTACTGAGCGAATGCCGATTAAGGGTGCATGGATAGCGCTGTGTGTATCCTTACGACGGCCAGTAGTGAAGGGCACTTTTACCGGACATGCTTTCTGGCACAAACCACAGCTGGTACACAATGTCTCACTGACATAGCGGGGCCACGTTTTCACAGTTAAAGCAAAACGTCCACGTTCCCTGTTTACAGCTTCCACTTCAGATTTAACGTAGAGCTTGACATTGCGGTGAGCCGCTGTCCGTAATAATAATGGCCAGATGCGCAGGTAGTCTTCGGCAGCAATAGATAATGACTTGCCAACCAAGCTTTTATCCAGGCCCAGTACAGCAGCTTTGGTAATCAGGTTAACCTTGGCACCCATCTGGGCTAATGTTAGGGCACACTGCGCCGCGCCAATCCCACTGCCGATTACGGCAACGCTCTTTGCCATCGATTACCCCCCACTTTTCTTCCCCTGTTCCAGCCCGTACTTGTATCCTGCCTCAAAAGCTCTGAGGTTGAAATCCCCTGTGCCCTCAGGCACGGTTGCCAAA
>FMSI01000938.1_pt1 | contig 15560 bp, 15 predicted proteins | sample 1504471 | NCBI WGS metagenome assembly FMSI01 (sample SAMEA4475357, study PRJEB15587) | soil metagenome | biome: Soil; feature: Field | place: India | collected 2015-03-11 | depth 0 m
CTGATGCGCTGGTCCTGGGAACTCACCGACTAACAGCGCAATGGGGACGATTCCCGTTCGGGCCTGCCTGTCAGCCGCTTTGGCAGGTTCCAACTCACGATGTTTCAACCGCACCTTCGCCTTCGCTGCCCATAGCTGCCCGATGGGGGCGCTGTCGACTGCGACTGGCTACGGTTAGTTCCGAAACATTCTATGAGATCGCCAGACCCGCCGAATGATGCCCCATACCGACAAAACCAACCCAGAGATTATCAGGACACCCAGGGCCACCATAACCTTCGCCAGGACCGGGAACTGCATGCTTGGCTTGAAGTCCATCGGCAAGGTGGTGTAGAGCGATGCATCTGCCGTGCCTGTGTCGTAGAAGCTGGTCAACAGGCGCTGGCGCGCTTCGGGTTGAAAGCCCCAGAAATCACCAGTATGGCCCTGTTCGGAGATAATGACATGCCGTCCATTTTTCAGGGAGGGCAACAGTTCCTCCGGCGCTGCCCCAGACTAACAGTGACATCGGCGAGCCGAGCACGAAATCCGGTGTCGTCAGTTCGGCCCGGTAATCGCGCCCCGGTTCGTGATCGGCACTGGCGCCGATGGCAAAGAACTCCCTCCAGGTCATTATGTTCGGCAGGACGAAGTCGTAAGTTATGGACATCAGCACCAGCCCGCTGGGATCGCCTTTCTCAGGCTTGAGGTAGGCGTCAAAGACCATCGGCGCGGTGGAGCGGTGGTAGAGCAATACAAAAGCAACGGTTTTAACTTTACCAGGGTTAATGGGCAGGAACATCTATCGTCTGGGCATGTTGGTACTCACATTGTGCATGGCGCCTACCAGGTCGGACGCATCGGGACCTGCAGCCTGCCGCCATAAATTGGCGTAATACGACACCTGAGCATCCACCACCTCCGGTTTCGGGCATGTGCCCGGGCGGATTGACGCCAATCATCACGCTGCGATGCAGGCTTTCGGGGTGCATGTATGCATAGATCTGAGCAACGCGCGTTCCATGGTTCCCGCTGAGCAGGTTGATGCGCGAGTAGCTCAGCGCCATCCGGGCGGATTCCATATCTTTCACCACTTCGGGGATGGTGTAACTGGCCAGGTCCACACCTTCGGCCTGAGGTCGGGTTGCGCAGGCCGCTATGGCCGCACCCATGTTGTCAAGTGACTTGGGGCTGAGGAGGTCTCCACCCACACCCTTCACTCTTGACGATGCGGGGCTCAAGGATCAGATCCCCAGCCCGTACGCCAGTGGGAACCGTAACCGCCGGCCTATCTTTCGGCCACAACATGAGCCAGCCCCAGTGGAGCACTTAACTGCCATAGAGATACCACATCGGCGCTCACAAAGTGAGGCTCATTTACCCGCACAGCACCCGCCTGTATGACGGCCTCTGGACAGGCCGATCCTTCGCGCTTGTATTCCTCAGCGCGGCCATCTGGCTGTGTGCTCTCCATTTGGCCATTTAAAGGACATCCAACGATCGGCGGATTCCATTCAGAGAAGAGGGCAGTGGGTTGACAGAGGACGAGAGAGGGCATCCAGGTGGGATGCAGGGAAAGCAGGTTGATGCTGGAGGAACTCTGAACCCTCCGGGCTGGCGGAACCCATTGCGTTCCTTTTCGGGATGAGAGGAGCCGGACAGAAAGCAAAAGCGGCTCCCGCTGGAACTTGACAGGAGCGGCCTTATGTGGCTATCCAGGTGGTCTCCGTGCTGTCTGCCCCGGCGTGAGCCAGCCCTTCAGTCGGTGCTGTCTTCACCGGCGAGGGCGTTTTTGTTGGAGAGCCAACTATTAAAATTATATCCCAGATGCCTGTCTTGTCAAATTCCGACGGCAAATTGGAGCAGGCGAAGCCCCGGCCCCTCAGCTGAGAACAGTTTCCTTTTCCGATCTCCGGACCCGGATTCGGCGGGTCCTCAACGAGGTCGGCTACTGGCGGGCTGTGTACGCGGTGGAGAATTTCGGGGAGCCGACGGTGGCGATTATCAGTCTGGTAAGGGGAGGAAGCAGGCCGGGGCGGGCCAGAAGACCCGCCCCGGCCCGTTGGTTTTGGGGAATTTAACCTCGCCTGCTGTTGGCAATACCCCTCGCCGCCACAGACCGGGCATTTGTAAAATCGACCTAGGCAGGCGATTCCAGCTGATCCATTGATGCTCATACAGCCCGGGATGGCACAAGGGTTCAATGATAGGTGTTCATAGGTTCTCTCAAAGACGAGCGAAAACCTCCGGATTAACGATCCCTTCGGGCCGCTGGCCTCGCAGTACAGTCAGCGCGTTCTGAGCTGCCATTATCCCCATACGGCGCGTGGTTTGCACCGTCGCAGAGCCGATATGGGGGGTGGCAATGAAGTTGTCCAGTTGGAACAGCAGACTCTCATCCGGCGGTTCCTTCTCAAAGACATCAAAGGCCGCTCCAGCCAGACGCCGCTCTTTCAGGGCTTCATAGAGGGCCTGCTCATCCACCAGCCCACCGCGCGCGGTGTTGATCAGAAAAGCACCGGGTTTCATAAGGGCCAGTTCCCTGGCACCAATCATATGATATGTCTCATCGGTCAGAGGAAGATGCAGGCTCACCACATCGCTGACAGATAGCAATTCTTCAAGGGGCAGAGCCACAGCCTCTAACGCGCGAATCTGATCTTCGGGAGGTGGGGCTGGATCGGTGAACACGATACGCATGCCGAACGCCCGTGCACGGGATGCTACCTCCCGTCCAATGCGTCCCAATCCTACGATGCCCAGGGTACTGCCAATCAGTTCCATACCGCTGGCCCGTTTCCACTCCCTTGCTCGCACCCAGCGGTCGTGCAGGATAAGATGGCGCGAAAGGGCCAACATTAGAAGAAGGGTTAACTCAGCCACGGCCACAGCGTTAGCACCCGGTGTAATGGTCACCACCACCCCATGCTCTGTGGCCGCAGCCAGATCTACGTTGTCTACCCCAACGCCGAAGCGAGAGACGACCCGAAGTTGTGGGGCGTGCTCAAACACTTCCCGGGTGAAGGAATCCAATCCCGCTATTACGGCTACCACATCCCCGACCAGTTCCATCAATTCGCCGGGCTGGAGAGGGCGATCGTAGGGGCTGAACACCAGTTTGTACCCGGCCTGCCGGAGCAGGTCCTGATGTTCCCCTTCTAAATTACGGAAAGAGCGTGCAGTAACGAGAATTTTGCCTTTCATTGAGACCTTTCTACTTCAGAATGGACATGCCTCCATCAATGCTGATGGCCTGTCCGGTGCACCATGCGCTTTCGTCCGAGGCCAGAAAAACCACTGCCTCGGCAATGTCCTCAGGAAGGCCCAAACGGCCCAGAGGGACACTGGCTGCCAGTTCCTGGCGCATCCTCTCCTCGGGTACCGCCGCGTAGAGCATATCCGTTTCCACAGGCCCCGGGCAGATGGCATTTACCCGAATGCCGTATGGGGCCAATTCTATCGCCATCGCCCGGGTCAGGGAGATCACTGCCCCTTTGGATGCGCTATAAGCAGCGTGTCCTGGCTCACCCACTACGCCAGCCTTGGAGGCGATGTTCACGATCACTCCCTGCCGGCGGGTCAACATATGTCGCACCACAGCCTGTGAAGGGAAAACCGTGCCCAGCACGTTGACCCGGTACATCCGGTCCCACAGTTCCTCCGGTTCCTCCCAGAAAGGCCGGGCGTCGTGCACTCCCGCGTTGTTGACCAGAATATCCACCCGACCGTATCTATCCAGTACCTGAGCGATTGCTCCCTCTGCCTCTTCGCGGCGGGAGATGTCGGCCTGAATAAATTCTATCTGCCTGCCGGAGGCAGTCAGTTCCGCGGCCAGATGCTTCCCCCGCTCCGGATTCAGGGCGACGACCGCCATCCGCGCCCCTTCCCGAGCCATCGCTGCGGTAATGGCCCGGCCGATACCGCGACTCCCTCCGGTGACAATCGCGATCTTCCCTTCCAGTCGCCCGGTCATCGCGTGCTCTCCTGTGGAGGGTATGTTTTGCTCAGATGGCCACCAGCGCATCAAAGAGGGGCCGGGTCTGTTCCAGCAAGCGAATATATTGCTCTACGAAAGGCCGATAGGACTGGTGGACCTCCGGTCGTGGCTCAATCCTACTTGCTGGTGCGACAAAAGACTGAGCAACTTTGGTCATATCCTCCCAAACCCCCACGGCGTAACCGGCCAGGATGGCTGAACCCAGAACGGCGAATTCTTCCCGGTTTAGGGTCACATACGGGATATTCAGCACGTCCGCTTTGATTTGATTCCAGATGTGACTGCGGGCTCCACCACCAATGACTCGCGTTTCGGTGAACTCCAGATCCGGTAAAAGGCCACGGACGACCTGCTGGTAGTAGGCGTATTCGTAAGCCACGCCTTCCAGCATAGCCCGGTAGAGGTGGGCTTTGGTATGAGACCAATTCAGCCCGAAAAAGACACCCCGCAGATTTGGCTCGCTGGGGCACACCCGGCCTCCCAGGTGGGGCAGAAAGAGTAGCCGGTCCGAACCCGGGGGAATCGCCTCTGCCTTCTGGTCAAACCATTCGTAGAAACCCCCAGAATGCTGCTTCGCTTCTGCTTTCTCGTGAGGGGCCAGTTCATCCCGGAACCATCGCAAGTTCATCCCGCCGCCGTTGATGTAGGCGAGAGCATAATAGAGGCCCGGTACGGCCAGGTGGGCCACAAACATCGTTCGGTGCTGGCGGTCGGGCACAAACTGATCCAGACAGACGGCGAAAACAGAGGCAGTTCCGGCCACGTCAAACACCATGCCAGGGTAGACCATTGCGGCGCCCAGCATCCCTGCCGCCTGGTCGCCGCATCCAGCCGCAATAGGTGTTCCTTCCTTCAGGCCGGTCTCTCGCGCCGCCTCGGCGGTGACGTGGCCGACAATCTCCCAGGGGTCCACGATGCGGGGCAGTTTCTCCTTCGGGACTTCAAATCGTTCCAGCAGTTCGTCGGACCAGCGGCCTGCGGCAGTGTCGCTGAAACAGGTGAAGTGGAGATAAGTGCGATCCATAAAGGCATCCTCACCGCGCAGCCCGGCCATCCGCCCTGCCACATACCCGCCCGGGACGACGAACTTGGCCACGCGCCGAAAGACCTCCGGATGTTCATGCATCCACCAGAGAATTTTCGCTCCATGAGAAATGGAGGGGGGACCGCCCGTGAGAGCAATGATACGGTCGGCTTCAGCCTGGAGTTGCTCTATGTATGCCCGGCAGCGAACATCCAGCCAGGAATCATAATGAGTGGGAGTGTCCCAGTTTTCGTCTACGGTGCCGATCCCGGCCATCTGACCGTCAAAAGCCAGTGCGGCAACCCTTGCCGGATCAACGCGACTCTTTTCCAGGCACTCCCGAATGGTCCGAACGGCGGACCCGTAGATTTCATCGGGGCTCTGTTCCACACAGCCTGGCTGGGGGCAATACAGCCTGGACTCCTCGTAGGCATCCGCGATGAGATTTCCCTCGGTGTCAAAGATCGCCGCCTTGGTCCCCGTTGTTCCCAGGTCTACTCCGATTAGATATGTCTTATTCATCGGGCACCTCCTCCCTGACGCCAGTGGGGGTTCTTCATCAGAACTGGTCGGCCATTTCGGGCAACAAGAGCCTTGGCGAAGCCCTCTATCTCAATGGTCCCATAATCATGACCGGCATCGCCTGGATAGACAGCGAAGAAAACGAAAGGGACGTCCCCGGTGTTCGCGGTACGATGGGCCCAGCCAGGAGGGACATAAGCAGCAACACCTGCCCGCATCGCCACTGCTCGGACTTCCCCTGCTTCGTTCTGGAGAATCAAACACCCTTCGCCCGAAAGGCCCAGATAAACCTCGGCCCGATTTCGCTTCATGTGATAGTGTCCCTTGGTCATGTGATACTCATCTCCTACCCGGCCCGGATAGATAACGGTGGTGGAGTAAGGAAGATGGCCTTCGCTTTCAGGGACATCGGCAGCGTAGACTTCATAAATCAGGCGATCTCCCTCGGTAGAAAGAATCTGTTGAACGGCTTCCTGGTCAAGGAAAATGCCCCCGATATTCCGCAGGGTACGTCGGATCACCTGCTGGCTGGGGCGCAGGATACCTGTCTGGGGTTCCACCTCGCAGGCAAATGGTTCCATAAACATGCGCGGCCTCCATAACGGGTATTCAGGTTATCCACCGGCGATAGGAGAAAATAGGAGAATAACGTCTCCTTCCTTAACCGGAGTGGACAATTTCAAGGGGAACTGCTCCCACCCTTTGCCGTTGAGCGTGGCCATCACCTGAGGATCGGGTAGCGAGAGGCCGTATCGCTCGTTCAGCCACGTGACCACATCTTGCAAAGTAGTGCCGGGTGGAAAACTAACCTCTTCCTCCCGGCACCCTGTGCGGTCCCGGAGAGTGCTCAGATATTTGATCAGCACTTTCACATCGGCTGTCATTTGGAAGATATGAGTCGGTCCAGGCCTAATCGCCTAATTGTTTCCGGCGTCGGCACGCCATCCTTGTCCCAACCGCGCACCTGATAATATTCGTCTAACATCACCTGGTACATCTCTTTTGTCAGAATGCGCCCCTTGGTCGGGCCGGATGGGATGGCTTCCTGGGTGATGCGTTCGGGCAACTGGTCATCTTCTCTCCTTATGCCCTCCCGGGTGAGAATCAGCCGCTCCAGGGTATAGATGCGGGCGCCGATCTCCATCAATGCAGGGGTAAAGTCGTACCCGGTCACTGCCGCCAGTACATCACCCGTAGCCGTTTCGTTAAAGCCCAGAGCCCCCCTGACAACTGTGCACAGGCCCAGGCTGTCTACATAAGCCCTGTTGTCCTGGAGGGTTTGGACCAGCACCCCCTTGCCTTTCAGGGCGAAGCGATCATACTGCCCGCTTTGCAATTCGGCACGAATCGTCCACCCGCCGACGTTATGGCAGGCCCCGCGGCTGGCTGTTCCATAAGTCAGACCATTGCCGTAGAAGCCGCGTGGGTCATATCCAGCCAAAGGTAGCCCTTTAACTGCCAGGATGTAATGACGCCATGCTGGTTGTGCCTGGGCTACATGCCGCATCCCTTCAGCCAGCAGGTTGCCCACTCCGCGCCGCTCTCCAATCAGGCGGATCAGGTCCACCAGTGCCTGGGCGTTGCCGAAGCAGGCTTTAATGCCCTCTGTGTCTTCGTCGGTGATCAGTCCTCGCTCGTACAGTTCCATTGCCAGCGCGACCGCATTGCCTGCCGACATGGCATCCATGCCCAGTTCGTCGCACAACTGATTGGCCGCAATAATCGCATCGTAGTCGTCCACGCCGCAGTTAGGGCCCAGGAGCGCCACGGTTTCAAACTCTGGTCGCGCACGCGCTCCAGCGAAGGATCCGTCCTTCGCCTCGCACAACTTGCCGCAAGCCACCGGGCATTGGTAGCAGGCGTAGTTTCTTACCCAGTATTGCTCGCGCATAATGTGGGCGTCTATTTTACTCGTGCCCTCAAAGTATGCGGTCTGAAAATTGCGCGTCGGCATACAGCCCAGTTCATTGATGACTTCAATGTACTGGAGAGTGCCATATTTTGTGTGATTAGCCCGGGACTGGCGCAGGTCCTCAATGGCAGCGCGCTGGATTTCCTTGACCCGCCCCGGGTTAGCCAGCGGGATTGTCCCACTGCCCAGCACGGCGATGCCTTTCAGTCGTTTAGAGGCCAAGACAGCCCCTGCTCCTCCCCGCCCAAAAGCGCGCGTATCTACGCAAATGTGGGAAAATCGCACCAATCGCTCAGCGGCGGGACCAATGGCAAGCGCTGCGGCCCGTTTATCTCCCATACGCTCTTTTAATAGTTCCAGCGTCTCACCAGTCCTCAAGCCCTGCCAGGGCCGCGCGTCGCCGAAGATCACTTCGTTATCCCGAATCAGCAGATAGGTCCAGTTGTCCGCGCACCCCTCAATGATCAGCCCATCAAAGCCGCAAAACTTAAGTTGCGGGCCGAAATCTCCGCCGCTATTGGAGCACAGATAAATGCCCGTCTCCGGTGATTTCGTGCTGAGGCCGATCTTAGTCGTAGAGGGGAGTCGCACACCCGTAAGCGGACCGGTCATCAGGATGACTTTGTTGGCTGGAGCAAAGGGGGCTACCTGCGGCCCGATTTCGTCATAGTACCTCTTGGCCGCCAGACCCCGTCCGCCAAGCAAGAGAACGATTTCGTTCTCATCTAACTGCTCGACGCGGTATTCTCGCGTGGAGAGATTCACCCGAAGAATTTTTCCCAGATAACCGCCTGAAAACATTGGAATCTCCTTCACAGGGTCTAATCTATTTCCCGCCCCGAATCCGCGCGACGATCTCGCGTACCTGTCGGCAATTGGCCTGAATTGCGTCCCACTCCTGCGCGGCGATGGTTTCCTTCCTGGCCAGCCAGGTGCCGCCCACCATCAGGACGATGTCCAATTTCAGATAACTTTCCAGGTTGTTGATGTGAATGCCCCCTGTCGGCATAAACTTAACGCCGGTATGCCGGTAAGGGCCAGCCAGGGCCTGAATCATCGCCGGGCCACCGCTTTCTTCCGCCGGGAAGAACTTGAGCACCTTTGCCCCCAACCCTAATGCGCGTTCTATCTCGCTCGGTGTGAGGACTCCTGGGATAAACGGTAGATTCAACCGTCGGGCTTCTTCAACGATCTCCGGGTTCAACCCTGGGGCCACTCCAAACTGTGCACCACACTCTTTCGCCAGCCTGATGTTCTCCGAGGTCAGAACAGTTCCTGCTCCCACAATCATCTCTGGTCGCGCTCTCCTGAGTGTGGCGATGACCTCGCCTGCGGCAGCAGTGCGGAAGGTGATTTCGGCTACAGGCAATCCCCCAGCAATTAAGGCGTCTGCTAGAGGTATAGCCAGGTCGGGAGATTCAATCGCAATGACGGGTATCACTCCGTAGTGGTGCAATGCTTCAAATAGTTCTGTTTCCTCCATGCTTTGACCTCCTGCTTTCCGGGAATGTCCGCCGGTTAGATGTAAGGCAGGATGATGATGCGCATCTCTTGAGCCAAACGGGAAAGGGAGAACCCCTCAGCGATTTGGTCCAAACCGAGGCGGGTGGTGATCAGGCTATCTAACCGTATCCGTTTCGCCGCCAGCAGATCAACGGTAACCCGGAACTGGCGGACGTTAGAGCCGGTAGTGCCTGTGACAACCAACTGCCGGTAATGGATGAGGTTGGTGTTGAGAGTGGCGTAGGGTTGATCTTTGGGCAGGCCGCCGAAAAAGTTGATCCGGCCGCGCCGGGCAGCTAGTTCCAGGGCCTGTTGCTGGCCCTCGGCTATCGGGGCCGCGACGATGACCACATCGGCCCCACGCCCGTCTGAAATCTCCATCACCGCCATACGCAGGTCCTGCTCCTGGGGATTCACTACCAGGTCAGCGCCGTGCGCCCGCGCTTGCTCCAGGCGGAGGGGATGGACTTCGCTCATCACCACGTAGCGGGCACCTGCCAGCCGGGCCAGCAGCAGGTGCATGATACCGATAGGGCCCGCGCCGATAATCAGAACCCCATCGCCTGGGCCCACCCGGACCGCCTCCTGGCCATTCAAACAACAGGAAAGCGGCTCTGCCAGCGCGGCGACATCAAAGGACACGCTGGAGGGAAGAGGAACTACATTGCCTTGCCGGATTGCATCTGTGGGAATTCGCAGATACTCTGCGAACGCGCCGTCCAGAGAGATGCCGAAAGCCCGGTAGTCCTCGCAGAGGTTGGTCCACCCCGCTATGCACTCCGGGCAGACCCCGCAGCCAATATTGGGAGCCACCGCTACCCGCATACCCGGAGAGAGGCCAGAGACCCCCTCTCCGACGGCAACGATTTCCCCTGCAAACTCGTGGCCGAGAATTCGCCGCGTGCCCTGGGGAATCCGATGATGGCCGGTGGTGAAAATCCGGATGTCGGTACCACAAATTCCTGCCGCTCCAACTTTTAGTAAAGCCTCGCCCGGCCCTAAAGAGGGCTCTGGCACTTCTTCAATTCTTATGTCACCAACGCCGTAAAAAACCGCTGCCTTCATAGAGAGGGAACCTCAGGCTCGGATGAAAGGGGAAGGGAGACCGGGACGCCGGTCTGGATAGACCGGTTGGCTGCCAGTACCCCTTCCAGCGCGCATCGTCCATCCCAGCCTCCCACGAGAGGCTGTTTCCCCTCACGGATACATTCCACAAAATGCGCGGCCTCGGCCTGATAGGCCAGAGCAAACCGAACAGGCCATGAGGGGATACGCGGTGCCACTACGTTGCCGGGTTTGGTGATCCGGTTCACTGGTTGTGCCTGGAGTGGACCGATCACCAGCACTCCTTCAGTCCCGACCACTTCGGCCCGCGCGTCATAGCCGTAGTCCGCCGGACAGACCCCATCTATCATCCCCATCGTCCCATTGTCCAGCGCGATGCTTACCGTGGCAGTATCGTAGAAACCTGGATACCGCTGGCGAATCTCCGGGACTTTAAAGGATCCGGCGCGGGCAAAGATGTTGGTGAATTCTCCCCCTCCCAACCAGCGCACGGTATCAAAATCGTGGCTATTCACTTCAGCCAGCATCCCGTTGCTAAAGCGAATGTCGTGAGCCCACTCTGGCGGAAGGCCCGGGCCGCGCGTCAGCGTGCGGACGATGAGGGGGCGACCGATGGCCCCCTCATCAATCTGACGCTTGGCTTCCACAAAAGGGGGGTCAAAGCGACGCATAAAACCGATCTGGAGAATCACATGGGCCCGCTGGGCCGCCTCTATCATCTGATCGCACTCTCCCAGAGTCAGCGCCATGGGCTTCTCACAAAAGATGTGTTTCCCGGCCTCTGCGGCCTGCAGGGCCAGGCGGGCATGGGTAAAAGTCGGGGTCGTAATCACTACTGCGTCAAACGAAACCGCCCGAAGCGCCTGCTCCAGATCAGTGTAAAAATGATTGCCCAGGTCCAGTTCATTCGCGGCTGCTCTGGCCCGTTCTTCGTCGGTGTCCACCAGGGCGACTAATTTAGCATAGGGCACATGCCAGCGAAAATTGCGGGCGTGGACCATCCCCGCCCGCCCGACGCCAATCACACAGACGCAGACTTCGCTGGTCATAAATACTCTCCTTAGTTTTCTACTCTTCCAGCCCCCGGAGGTAACGGATGCTCTCTTCGGCATAGGCATCCCGGAGGGCGATGTTTTCTGAAAATGTGACGGCCAGCAGCGGGTCCGGGCCGGGCGGCACAGGCTCCAGAACCAGAGCGCCCGTGTAGTTGATCTCCCGTAACGCGCGCAGGAGAGCCCCGAAATCAGTATGGCCGCGTCCCGGGGGCATACGATTGCTATCGGAGATATGCATATTGACCAACAGATCGCCGGCACGCCGAATGGCAGCGGTCATGTCGGCTTCCTCTATATTCATATGAAAGGTGTCCAGGTGGATTTTTAGGTTATCGGCGCCAACGGCTTCCAGCATCTGCAACGCCTGTTCCGTGGTGGAGACCAGATGGGTCTCATACCGGTTGATGGGTTCCAGGGCCAGGGTGATTCCTTGCTGTTGAGCGTAGGCGGCCAGACCCTTCAGGGATTCCACTGCCAGCGCCCATTCCTGATCCCAGGCTTCTTTCCAAGTTTTCTCGTCCTGGGGTTTCCCAACGGGCGCGGTCCGGCCTGCGGGGGCCGGGAGCACCACCACAATGGGCGCGCCAATTGCTGCTGCCAGGTCCACGCAGCGGCGCCCATATATCCTGGCTGCCTGGCGTTCTTCCTCATCGGGGCTAGCCATATCCCGACCCGGGATGCCCCAGATACACCAGGTCAGGACGGAAACGACCGGCAGGTTATATTCTTTGCTGAGCGTGCATACCTCCTCCGGGGAAATCCGGTCCGGTTCGCCCACCAGTTCCACGCCATCGTACCCGTACCGCGCCAGGCGGGCAAAGGTTTCCCGAAGAGATTCACCGGGATAAATCCAGTTGCTGATTGCGTATCGCATGGCGGCCTCCTTAAAATACATATCAGGCGCCAAACCGCCGGCGCCGCCACTGGTCAAAGAGGACCACTCCCACGATGACCAGACCCTGAATCACCCGCTGCCAGAATGCACTCACATTCAGCAGGTTCAAGCCATTGCCCAGAACGCCCATGATGAGCGCACCGATCAATGTGCCGAAGAGGCTACCCTCTCCGCCGAACAGGTTGGCACCTCCGATAACAGTCGCCGCAATAGAACGGAGTTCCTCGCCGTCGCCCATCAGTGCGTTGGCAGAGTTCAAGCGCCCGGTCAGTACCATTCCCGCCAGGGCCGCAAGAAGGCCCGAGAACATGTACACCATGATTTTGGTCCGGTCAATGTTGATTCCAGATACGCGCGCGGCCTCCCGATTTCCACCCACAGCGTAGACGGCGCGGCCGAAGGCCGTGTACCGAAGAATCAACCACCCTATGACAATGACCCCCAGAGCGATAAGACCGGCGACAGGTACCCCGAAGATTTCACCCGCGCCCAGCCAGATCAACGCAGGGGGCAGATATCCTTTCAGTTCAATCGCCGTGAGGTGAGAGGGAACCGGCAACCCACCCGTGACCAGCAAAGCGATGCCTCGCATCGTTGTCAGCGTTCCCAGGGTGGCGATGAAGTCCGGGATACGCCCTTTGGTGATAATTAGCCCGTTCAGAAAGCCCACCAGCAGACCCGTCAGCAAGGCGATGACCATCCCGACGCCGAAGGGGACCGGTCCAATAGGGATGCCCAGTATCTGTACCTGCGAGGTCATCAGGACAGCAGCGACAGAAGCGGACAAACCAGCCGTAGCCGCCACCGAGAGGTCAATCCCAGCGCTCAAAATCACAAAGGTCTGGCCCGCCGCCAGGATGGTCGTCACAGCGGTCTGCCGGGCCACATTGGCGATGTTACTGGTGGTAAGGAAGTGGGGGGTTGCCAGGGAGAGATATCCTGCCAGCAGGAAAAGGGCCAGTAGCGCACCCATCTGCACAGCCCACTGGCGCAACGTTTCCAGACTAGAACGGGGCCGCGCCATTGCGGATGATGTCAATGATTGTTGTTTCAGGGAAATTGCTTTTTTCTCCACCGTGAACCTCCGTTGGGAGTTTTCATCAACTCGCACTACGCAGCAGGTCTTCTTCGGTTGCTTCGCCATGTGAATACTCGGCCGAAATTTGTCCCTGACGAAGCACCAGAATCCGGTCGGCCATTGCCAGAAGTTCCTCCATTTCCGATGAGACGAAAAGGATTCCAACCCCTTGCTGGCAGAGTTCTTCCATCAAAGCAAAGACTTCCGCCTTGGCCCCTACATCAATTCCCCGGGTAGGGTCATCCAGGACCAGAAGGCGTACATTGCTACAGAGCCAGCGGGCCAGTGTGACTTTCTGCTGATTTCCGCCGCTGAGATAAAGAACGGGCCGGTTCAAAATGGGTGGCTGGATCCGCAGCCGTTCCACGTACTCACAGGCTGTTTGTATCTCCTGACGCGGGTTCAGAACGCGGAAAGGACTACTCATACAGAGTTGCCCCAACGTGATATTTGGGGGAATGGGCAACCGAGGAACCAGGCCATCCCGCCGGTCCCTGGGCAGAAGGCCGATTCCCTGGCGAATCGCGTCCCAGGGGCGACGCATTGCGACAGGCTGGCCCTGTACGAAGATTTGCCCGGTATAACGGGGTTCCAGTCCACAGATCGTTCGGGCCAGTTCGTTCTGTCCTCCCCCCATCAGGCCAAAGACACCAAGGATTTCACCCCGGCGGAGTTCAAAGGAAATTCCACTCAGTGCTCCGGGCAGGGAGAGATTCTCTACTTTCAAGAGCACTTCGCCGCGCTCCCTGCCACGCCGGGGATAATGTTCAGTGAGTTTTCGTCCGACCACCATCTGGATAAGGCGCTCTTCATCCACCTCAGTTACCGGGAGCGTAGCGATGCGCTTCCCGTCTCGCAGGACCGTCACCCGATCTCCGATCAGAGGGACTTCAGCCAGACGGTGGGAGATATAGATGATCCCTACCCCCCGATCTCTAAGGCGTCGGATGATTTCAAAGAGGCGGGTCCGCTCTGTATCGGAAAGGGCAGACGTGGGCTCATCCAACACGAGGATGCGGGGATGGCTTTCCAAAACGCGGGCAATTTCTGTCAATTGTTGCTCAGCCACACTTAATTTCCGCACCCGTGCCCGGGGATTGATGGATACACCCAAATCCTGCAGACGCTGCCGGGCCCGCTCGTATGTTTGCGGCCAATCCACCGTGCCCCAGCGGGTACGCGGGAGCCGGCCAAGGAAAATATTTTCGGCCACGGAAAGAGTAGGCACAAGGCTCAGTTCCTGGTAGACCATCCCAATTCCCAGGGCCCTGGTCCGTTCCGGAGTGAGTTCCGAAATCTCTACCAGTCCCTCATGATCGCCAATCCAGATCCGCCCGCTGTCCCGCGGGACAGCCCCGCTCAGGATTTTCACCAGAGTGGATTTCCCGGCGCCGTTTTCTCCCAGGAGAACATGGACCTCTCCCTCATAGAGGTCAAAGTCCACGTGATCCAGCGCATGGACGCCTGGGAAGCGCTTATCAATCTGCTCCATCCGCAAGAGAAGGCGCTTTTCTTCCGCCATAAGAGCCTCGCAACGGATGTTCACTGCGCAGTGTAGCCGCCGTCCACACTGAGCACCGCGCCGGTAGCATAGGCCATCCGGTCACTGGCAAGGAGCAAAATGGCTGTGGCGATTTCCTCAGGGGTACCCAGGCGGTTGAGGGGCCGCACTTCTTCCAGATGTCGGCGTGCAGCAGTAGGATCGGGGGCCCGCTGGATTGCTTCTTGCACAAGTGGGGTGTCCGTAGTTCCCGGGCAGACGCAATTGACCCGAATCCCTCGTCGCGCAAGGTCGACGGCGCAACTTTTAGTCAACCCGATGACACCCGCCTTAGACACGTTATACGCCACCTGTCCGGGAATCCCAACCAGCCCCGCTTCCGAAGAGACATTCACAATGACTCCACCACCTCCGCTTAACATCGCCTGGGTGGCGTATTTGGTGCACAGGAATACCCCGGTGAGGTTGACATTCATAATGCGGCTCCACTGTTCCAGATTGGTCTCGGCCACATCGCCCTGAAGGTAAATGCCCGCATTATTGACCAGAACGTCCAGGCGCCCCCAGCGCTCCAGCACTTTCTGGACCATAGACTGAACCTGGCCCTCTTGAGATACGTCCACCTGAACGAAGAGGGCCTGCTGGCCCATGGCCTCAATCTCCTGGACCACTGCTTCTCCCGCAGTCTGATCCAGATCTACTACGGCAACCCGTGCACCTTCGCGGGCGAAAGCGAGCGCTGCGGCTTTCCCGATGCCCTTTGAGGCCCCGGTGACGATGACAACTTTTCCCTGAAACTCCATTTTGGCCCTCCAATGTGTCAGACTATTCAAAGTGGGACGGGGAGGCCCACCAGGGCCTCCCCGCCCGCATGGAACCTACTGACACTTGGCTTTCACATCTTCCCAATCCAGTTCCGGTAGAACCGGGCTGGGATAGAACTGGCGGGCGTTCGTAATGTAGGCAATGCGAGGACGGATGTCGTAGATCTGGGGGACGTCCAGCCCACAGGCCAGGCGCACCGCAAAG
>FMSI01039608.1_pt1 | contig 15547 bp, 11 predicted proteins | sample 1504471 | NCBI WGS metagenome assembly FMSI01 (sample SAMEA4475357, study PRJEB15587) | soil metagenome | biome: Soil; feature: Field | place: India | collected 2015-03-11 | depth 0 m
TGGCTCAAATTGCTGCTAAAGCCATTCAGTGATGTCGCATCCCATTAGTTAGAACCAGATGGAACCCTATGCTACAGCGGTTTTTACTGTTTTCAGCTTGTTCAATTTTTCTAAAAAGAACTATATGCCCCTTGCATGAGGGCAGAAGTATGCTATAGTCCCCGTATCATTTGTAAAGTTTTGATTCCAAAAGTCGAAAAATTAACAAAAAATAAAATTATTCGAATACATTATTTATCCTGAAGTATTGGCAAATACATTATTTATGCTGAAGTATTGGCAAATTAACTGAAGAATAGAAGCTTACTGTTGAATGTTCCTGCGATTCTGCAAAAGGGGGATTTATGCAAGCGTTTGGTGATTCTACCTACTGTTCTACTCAAACTTTAGCTGTCATCCTGCCACTGCCACAACTATTGCAAAGCTTAAAGGTACAGCGCTTTACAGGTGTGTTAAAAGTAGCAGCAAACATTCCAGAAACTCAACGCCACTTAGTCTATCGAGTTGGTTTTTATGAAGGAGGGTTGACCTTTGCCGCTTCCCGTCTCCCTAGTCCTGATGAACTGCTCCACCTGCTTGGAAAAGTTTTGAAAGTGGGCTTTATGGATACGTTAATGCAGTATGCCCATAGTCGTACAGCCGAGGCCTCCCATCGTGGTGTTTTAGAAGCTGTGGTCAATACACGGGCGTTGAGCTGGGAAGATATTGAGTCAGCAATGACAGAGCGCCTAACGGTACTTTTAGAACGACTGGCTCCCTATACCTGTACTGCTGAGCCTCAACCCGATACCGTTTGCGATCTTTGCTATGGTGACGATGGCCATGGGATTGATCCTGATCGGATTCTAGAGCGGATTGAGAGTCGTAAAGCCCTTTGGGAGCAACTCTATCCCACTATTCCTTCCCTAGAAGCGATTCCTCGCCTCCATGCAGGTGCTTTAGATACCATCCACCACAAGGACACGGTGCAGCACCTAAAAACTTGGGTCACTGGTGAGAGAACGATTGCTGATATTGCTGAGGGGTTGTACAAGGATTCTCTAGCGTTGGCATCCCTCTATGTTCACTGGGTTAATAATGGCCTTTTGGGATTTGTCACCACGGGGGACAGTCCTATTCAATTACCTGTTGTTTTGACGGTGGACGATAGTCCCATTGTGCAAGCAATGATTCGCCGGGCCTTGGGCGATCGCTACGAAGTCATTAGTGCCACTAGTGCCATTGATGCGCTGTCCCTGTTAAATAACCGCAATGTTTCCCTCATTCTTTTGGATGTGACCATGCCGGAAATTGATGGCTTCGAGTTTTGCCGCACCATCCGTAAAATTGAGAAATTTAAAGAAATTCCGGTAATCATGCTCACGGCTAAGGATGGTCTCATCGACCGTGCAAAGGGACATATGGCCGGTACCAATGCCTATCTCACTAAACCTGTGGATCGCGAGATACTCCTCAGCACAATTGAGAAGTTTATTTAGGGTGCCCTATGGACTATCTTCAACTGACGACCGCAGGGCTGAAGTGTCTGCTGCCCCTATCTATCGTTGAAGAAATTTTTAGTCTCCCAGAGTTGACGGTTATCCCAGAAGCCCCTAGCGATATTCTCGGGATACTCAATTTGCGGGGGGATCTCATTCCGGTCATGGATTTGGGTTGTCGTTTAGGGATTAGGCCGCCCCAATGCCGCGACACGGATGTTGTTATTTTGCTAAGGGCAGCGGGATTACCGATGGGCGTCCTTGTCAATCAGGTTCAGGATGTGGTTGCAGAGAGTGCAGTTGAACTGCGGCATGAGCCGGACTATGGCCACTTAAGCCCCCTTAACACTGCTTTTGTGGCTGGGTTAGCCCAAATGGGTGAGGAGTTGTTGATTGTTATCAATGTTGAGACCCTCATTCGTGCCCCAGCAGCAGTGGCAGCACTGACTTCAGAACTAACGCCAGCGGTTCTGGAGCGGCACACCAGTTATGATTTCTATGATTGCTATTGGCCAACAGCAACGCCAGCCCAGCGATCGCTCTTACGGCAGCGGCAACATCACCTCAGCCGCACCGCAGCAACCACAGAGCTTGCGGACGACACTCTAACTGTGGGTGTGTTTGAGTTGGGAAGAGAGCAATTTGCCCTTCCCTTGAACGAAATCCGCCAATTTGTTGAGGTTACTACGGTCGTCCCCATTCCCCATGCTCCAAAGTTGGTTGTGGGACATCTCCCCCTACAGGGTGAAGTGATTCCTGTCTTGGATATTCGTGAACCTCTAGGTTTGGAGCAATCGCCCATCCCCTTAAAAAAAGCAGTCGTTGTTCTTGTAGAGAGCACTACAATCGCTATTCTAATTGATGATCTGCGGGGGATTATCACCTACCGCTACCAACAAATCAGATTAAGTTCCTTTTTGGCCACTCATGATAGGGGTTGTATTGGTTCTATTATTGAAGGGGGGCAAGTGATTAAACTACTGAGTATTAGCCAGTTGCTTAGTAAAAGTTTTCAACTCAGTAACGCTGCTTAATCAGTGTCAATTGATGATTTACGATTGATTCTTATGATGTGAGGACTATTCATGCGTATTCGTTCTCAGCTTTACTCTTTGATGGGGGCCATCTCCTTTATGGCTCTGACGAGTTTAGGGATGATTCTCTTTAACCGTGCTGCCGAGGATGCAGTTGTTGTCAACGAAGCAGGCTTAGTACGGGGTGGCACTCAGCGAATTGTAAAATTGCGGCTTGCTGGGGCAAATATTGATGAACTGATTGCCCGCAACGATCGTCGTATCAACGCTCTCATCAATGGAGATGCAGAAATGGGGATTCCTCCCGCTCGAAATCCCAAGTTTCGCAACCTAATGCTAGAGGTGCAATCGAAATGGCAGCAATTGCGTGAACAGCTTCAGCAACCCAAAATTAACATTGCCCAACTCATTCAAGATAGTGAAGATTTTTTCAAACTAACTGATGATACCGTTAAGGTTGCCGAAGTCGCTGTCAAAGAATCCAATGATTTTATAAAAATCACTGAGATTGTGATTATTGCTCTGGAAGTTATTCTTGTTATTATTGTGCTGCTCACTATTAAGCGGATTATTTCGCTACTGTCACGATTATCTACGCAAATTGCTACTTCCTCTAACGAAACGGCTGCCGCTCTTGCTGAACAGGAAAAGGTTATTGCCCAACAAGCTGCTTCAGTGAATCAAACAACAACAACCATGGAAGAATTGGGTGCTTCTTCTCGTCAGTCGGCAGAGCAAGCGGAAGCCTCAGCTGCAGGAGCCAAGCAGGCCATGGAGTTGGCCACCTACGGTAAGGAAACTGTCGAGCAAACTGTTCAGGGTATTGAGGCCCTCAGGGGCAATGTCATGGCCATTGCTGAAAAGATTATGCAGTTGAGTGAGCAAACAACCCAAGTAACGGCGATTTCTGAACTGGTGGCTGACATTGCCAATCAGACGAATATCCTTGCACTGAATGCCGCAGTTGAGGCTGCCCGTGCCGGTGAGCACGGTAAGGGTTTTTCTGTGGTAGCCCAGGAAGTTCGCAAGCTTGCCGATCAAAGCAAAAAATCAGCGGAGAAAATCACCACACTGATCCGCGAGGTGCAGGCAGCGATGAATGGCACAGTGATGGTGACCGATGAAGGGATGAAAGCAACCAATGAATGTGCCAAGTTGGCACATGCCACCTCTGAGACGTTTGCAACGATCGCCAACGCGATTGATGCAGTGCACCTCAACAGTCAACAGATTGCTCTGAGTTCTAAACAGCAGGCCGTAGGGGTTCAACAGGCAATTTCGGCCATGAATGCAATTAACTTGGGAGCACAGGAAACCGCTACAAGCGTGTCCCAAATTAAGACGGCGACCCGGCAGTTGGTAGAAGCTGCAGAAACCTTGCAAAACTCGGTGTAGAGGCTATGTACATTGAAGATGATGAACTGCGATCGCTCTATCAAATTGCCAGTACGGAGCATTTACAGGCAATCGAGTCAGGACTACTGGCCCTTGAAGCGAATCCTCGTGACCTCTCTCCCCTAGAGGGGCTACTGCGGGAAGCCCACTCCCTTAAGGGAGATTCACGGATGTTGGGGGTAACGGACGCGGAAAGTTTGGTTCACCATCTAGAGGAAATCTTCAGCCGCTGGCGACAGGGGAGCCTCGCACCGAACGCTCAACTGTTTGAAGTGCTCTATCGCGGTCTCGATGCGGTCAAAAAAATTGCCCATGAAGCCGTGACGGGTGAGCCAGCCAATGTCAGTCCTTTCCATATTGCTGCTGAGTTAATGCAGTTTTTACATGGTGCATCTACGACAGAGACCCTAGAGGCCAGTTCCTCTCCAATTGCTGCCATAGATGATCTGGATGCGTTGATGGCTGCCACTGAGACGCTCCAAGAGACCCCACCAACACCGAGTACCAGTACAGATGAGGAACCGGGGGGTATTCCCGCCCCAGTCACAACTGACGATCGCTATTCCATTGACAGTGTGCGGGTGGACAGTCGCCGACTCGATGCCCTAATGACTGCTATCGGTGATTTGAGTGTCACCCAGCAACGAATTGCCCGACAGCAGGAACTAATTGCCGAAGTGTTCAGTTATTGGGAGCAAGTTCAAGCCCATACCCTTGCAAGCCAACGCTTGCTGCAAGCCCATCCCGAACTCTTAACACTGCGACAGCACTACGATCATCTGCGGCAACACCTCGACGCCCTTGGCAAATCCCTACAGCAATTGCAAAGCCGTGTTGATGTGGACAATGTCCACCTCACTGCCGTGGTCAATCGTTTGGAAAAGGACATTCAGGACCTGCAATTTCTACCGTTGGCCACCATCTTTAACCTGCTGCCTCGGGCAGTTCGCGATATTGCCAAACAGCAAAACAAACAGGTGAGATTAATTATTGAAGGGGCAGAGGTGGCTGTGGATCGCCGCATCCTTGAGGGAATGAAAGCACCCCTGACGCATCTTGTGCGCAATGCCCTTGATCATGGAATTGAGTCCCCGACTGAACGGCAACAGCAGGGAAAGCCTCCCGAAGGAACCTTAACCGTGCGTGGACGCACCCAAGGCAATGAGGTGGTGATTGAGGTCATTGATGATGGCCGTGGTCTGGATCAGACGGCAATCCGCGAAACAGCTCTAAAACGGGGACTCTACACAGCAGCAGAATTGGCAACCATGAGTCCCACGGAGATTGAGGCGCTCATTTTTGCCCCCGGCTTTTCAACACGCCAGCAGGTGAGTACCCTATCGGGTCGCGGGGTAGGACTGGATGTGGTGCGCGCTAATGTTGAGGAACTCAATGGCAGTATTCAGGTGACCTCCACCCCTGGTCAGGGCTGCTGTTTCCAAATCACGCTGCGAGCTAACCGCGCCACAATGCCGATCTTAACGGTGCGGCTGCAAGATGATTTCTATGGTTTGCCCATTGAGGCTGTGGCCACCACATTACTCCTGCGACAAGAGCAGTTATCCTTGGAAGCCAGTGAGCCAATACTATTGTGGGAGCAACACCCCGTTCCCATTAGCTGGTTGGCGGATTTGCTCGGACAAGAATCACTGCAACGGCACTCTCCCTACCCCTGTGTGATTCTGCATCAGGGCGATCGCTACCGGGGACTGATTGTGGATGAAATTGTTGATTTCCAAAACGTACAACTCAAGCCCCAGCACCCTCTGTTACAGCAACTTCCCTACCTCTTAGGAGTAACGCTACTGCATACTGGTGACCTGTGTCATCTGCTGCAGCCAACTGCATTAATGACGGCGGTTGATCGCCCCCGTACTAGTGTGACCCTTAAACCAGCTCCTAAGCCTAGGATACTCCTTGTCGAGGATTCTCTGCCCATTCGCACACAACTGCGGCGCATTCTGGAGCGGGCGGGTTATGAGGTTGTCACAGCCGTGGATGGTGCCGATGGTTTTCAGCAATTACGGACGGGTAAATTTCAAGCTGTGGTCTCCGATGTGGAAATGCCGCAACAAAATGGCATTGAAATGACCCAACGCATTCGTCAACTGCCAGAGTATCAAACACTACCCATTATCCTAGTGACTACCTTGGCGGGAGCCAGCGATCGCCAACGCGCCCTTGCCGCCGGTGCCAATGCCTACCTAACCAAGGGTAATTTTGATCAAAGTTTGCTGCTAGATACCCTAAAGGAACTAATTTATGAGCAAAATCAAAGTCGTTCTAATTGAAGACTCAGTGGTGGCTCTCGAAATTTTGCAGCGGCTGATTAACTCCTCCGAAGAAGTGGAGGTTGTCGGCACTGCCCTCGATGGCACCTCTGGCTTGCAGGTGATTGAGCGTACCCAACCCGATGTGATCTGCACTGATCTACAAATGCCGGGAATGGATGGTCTCGAATTTACTAAGGAGGTTATGAAACGCTTTCCCCGACCCGTTTTGGTTATTAGTAATGCCGTACAGCCGACGGATGTCGATAACATCTATAACCTGATGCAAGCCGGTGCCCTTGATTTCTTTCCCAAGCCCACCACCGGTTCAGCAACAGACTATGAACGCCTCAAAAGTACACTGATCACAAAAATTCGCGTTTTGGCCAGTAAAAAAGTTCATTAGACAACCCCTTGGGTTATCGTATTGGCTAAGTCTGTGGACAGCCTTGAATGCCAATTCGTGTTTTTTTGGTCGAAGATTCGCCCATTGCCCTCAATATTTTGCAGCAACTATTGCAGACCGCCCCTGATCTGGAAGTGGTGGGCACGGCAACCAATGGCAAAGCTGCCCTACTGAAGATTCCAGAATGTCAGCCCCACGTGGTCTGCACTGACCTCTACATGAAGGAGATGGATGGGTGTGAGTTTACCCGTCAGTTAATGGCACGCTATCCTCGTCCCATCTTGGTGATTAGCGTTGCTGTGGGGGAAGCTCAAACTGCCTTTGAACTACTGCAAGCAGGTGCGACAGATGTCTTTCCTAAGCCCAGCAGTGGTCTGATGGCAGATTATAACCGCAGTGAACTCATCAATAAAATCCGCGTGCTGGCTGGCGTCAAGGTCTTTACCCGCCCCTTGCGAGCGACACCCACAGTACCGACGGCATCCGCCCCCCCTCCACCCAAGGTAGCATCCCCGCAGCGGCTAGCGATTGTCGGTATTGGCGCTTCGACAGGGGGGCCCCAAGCCATTGCCAAGGTCTTGCAGCCGTTGCCAGCTCATTTCCCAGTTCCAATTGTTTGTACACAACACATTAGTCTGGGGTTCCTCAATGGTTTGGTATCGTGGCTATCCCAAGAGACTAAGTTGCGAGTAACGGTGGCAATGGCAGGCGAGATGCCTCAGCCCGGTGTGGTTTATTTTGCACCCGATCGCCACAATTTAGAGATTGATCGCCGAGGTAAATTTTACCTAACCCCAGCGGATCCCCATGAGCGTCATTGCCCTTCTGTGAATGTGATGTTTCGGTCTTTGGCGGCCTACTATGGAGAGGCTGTGGTGGGTGTGCTCTTAACAGGCATGGGAGATGATGGCGCAGTAGGAATGCGGGCGATCGCCAGTGTAGGCGGCATTACCATTGCCCAAGATGAGGCGACTAGTGTTATTTTTGGCATGCCAAAGGAGGCCATTGCCCTTGGCGTCGTGCAGTATGTGTTACCCATTGACCGTATGGGGGTCTTTTTGCAGGAGTTAGTGACTTCCCCCGCCTAATCAACGGGAGAGATTGGGGTAAATCCGCAGCCGCCGATTCGGCTCTTCGCCAAAGCTACAGGAGGTCAACTGGTAGTGCTCAATCAACTCGTGTTGCATTCGCCGAATGTTGGCGGATCGCGGGAGTAGCTCCACCGCTTGCCCCTTGGGAATCACAATTTCCTCAACCGCTAGGCGTGCCTCCTCAAGGGCTTCCAATTCGTCATCGCTCCCCGTCGGACTAAAGAGGGAGAGATCTGCTGGCTCTGCTGGACTGGGGTCTTCAATGCCAAGCAAATGCCGTAGTCCTCGCACAATTTGCGCCATACTATTTGTCTTAATGGCATGGATGGGTAGATGGTGAATATGGGCAAGGTGCCGCAGCTTGCTTTCCCCCTTGAGATGGGAGCGGAGCGTCAAAATCACATCCGCTTGATCAATGTCCTTAGTGACAATAATGGGTAGGTTGAGAGTGCGAATTGCTTGCTCTAAGTGATGGCGGCTGACGGCATAGGGAAAGACATGGAGGGGAAGTTCTTCGCCATTCGGCCCGACCGTGGGGGCATCCAATGTGGCTTCGAGCAGTTGGGCAAAATTCGCCCGCAGGGGTTCTTTGTTGGCATCAACGACGGGTAGCATCTGGCCACTCTCACGCCAAGAGGGACGCTGAGGCACAGATTTGACCTCCGATCGCTGGGGAGTAGGTTCAGGACGACTAATCACCACTGAGCCATCGGCAGCAACACTGCGAATTTCAGGTGATGGTTGGCGACCCCGCAGCAGGAGATCCACACTGGCGGCCACATCGAGATGCACAACCCAGCGATCGCGCTCCAGCATTTCCACAGCTATTTGAAAAGTGGGTGGGGCTTTGCGTTCAAGAACACTCTTTTGGGTGCCCCGCCGCCGCGCTTCTTCATCCCCAAGAGTGACCGATTGAATGCCTCCCACCAAATCCGCGAGGGTCGGGTTTTTCATCAGGTTCTCAATTTGGTTGCCGTGGGCCGTACCAATCAGTTGTACGCCTCGCTCAGCAATGGTGCGTGCTGCTAGTGCCTCTAGTTCTGTGCCAATCTCATCAATGACAATCACTTGGGGCATGTGGTTTTCCACCGCCTCAATCATCACCTGATGCTGCAGTTCCGGGCGTGCCACCTGCATTCGTCGTGCCTTGCCAATCGCGGGATGGGGAATATCACCGTCGCCTGCAATTTCATTGGAGGTGTCAATAATCACTACCCGTTTGTGCAACTCATCGGCCAAGACGCGGGCAATTTCCCGTAGTGCCGTTGTTTTACCAACACCGGGGCGACCTAAAAGCAAAATAGACTGGCCACTTTCGACCAAGTCGCGAATCATACCAATCGTGCCAAAGACGGCTCGCCCCACCCGGCAGGTCAAGCCAATAATTGTTCCTTGGCGATTGCGCAGGGCACTAATGCGGTGCAGCGTACGCTCAATGCCGGCGCGATTGTCACCACTAAACTCGCCCACCCGATCCACGGCATATTGCAACATCTCACGGTTGACGGGAGTCTCGGCAAGGTATTGCGTGCTGTGGATAAACCGCGCTTCCGGCAATCGCCCCAAATCCAGAACAATTTCTAAGAGTTCTTCCCGCTGCGGATGATCGGTGAGGCACTGTCCAAGGGGCGGCGGTAGGATGGCCAATAATTGATCGAGATCGTCAGTGACTTGGCGTTGTCCAGCAGTCAATTCAACCATAGGGTACAGAGGGTAACGGGACAGATTTCAAAGAAGACACAAGGGTAGCTGCTTCAGCAACAGCCGCTGCAAGGACGGCAGGAACAGTTTGCCAGGGTTGGTCGGCGATCGCGTGGAAAGGAGCAAGGCGTTTGCGAGCATAACTACCATAGGCAACACCAGCAATTCCCTGTGGATCTAGCAATCCCATTGCCCTGAGTTTAGCAACCGTATGACCATTTGTGCCGCCCGCCAACTGCACAAATCCGGGTAAATTTGCCTCTAAAATGGCTTGACCCAATTGAATGGTGGCTCGCGTTGCGCCATCACCAATATCGCCACTCATGGGACGACCATCCGCCTGCCAAATGAGGGCGCATTCCAAAGGTTGAATCTGCTCATTGATCCAGCGCAAATAGTCAATTCCCCCCTCTCCTTGGGGACAACTGATGGCCAGCACCTGTAAATAGCGCACCCAAGGGCGAACTCGCTGCCAAAGCTCGTGAAAGGCACTGTAGCGTTGGGGTTGAGTATGAATTTCGAGGGCTTGAATCGTGCCAGCGCTAATCAGGGGCGTGATCTGCTCAAAGACTGCGGGTTGCTCATCAGTGCTAATCAAACCTAAGGGGCAGAGGGGTAAACAGCGGCCACAACCATAACAGCGATCGCGGATCACCCCCTGCACCTGTTCATTAAAATGAATCGCCGCAGCAGGACAAATGCGTTCACAGGGGCGATCGCAGGCAGGCGGACAGCGACTCGGATCAAACGTGGCCTTACGAAAATGGGGGTCAGCCCCATCATTAATACTCACCATCAGCAGGGGGCGAGTTGCGCCGAGACTTGTGGCAACCGTCAAAGCGTCATTAGCCGCGTAAATCACCGCAGGGTCGGCGGCCACATCAATACAATCAGCCCCTGCCAGTGCATAGGCTAACGTCAAGTTATAAATTTGGGCAACATCTTGGAAACTGGCACCGTTAATGAGTTTGAACCAACGATGTGCCGCTAAAGCCGCTAGGGGGGCAGCAAAATCAACCATATATATATTTTATTTTATGCGTTTTCAGGATTCAGCGTTGTGGTGACTCATGATCCGTTGTAGGGCTTGGAGGCCTTTTTTAATCTGGCGAGAGACTGTGACCGCACTCAGACCCAAGAGTTCAGCGGTTTCTTTTTGACTCAAATCGTACAAAAAGACAAATTCCAGAATCTGACAGGTGCGGGCTTCTAGTTTTTGCAGACACTGCTGCAAATGAATGCGATCTTCTTGGGCGAGTTGAAAACTTTGGTACCGTTGATCGGGCACGATGTCACCGAGGGAAACGGCCTCTTCCTCACCCTCAAAGGTGGGGGCATCTAGGCTGACAGGGGTGGTGTGGTAGTTAGCAAATTTTGCCGCTTGCCATTCTTCAAGGGGGACCTCGAGGGCTTGGGCAATTTCGCTATCAGTGGGGGGGCGATGCAGTTGTTGGCGGAGTTCTTGAATCACCCGCTTTCCTTGGCTTTGCAAGGTTTGCCAACGGCGGGGGACGCGAATTTGGGGACTTTTATCCCGCAGGTAGTGTTGAATCTCACCGCGAATGTAGGGAATGGCAAAGGAACTAAAGGCCACTCCCTTACTGGAATCAAAGCGTTCAATGGCGTGAATGAGGCCAAGGGTGCCCACTTGCATGAGATCGTCAAAGCTTTCTTGGGTGCACTGTACCCAGCGATGGGCTTCCTTGCGTACCAGTCCCATGTTCAACTCGACAAGGCGATTCCGCAATTCGGGTACAGGGTTGTCTTGGTATGCCCGCAACAGCGAGAGGGTGAAATGCTTGAGGTCAGTATTGGCTGTCGTGCTGAACATAGAACACACAGTACCTTAAATCCCCCATGGCTTCAAAATGAGCACATCCTACGGTCTTCTTTGGTTATCGAACGAACAACTTCAATAGACAACTGAACTAGATATAAACTGCGGCTATGAAGTCGCCTATTCTTACGATTCCACACCTAGTATGGCAGGGCATCTGTATTTTCCCTGTGATCTCAACCACAGATGAGGTTAAATTGTGCTAAGTGTTGTTCCTTAGGGTCGCAGACTACCGAGGGCGATCGCGCCCCACAATGCAGTTCCCAAGCCAATGCGATACCAGATAAAGACCCAAGTGGAATGGCGTTGTAGGAATCGCAGCAGCCAAGTGATCGCCAGATAGGAAAAAACCATACTCGAGAGCGTGGCAATCACAAGAGGAATAAACAGCGTTCCCTGATCAAAAACATCTTTGGCTTGGACAAGGGTGGCGATCGTCAGTGTGGGAATGCCCAACAAAAAAGAAAAGCGCGCCGCTGTTTGCCGCTCCAGCCCTAAAAATAAAGCTGTCGTTAACGTGGATCCTGACCGTGAGGCACCCGGCAGCAGGGCAATCATCTGACCACAACCGACTAAGAAGCCATCTAAAATGCCAATGTCTTGATAGGTGCGTTTACGGGAACCCCATTTTTCTGCGAGTCCCAAAAGAATCGCCATGGCGATCGCCATTGTGGCAATGATCGGAGGCCGATCCAACTCTACTTTGGCCAACTTCAGAAGGAGTCCTGCTGCGAGTGCCGGAATCGTGCCCCCTGTGATCCCAACCAATAGTTTCCATTCCTCCCGCTGCCAATCCCGCTGCTGCCATGCCTGCCAAGCCCCTTGGACAATTTGGCGAATATCCTGCCAGAAATAGCCAAAAACCGCGATCACACTACCAAACTGCATCGCATCTAGGGCAGTTTTATGCCAGACACTTTTCCACCCCAACAGGTCACTAAAGAGAATCAGGTGAGCGGTACTGCTAATGGGTAAAAACTCTGTCATACCTTGCACTAAACCGAGGATAACCGCTTGCAACCAGAGAAGAATATCCACGTTTTTGCCTCACCTTTGCAACCTCACCATCTTGCCATGAGTGGGTGAACAGGCTATCCTCGCCAAGATTTTGTAATAGATTGTAGAAACAGTCCTCTAAACGCAGCAGCACTGTTTTGCCGTTTTGCCAGTTTAGGCGTGTATGTCGGGTAACTTAGAAGCCGTTGAGCGGGAAATTTTAAGGTTACAGGGGATGCTATTGGCCGCCTTGGCGGAAATGCGTCAGCTTTATGATGTCTATCTGGAGATGCTTGCCCCCATTGCCCGTCAGCAGTTGATCACCGTCAGCTATCAGGTGTGTACCCAAGTCTTTCCAGAGCAATTTTTGACCCTTGAGGATGCAGAGCGGCAGGAACTTCAGCGTCAGATTGTTGAATTGGCGATCGCTTTGGAAACGACCATTTTAGGCCTACAACCCCGTCGTCAAGAAGACTCAACTGCAAGGCCAGAGGCAGTGAATGGGGAAGCGCCGTCAGAGGAAGACGCAACCAAGGAACAGGCCTCCCCCTCCCTATCGGAGCAATTGAGCCAAGTTCTTTATCAAAGTTCGCTCAAGATTAACCATCTACTACAACGGGCGGCTATCTTACCGCCTGCTCCAATCGCGGTCATTTTAGAGATTGCCAGTAAGGCGGAAAATCGTCCCCTTGGGCGGATTCCCCATTTATTGACGATGATGGTGGATGAACAGAAACGACAGGAGGAGGGCGAAGAGGAGCCAAACACGAGGGACGCCCCAAGGGAATCTGCCAGTCATCACCCCATGGCAGCCATTTACCTGCAACTTGAGGAACTGGAGTTTCAGCACCCCCCCCTCGGCAATCAGCGCAGTCAAATTCGCCAACTAGAAGCGCGTCTGGCCACCCTCCAGACGCAACTACATAAAAAACAGCGGCAATATCTGGTTCTCAAGGCTAGTCGGGCATGGTGGCAAACGTGGAAAGCCAATGAAGCCGCAGACGCGACAGCCAGTGTCCCCGAAGCAATGGATGGTGAGCAATAGGGAAGGAGGCCTACTGTGTCCCTTGATTGGCCACGCCTACAACGCGCCCTTGCCATTGAAACGGAGCGGGGTTTTTGCAACCTTCAGGGCAATACCTATCGGTTTAATGAGTATCTACACCAAGCGTTAACGCAAGCCCCTCTGCAACAACTCCCCCTTCAGGTGCGCGATCGCTGGCAGGAAACGGCGGCAGCCTATGCCCACTACAACGATCTCTCCCCCAGCCAACGACAATACCTGGTGGTAAAAACGCGCCAACTGCTCCACGATGTCCGCAAACAACTCACGAGTCCGCCCCCGCGCCCCCGTCCCCTCGATCAAGCGCTCAAAACAGTGAATGGGATTGGCGATCGCACTGCGGCGAAACTAGAAAAACTCGGGCTTTATACAGTTGCGGATCTCATTTACTACTTCCCCCGCGATCACCTTGACTATGCCCGCCAAGTCCCCATTCGGCAACTGCAAGCTGGGGAGACTGTCACCCTTGTGGGTAAAGTCCGCCATTGCAACTGTTTTACCAGTCCCCGCAATGCCAAGCTGACGATCTTAGAAATTGTTCTTCAAGATCGCACAGGGCAAATTCGCCTGAGTCGTTTCTATGCCGGTGCCCGCTATGCCCAACGGGGGTGGCAAGAGCAGCAAAAACGCCTCTATGCCCCACAGACAATTGTGGCTGCCTCTGGCCTCGTGAAGCTGACAAAGTACGGCCTTACCCTTGAGGATCCACAGTTGGAAGTGCTGGATCACGCTGGGGCAGAAATAGACTCCCTCACGATTGGCCGTATTGTGCCGGTCTATCCCCTAACGGAGGGGATATCTCCCGATGTGATTCGCCGTGCGGTCGATCGCGTTCTGCCCTTGGTGCAGGGCTATCCTGATCCCCTACCGCAGGGGCTACGCCAACGTCACCAACTGATTTCCCTGGATACGGCGCTGCGTCACATTCACTTTCCGCCAGATCAAACGCAACTGAGTCTGGCCCGACGGCGGCTGATTTTTGATGAATTCTTTTACCTGCAACTGGGGCTCCTCCAACGGCGGCGACAGCAGCAACAGCAAGCCAGTGCCCCCCTCAACCCCCAAGGGGAACTCATCGAGCAGTTTTACCAACGGCTGCCCTTTCAACTCACGGGGGCGCAGCAGCGGGTGGTGGCAGAAATTTTGGCGGATTTAGAGCGCCCGATGCCCATGAATCGCCTTGTCCAAGGGGATGTGGGGTCAGGGAAAACCGTTGTTGCAGTGATTGCCCTATTGGCGGCAGTGCAGTCCGGCTATCAAGGGGCACTAATGGCACCCACGGAGGTTCTGGCAGAGCAGCACTATCGCAAGCTCTTGGAATGGCTCACCCCCCTCCATGTGCCGGTGGAACTGCTCACAGGATCCATCCGCACAGCTAAGCGCCGCCAGATTCTGGATCAATTGGCAACGGGGGAATTGCCGGTGCTGGTGGGCACCCATGCCCTGATCCAAGAGGGGGTGACGTTTCAGCGGCTTGGTCTAGTGGTTATTGATGAACAGCACCGCTTTGGGGTGGCGCAACGGGCAAAGCTGCAAGCCAAGGGACTCCTGCCCCATGTGCTGACCATGACGGCGACACCGATTCCCCGCACGCTTGCGTTGACCCTCCATGGGGATTTGGATGTGAGTCAAATTGATGAATTGCCCCCCGGTCGGCAGCCGATTCAAACAACCGTCTTGGGACGGGGCGATCGCCCCCATGCCTACGATTTAATCCGCCGGGAAGTGGCTCAGGGGCGTCAGGCCTACATTGTCCTGCCTTTGGTTGAGGAATCGGAAAAACTGGATCTGAAATCCGCCATTGCCGAGCACGAGCGATTACAAACGGAGATTTTTCCCAATTTTCGGGTCGGGCTGCTCCACGGTCGCATGGCATCTAGTGACAAGGATGCGACGATTCAAGCCTTTGTCAAGGGGGAATTGGATATTCTTGTGGCTACAACGGTGGTTGAGGTGGGGGTGGATGTCCCCAATGCCACGGTGATGCTCATTGAACATGCTGAACGCTTTGGTCTATCCCAACTCCATCAACTGCGCGGGCGGGTGGGGCGGGGTGCCCAACAGTCCTATTGTCTGCTGCTCCATAGTTCTCGCAATGATGCTGCCAAGCAACGGCTGAATGTGCTGGCTCAGTCTCAGGATGGCTTCTTTATTGCGGAGATGGATCTGCGGCTGCGTGGTCCGGGGGAGGTGTTGGGGACGCGGCAATCGGGATTACCAGACTTTGCCCTCGCTAGCCTCGTTGAGGATCAAGATTGCCTAGAGGCGGCGCGATC
>FMSI01015381.1_pt1 | contig 15460 bp, 14 predicted proteins | sample 1504471 | NCBI WGS metagenome assembly FMSI01 (sample SAMEA4475357, study PRJEB15587) | soil metagenome | biome: Soil; feature: Field | place: India | collected 2015-03-11 | depth 0 m
AAAAAAACGGATGCATGTCTAAAAACCATGGTCCTGCACCGCATGAGCGTATCACAATGCAAAAGTTGCGCTCTGTGAGATCGAATCTGTTCTTTTTTCCCACCCACAACGGCCAACAATTTTAATTCCACGGTTCAGGTCGAAAACTGTGCATTGGCTCCGACCCGAGCGCCTTTAGACAAATTAGCGTGTTCGATGTCAACCTCGGTGGGACTGGACGTTACCGTTACGCTTGCAGATGTACAATTAATTGTGGCAGGTTTATGCGCCGAAGCAGTGTGACGCGTGCATATGGCCGAACCAGACACGGGCATACGGTGGAAGCAAGTGCTGAAACGGATTATTTTCGGGCGCAAACCGAAACGCACCTTGATCCGCGCCGCTGTGCTTGCAGTGGTTGTATTTGGGACATGCAAGTTCATTCTTCTGCCGGTGCGCATTGTGGGGGTAAGCATGGAACCAACCTACAGGTCTGACGCGATCAACTTTATCAACCGGCTAGCTTATGTGGTCGACAAACCGCATCGGGGTGATGTTGTTGCGGTGCGGTACTCGAACCCGCCATCCGATGCGAGCATGCACATTACGACACTCAGGCGGGTTTTTGCAGGGCCATCGGTCCTGTTGCTCAAACGGATTGTTGCGTTGCCGGGCGAGACAATCGCAATCACAAACGGCATCGTGTACATCAATGGCGAACCGTTGGCCGAGCCGTATGTCAAAGCACGCGGACAATGGCAACTGCGGCCCATCAAACTCGCTGACAACGAGTACTTCCTTATAGGTGACAACCGGGGCATGGACCAGCGCGAACACGAATTCGGTCGAGCTGAAGCAAATAGGATCGTCGGAAAGATACTCTGGTGAAAACAATCAAACGAATCATTGGATTGTTGGTTCTAGCCTGGCTCGCCTGGCTGGGGTGGCAATATCTTTTTCCCAATGAACAAAAGCGGATACTTAAAACGCTGGATGCAGTGGCCAAGGCAGCCTCGATACCGCCAAACGAATCTGCCGTGCAAATGGGACTGGCCGTGGACAAGTTGCTCAGATTCGCCACTCCAGACATCGAAGTTGACGTCGAAGTGCCTGCCGAAGGTAGATTTACATTATCCGGCCGGGAAGAAGTGCGCGATGCCGCTCTATTGGCACACAAGAATCTGGGCGAGCTAAAGGTACAGTTCTTGGATGTGACAGTGGCACTTGCACCCGATAAACGCACCGCCACAGCACAGTTGACTGTGAAAGCTACTCAACCCGGGTCAAAAGAATTCCTCGTGCAAGCCGTCAAATTGCAGTTGCGCAAAGTTGAACGCACCTGGCGAATCAGCCATGCACAAACCCTCAGGGCACTCAAGCTTTAGCCTGGATGTTTTCACACTTGTTGTTGTGCCGTTCTGCTCCCGCGGCACCTCCGCCGAATTCGAATCAACCAGGACGGTGTTGCCGGCAAGGGGCGCCAACTGGCGGTGTTTTTTACAATTCGAAGAGTTATGCGCGCTCACGAGCAACTAATGGCTCGCCAACCGCAATGCAGTCTAAAGACCCGAACCGCGCCGGTGCGCGTCAGTTGCGGCTTTGCTGTTGGTGCTCGGCCAGCCCAGTTAGGGTTTCTTCCTTCGATGGCCAGAACCGGATGACGTAAATCAGGCCGAACACGGCAAGTAACGCGCCCCACCAAATGTCGGCATGCAGATGCCAAAGGGCAACACGTTGCGTCTCGGGCGGCGGATTAAGCGCCCCGTAAATGCCTGCGCCAAAGATGAGTACCCCATAAAGCGTCAGTAACGCGCCAATGAAAAACCAAATTGGAATCTGTTTATCGTGCTCGTGCATGGTTTACCTCACCAGAAAATGATGTTGATCGCCACTAATACCACTGCGCAGACAGTCGCCCACAGAATTGGTTTCTTGTACCACGGACACGGCCCTTCATCCGGCAGCTTAGTCAGGCCCATTACAAGGTCTTTGAGTTCTGGCTCCGGCTTCGGTTTCGTGAACAGGCTTACCAGAAAAGTCACACACACGCACACTACAAAAGACCACCACGCGCTGTACATGTTGACAGCCATCGGTTTTGCCTTCTCAGATCTGGCGATAAGCTTGGTATGCGCCGGATTAAACGCTGCGGGCGCGAACTTCTTTGTAATTTGCACTGTTTGTAATTCCACCCCAGGCTTAAGCACAATCGGGATGGCATCTACACCGAAACCGGTCTTTTCCTGCTTGTCCGAAAGAACGACCTCGGGGGCAAGCACTTGCACGTTTACTTCGGCATCTTTCTGAACAACCCTAGGCGGGATTGTTAGCGGCGCGGTAACCTTACCTTTCGGTAAGCCGGCCACGTTTACAACCTCGACTTCGCCGCTTTCAACTATGATGGTGTTGAATTTACCGTCGCTACCCTTTTCTAAGCTCACAATTGCGCCGCGGCTGAGCGTGACCTTCGGTTGCGGCTGGTGACCGTCGGGGAAAGTATGCACAAAAACCCACATCGAGATCGAGACAAGGATCGCTGTCAGGAACCCCCAAAAGCCACCTGCGGGTGTGGCGCGCTTCCAGAGCATGCCAAGTAAAATCGTACCGAACAATGGCACGATGAAGAAAAAGACCAGAACTTGCAAAAACTCCAGAATGTTCGAGAAATAGAACAGCGCGTAAGCAGTGGCTATCGAAAGCAATACGCCTACAATCGAGCTCAACCGCCCCATGAGCAGGTAGTGTTTATCTGAAGCGTTCTTCACCAATAACGCGCGATACACGTCATACGTCCACACGGTCGTGAACGCGCTTACGTTGCCCGCCATGCCGCTCATGAACCCGGCGATCATGGCTGTCACACCCAGCCCGAGCAGGCCCGGCCCGAGATATTTACCCATCAGCAAAGGCAAGACCTCGTTGTATGTATGGTGTGTGATACCTGCGCGCGGGTCGTGCTCTGGCACAAGCACCATGGGTGAGCCGTCCGCGTTCAGTAGGACCGCAAGCCCAAGCAGTCCGGGAATCGTCACAATAATCGGTACAATCATTTTGAGGAACGCACCTATAATCGTGCCGTTCTGTGCGGACCGGAGGTCTTTGGCCACCATCACGCGTTGGACTTGCAAAAAGTCCGTGCACCAATAGCCAAAGCTCACAGCCAGGCCCAGCCCAAAAACCATACCGAACCAGTCAATACCCATCGGGTTAGTGTCGAATGAGCCGAGATTGCGCCATAGACTGGTGAAATCCGCATCTGGCACGGTAGGATGAATGATCGGGGCGTGCTGCTGGATTTTCTGGATCATGCCGTTCCAACCGCCGGCCTCGATCAAACCCAGAATCGGTATCAGGAGTGAGCCACCCCAGATCAGAAAATACTGCAACACTTCGTTGAACACCGCCGAGCGCAGTCCGCCCAGCGCAACGTAGATCGCCACTGTAAGCGACGAGACCCATATGCTCACGTTCATGTTCCAGCCGAGCAACAGATTCAAAATTTTTGCCATCGCAAACATGCTCGCGCCACTGACCATTACCGTCATGAAACTGAACGTAACCCCGGCAATTGCGCGTGGGCCTTCGCCATACCGCAACTTCAGATAACCCGGGACCGAGTGCGTCCTGCAGATGTAATAAAACGGCATCATCACAATCGCCAGAAACAGAATGGCTGGAATCGCACCGATGAAATATGCGTGGGCGCCCAGCATACCGTACTGATAAGCCATTGCGCTCCAGCCCATGGTCTCGAGCGAGCTAAGGTTAGCAGATATGAAACTCAAACCGGCGATCCAAGCCGTCATTTTGCGTCCGGCCAAAAAGAAATCTTCACCGGTGCGAGCGTATTTCTTGAGGTAAAACCCAATGGCAAGAACCGCACCGAAATAAATAACGATTATTACAAGGTCAATAAACGTCAGGCGCAGCAGACTTGCTGACCCACCTGTGGCTGCAGCAAACACGTGTGTCATGGTCAAAACTCTCCCGGTTTCATTTGGGTTTCCGATGCCCCGCCGAATCCGTCCTGCTGGATGCGACTACAGTAATTGTCATGCGCGCTTATTATATTGCAGGGCAAACTCTTTGACTGCAAGTTTTTGGTTTGGCTCCCAGGGACACATTTGGGCCAGTCGACTTAACTGTAGCTCCACCAAACTAGAACCCCCGCAGCTCGGTGCTAGTGCGCCTGGGTAACCCCGGCGCGGGCTCGCGCTTTAGTACAACATATTCAATGCCGTGTGCCCTGCAGAACTCGCGTTTGCCGCCGCGGTCACCGTCCTCGTTCACAGCATAGATGTCAGGTTTGAGCCACAGAATCTCAGGCTCTGCATCAAGCCAGCCCGAGCCGCTCGTAATGAGCGCCTGTTTCACGTACCGGACAGAAGCCACCATGTACCGGCGCTCGTCCTGCGAATGCAGCGGATGCCCCGGCCCTTTGAGCATGCGCACATTCGCATCGTTACCAACAGCAACGTACAGATCACCCAGAGCGCTTACCTCTTCAAAAAACCTGACGTGACCAGAATGGAGCCAATCAAAACACCCTGTGACGATCACTTTTTTGCGCGGCGGTTCATCTGCGCGCGACTCTGGCTGAATCACCGGAAAACCAGCAAGTTTATCGTCGGGAATAATTGTGTAGCCCATACCATGTCCAACTGCCGCAGCGGCTTTGTCAGCTGAAGCTTCCGACTGCCTCAATACCAATCGCAGCTGTCCCAACCCGAGCCGTTTTGCGAATGAAACGATTTCAGTCCAAAAATTCGAACCTGCCCCCGCCGCCAAACCCGCTGGAACCACAATCACCCGGTTAACATACCGAAGCGCACCCACTAGATAAACACGCTCCGGCTCGGGAAACTTTGGCGGACTACCAAACTGCCGCACCAGCAGTTCATCCGGCCACATCAGTACTGTCACCGGCCCAAGCCGCGATGCCTCATGCAAAAACCTAACTTGGCTCGAGCGCAGGTCGTCGAAACTGCCTGTGACTATGACGTGGTCATGCATGTTTTAGCGGGATTCGGTATTCAAAGATTGCCCATGGCATCAGCCTTCTGATAATGCCCTACGCTGGCCATTGCGAATGTGCGGTGGTAGGTTGTGGCTAGCTGCAATTCGTATGTTTACCTTGAATGCGCCCGGCACGGGTTCGTCTGATACAACAAACAAATATCCGCCCCCACAACCGGAGAACATCGCGCCCGGGTAGCGTTGCTGGTACACACGTAATAATCCAACAAGATCAACCTTGATCGTCGGATGCCGTACAACACAGGGTAGAATCTTTTGCCAGCATAACATGCATTCGTTCATCGAGGCGCCGAGCCCTTTAAGATCGCAATTTCGAATCGCATCGAAACAATCTCTGCCACTCCGACCAAGGCGCGCTATCCATTTCGGGTCAAGATTTTTCACGCCGAGTGGGCTGTACCCTTCCGGCCTTTGGTTGACTGGCAACACATACAGCACACGCTCGAGCCACCGCGCAATGCGCGCGTCATTCAACGACTCAATGTGTACCGGGAACACACCGCCATTGACGGCGAAATCGTAATCGAGCCGGTTAATCCCGGGGTAAATCAACCCGATCATGTCCTGTGAACCGCTCGGCTCGGCTTTACCTTTGTTTTCAGCTTCGTACAACTCACGCACGAGCTTTTCTGGCGACCTCTTCGGCAGCCGCCTCTTCCAAAGTCGCAGCGCGACCTCGCGTGTGCCGGTGGCAAACCCGGCGCGGTCCATCACACGAAAAGTCGGCTCGATTTGTACCACGACCATCGAGCCGGGCGGGGCCGGATTGTGCCGCGATACAAACGGCTGGTCTATCCAACCGCCTGCCAGGGCGATCCGGTACGGAATCCGACCGATTACCCGAGCGATGTCAAGCTGGCCAGAACACTTCATTGTAAAATTTTTGCTGCGTTGCACGTGGCCTTACTGCGCTGGGATTAAGCGGTCAAGTCTGACCTCAGGTTGTTTAGTGAACATTGATGCGCGCTATCGTGGCTCAGCCCAAATGCCGAACATAAACTTCGCCACTAAAACCGCACGTCTGGCTCGTAAGCAAGGCTGTCATGATTTACAAACCGACGCTGGTAAATTGGCAGAGCCGATTCGAATTTTTCAACATGGCCAATTAACCGGGTCGCCCCAACCGAAAATTCCACGCTTAAATTCGCCTTTCGATCCAGACATGCGTCGCACCGTTTCCCAAGCCCACCACCAAGGTTAAAGCCACGCTGTCATTCAACAACATGTTTGCCTTCTTTGCGCCGGTAGTATTGTTCTTTAATCCAATCGTATGTAACCCGCAGGCCAACGTCCAGAGGTGTGTTCGGTTCCCACCCAAGCACTTGCTTGATAAAGGTATTGTCGCTGTTGCGCCCGGCCACGCCACGCGGTGCGGTCAGGTCGTATTCGCGCTTTAGTGTAACCCCAGCAATTCGCTCAACCTTGCTAACCAACTCGTCAATTGTGACAAGCTCACTTGTGCCAAGGTTGATCGGCGTGGCAATCAGCTTGTCGCAATGCATGATCATGTCAATGCCTTTGACGCAGTCGTCTATGTACATGAAGCTGCGCGTTTGTTTACCGTCGCCCCAAATCGAAATTCGCAGGTCGTTTTTATCAATGGCTTCGACCACCTTGCGGCAAATCGCCGCGGGCGCCTTTTCACGACCCCCATCCCACGTACCGAACGGGCCGTAAACGTTGTGGAACCGTGCGATGAGTGTTTTCATGCCGCGTTCGGCCCAGTACTCTTGGCAAAACAGTTCCGAGTACAATTTTTCCCACCCGTACCCGCGCTCGGGCATTGCTGGAAACGCATCCGATTCCTTCAAAGCGCGCACATTCGGGTCCTGCTGTAACGCAATGTTGTAAGCGCACGCCGATGACGAAAAGAAATACCGCCGTGCACCTGCCCGGTACGCCGACTCGAGCATGTGCGTGTTTATGAGCACGCTGCGCATACACTCGATCCTGAACCGCTCGATGAACCCCATGCCGCCCATGTCAGCCGCAAGTTGATACACCTCCACTGCACCTTCGCAGGCGCGCCTGCAGTTTTCCTCCTGGCTCAGATCAAGGCACAGCGACTCGACCCCTGGCACACGCTGGTACCATTCCGAAAGCGGTTTTTTATCAACCGCGCGAATTCGGGTAAATCCTTTGTTGTGGAAATACCGCACCAGTGCGCCCCCAATGAATCCGCCTGCGCCAGTTATAACTATTAGGTCGTCTTTTTTGAGTTCGGGGTCCTTTTCAATTACACGTTTTGTTTCCATAAGCGTTTGTATCCGGTTTTTACACTCCTGCCGACCAAGGTCGCGTTGGGCTTTAAATTGCCATATTTGCACTTCCAAATCCAATTCATTTTCATCATAATGCACGCAAAACAACCTTGTGCAATGCTTAAGTCAGGCATACTCAATCCGCACATAAACAGTTTACTCAGCCGCGTACGGCACACTAACGCACTTGTGATAGCCGACAGGGGGTTTCCATTTTGGCCGCAAATCGAGACCGTGGACATATCGCTCGTTGACGATGTGCCGACCGTGCTGCAAGTGCTCAGGGCAATAAAACCAAACTTCGTAATCGGCAAAGCATGGATGGCGAAAGAATTCCTACTGCACAATACTAAAGCTGTGCAAATTGCCTTTGCCGAGGCACTGAAAGGTATCCCAGTGCATTACGAACCGCATGTGCAGTTCAAAAAACGTGTGCCGCATGCAATCGGCCTGATCCGAACCGGCGACACTATCCAATATGCTAATATCATCATCGAATCGGCGTAATCAGGTTTTTTTCATAGTTACGCAGGAACATACGCCGCCGGTCTTGCGCATGCGGGATTTTTCAGCGGCCCGTTAAAACCTTTTCAGGTTGGCCCGGTAATTATCCGAATAGCACATAGTGCACCTGTGAGCCTGAGCAAATCGGCAAAATTCCGCTCACCAAAACAACCGCCGCTCGCGGTTGGACACAACGGTACGGGATGCGCTCCTTAACGAGTGCTTGAAATATATGGGTCAACGCCCGGGCTTTCTACCAGTTCAACCACCAAACCACACCGTTCAACACACTAGCAAAGCCAAGCCACATTGCGTACGGAACGAGCAACAACCCCGAAACCCTGTTCACGCGCCAAAACAGCACAAGCGTCACACCCACTGCTAAACACAACAGCAGCACTTCGGCGAATGCAGCGCCTGGACTGCGCAACCCGAAAAACAACACAGACCAGAGCAGGTTTAGACCCAGTTGCACCCAAAATGCCATAAGCGGTTTAGTCCCGCGGATTGTTTTTCTTTCCCGCCACACCAGCCAGGCTGCCGCGGCCATCAAAATGTAAAGCGTTGTCCATACAGGACCAAATAACCAGTTTGGCGGCGTCCAGTTCGGCTTGCGCAACTGCGGGTACCACGATTGGACCGACCCGCTCGTGACCACACCCCCAACTGCACCCACTCCAAGACAGATTCCAATAAACAACGCCAGCACCAGCCATTGATAGGCCGGGGCGCGCGCACTGTACGAGCTGGCCATTTTGCCGTCGTATGCAAATTATCCGCACTGTGCCTTGTGCAGAAGCGCGTGGTCAACCAACACCAGCGCCGTCATTGCCTCGACAATCGGCACCGCCCGAGGCAATACACACGGGTCGTGCCGACCTGTCATCTTGATCTTGGTGTTGCGCAACTGAACGTCCACAGTCTGCTGCTCGACCAGGACGGTCGCTGTCGGCTTGAACGCTACCCTGAAATAAATCGTTTCGCCATTTGAGATGCCGCCCTGCACACCGCCAGAGTAATTCTTGGTTGTGCGAACCTTGCCGCCTATGACCCTGAACGGATCGTTATGCGCCGAACCGGTCATGAGCGCGCCGGCAAACCCGGAACCGATCTCGAATCCTTTTGTAGCCGGTAAACTCAGCATTGCTTTGGCAAGGTCGGCCTCGAGCTTGTCAAATACGGGGTCGCCCCAACCTGCCGGCACACCCCGCGCAACGCATTCAATCACGCCACCCACACTGTTGCCGCGCTGTCGCATACGCTCGATAAGTCGCGCCATCTGCGCAGCCGCTTGTTTGTCCGGGCACCGTACCGGGTTGGACTCAACCTGGGCAAAGGTGACCTTCTCGGGATTGACCTCGGCTGCAATCCGGTGCACCTGTTTGACATACGCAAGCACCTCAACGTTGTAATACAAACGCAAGATTTTCTTCGCAATTGCACCTGCGGCTACCCGACCAACTGTCTCGCGTGCGCTTGCACGGCCCCCGCCATGCCAGTTGCGGATCCCGTACTTTGCGAAGTAAGTGTAGTCAGCATGTGACGGGCGGAACTTCGTCTGCAACTCCTTGTAATCCTGTGGTCGTGTGTCTTCATTTCTGACCCACATGCAAATCGGTGTCCCAAGCGTTTTGCCCTCGAACACACCGCTCAAAATGTGGACTACATCACTTTCTTTCCGGGGCGTCACGAGGTCAGATTGACCGGGCCTGCGCCGGTCAAGCTCGGCTTGGATGTCGGCTTCGCTCAACGCCAAGCGCGGCGGGCAACCATCCACAACCACACCCACACCACCACCGTGCGACTCGCCCCAGGTCATGACTCTAAACAAGCGGCCAAATACATTGCCCATGCCGCTAGTTTGGTGTAAATGAGCGAGCCGGTCAAACTCACAAACCAAATCAATCGGCTAGTAACTCTGCACTTCACGAAGCCAAAGCAAGCGACGCCGAAGCTTTTTCCGGGCAAAGCTTTCTGCCCACCGCATTGGCCTGCGTTATTCTTTGGCCCTGGCATGTTTTGAGGACAACCAATCACACGCTCGTGCCAGTTGCGCACAGCGGAAACGCCGCTTCTAGGTCTCTCAACTTCAGACTTGAAAGGTTAAAAACCATGCTTTAAAAAATCGCCATGCGCGCATAGCGCTCCGTAAGGTTTACAAAAGACTACGATGGGTCGAAACAAAACCAAAAGCTAACCTCAAAACGCGAAGCCGACTAAGGAAACAATCTGCGATATGACTTCAGTCAAATCGAAAACACGACGGTTACTCATTGCATTAGCAGTTTGTTTTCACTTCAATGCGCAGTGCCACAGGCTGCTGGCTCAAGGCACAGCTATCACTTACCAAGGCCGATTGAGCACCAACGGCGTCCCTGTAGAAGGACTTTACGATTTTCGATTTACGATTTACGACGCTGCGACCGGCGGTGTCCTCGTTGCCGGCCCAATCACAAACAATACGCTGTGGGTCACAAATGGATTGCTCACCGCCGTGTTAGATTTCGGTCCAAGCGTTTTCTCAGGTGACATCCGATGGTTGGAAATTGCTGTGCGCGCAACCGGCGATGCTGAGTTTACTGTGCTTTCACCGCGTCAGCAACTTACACCCATCCCGTACGCAATTACAGCGGGCAGACTCAGCGGTCTGTTGCCTGCCAATCAACTAACAGGCATAATCCCATCTGCCAACCTAGCCGGCACTTACACCGGCGCAGTCGCGTTCGTCAACTCAGCTAACCACTTCAGTGGCAATGGCGCTGGGTTGACCGCACTCAATGCCAGTCAACTCGTCTCTGGCACTGTACCAGATGCACGCTTGGCGCATAATGTGGCGCGCACCAACCAGTTCTGGTGGATTGACGTGCGCTGGTTTGGAGCCAACGGCAGTGATGCCAATGATGATTCAGCCGCTATACAAGCAGCGTTGAACGCCGCAAAACAAAGCGGCTACGGAACAACAGTCTATATTCCCGGAGGCACGTACTACATCTCCACCAACATAATAGTCCCGTGGGCTGTGAATGTATTCGGCGACGGATCAGACAACCATAACGAACAAAATCCGCGGGCAAGCCGGATAATTCAAACCAACCCATCGTATAACGGGCTTTGCTTTCCTTACATTCACAATCAGTGGATTCGTGATGTTTCGCTAAGTGGACCCACCGGTGCTGTAGTCAACGTCGGCCTTTCAATTAGCAACGCCAACTACACCGCAAATGGCGAGCAGTTCTTTGCGCATAACGTCGGTATTCGCGGTTTTGGTTTTGGTTTTTACCAATCCGGCCCAAGTTCAATTCGACTGGAAAACTGCTACATTTACAATCAAGGGCACGCAAATATTCTTTTGGAGGGGCTGATAGACTCGTTGTCCATCGTAAATTGCAATATCGGCTACAACCGAAATGCGCAAAACCAACCGCGTTACATACCGGGTATTAGAGTAAACGGCCCGGGACTGAAAAGTCTGATCGTGGAAAACTGCGAAATTGGGGACACCGGGCCTGTAATTCTCGGCGGTGGCGGCGGGACAATTACTTTTGTCAACAACAACATAGAACGCCACCTTGCTTCTACAAACATGATTGTGTCGGACGCAAATTTGACTCTTAACTTTTTCGGCGGAAGAATCTCCGTTGGCGGCAATACAAATGCGCTGGTTTTAGGTAAGGGTTCCGGAGTACAATTAAATGTGACGATTCTTGCGCCATCGCCAAATGATTGGTGGGGACATGTGGCTCCCGACGGGTCCACGGGCACACTCTGGTTTGAAACTGAAAGTCCCAATGCAAAACTGTTCTGCAATGCCAATTACGGTTTCTGGCGATCAAAATCAGGCAACACATGGGTCTATCGAGCGGCTGCCATGGTCCAGTCTTACACATCCGCCGACCACCCTGCCATAAACATGCATTCTCGGGGTCGGCTGGCCGTAATCTTAAACCCCCAAGACGCAGTCGCAAACAACACTGATGGTGTCTGGTTGTACGGGTACTTTAACTCGACAAATCTGGAACGCCGCAGACTGGCCTTTACTTCGGGTGACACATTCGGCTCGAACTCATTTGTGAGAATCCACGCCAACTCGATTGTGGCGACGAACCTTCTTGCACTAACCCAGCTCAGCTCTATCCCGTGGGCAGAGGTACCGGTAAGCACAACGGGTGTGGGAGGGAAAACGAATTGGGCTTTTGTCAATGCAAACGGCGCGGTTTTCTTAGTGATGACAAACACCGCAGGGAACACAGCGGTAAAGCAGCTTGCGCCGTGAAATTCCGAACCGTTCATGCGGGCTTTTCCGGACTCATACGAACGAAAAAGCTCAAACCACAATCTGCTCAAATCTCTCACTGAAAAATTCGGTGACCAAACCGCTTCTGAGTCGGAGCCTTGTAAGGTATCCGGGTCTTTTGCCACACAACCTTTTTAGGCCGCTGCGCTATACGCCAGCAAACACGGCATTGACCACAGTATTGACCCCTGCGCAAAACAGCCAATGTTTTGTTTCCACCCAACATGTACTTTCGCACTGCTGAAACAAGAGCGAGAAGGGAAGTGCGCGGATTTTTTAGTCTCTTCACAAAAGCGGGTGCGCATTCAACCGGCAACGCAGCTTATAACAACCTTGCTGCTTGCAGAAACAATTGTAGAGGTCTTATAAAAGTCGCGACTGATCTATCCAGCCTCTGCCCAAGTACATATTGTCGGAATAACCCTATCAACTGCCAGGATCCATCAGGCTACCTTACCCTAACGCGAGGCGTACGCCACCACCAGCATTGCCTCGATCATCAATGCGGTGGTGGTGTATGCTGGCATGGACGTGCTGTTTCTGGACCAGCGTGCTTTGGTAGAGGCGGGTCTGGCTGGGCTGGAGCAGAACGAGCCATCGAGATTGTGCTTTACTACCAGCACTTGGGCAACCTATGCGCTGGCTACAGTCTCGGGCGGCTGGCAGCGGTTTTGAGTTTTGGGACGCTGGCCAAGCTACAGAATGCCTGGAGCCAGTCAATACAGTTGTCAACGGCACACTGGCTCATCGCACAGGTTATGGGTCTGAGGCTAGCCGTAAAGGCTGCCCCGACGTCACGCAGCCAGTCGTAAAAGGTTTAGGTGACATCGGTGGCGGCGCAACCACAGCAGAGCTGCCATTAGAGCACGGGCAAAAATAGCTTAGCCCGAGATCCAAGGTAATTGCATCCTGGCGTGCATCGGTCGGCCGACAACACACACCAGTTCAGTCTGCCCCTGAGCGACTTGGCAGACCTGAAACAAGGGCAGCACGTGCATTTTGAAGCAATCGATTCTGATGGGCGCCCCATCGTTAAAAGCCACCCCAACGCTGGGATAACCAATCCGTGAATAAGCCTAACCACCTAACAGCCAAAATCACCGGCGGCGAAACCGAACCCAAGGTCAAACGCTATGGCGGTTTGCCACCTGGATCGATAGGTGGGCGGACCTGCGCGAACCACTCGGAGCCACTGCCATGATCGTTATCGAAGAAAAGCCCGGCGGCGTCTTTCTGTTTCGGTAGGCTGCGGACGGCCAAGTCGTCGGTGACACACGGCCCACAACAGTGGGCGAGCCAAAGGAACAACCACGATTCGAGATCGGCGCTTTACTCGCCGAGTGGGAATTTGTTCCTGCCGATGTGCAGGACGTGGTTTCGCTCGGCCTTAAGGTCGAGTGACCTCTTAAAGCCGGTAGCGTCGGGATGTCACTAGTATTTCGATTGTTATGCTGTGGACGGCCGCCGACGGCTGGCCTTGTGTTGACGAGACAAGATTGCCAGAGTGGATTTGAATTGGCGGAGTTTGGTGTTTCATAGACCCTGGTGCAGGTAACGGTATGAGACGTTGGCTCACGATTCTTTTCTGTGCGATGCAGGTCTGGGCCGCCTCGCGCACGCTGTTATCCGCGCCCGACCTAAAAAGCCGCCCACACCTGTTCATCCTGCTTACCTCTACCAAATGTAAACTGGGAGTTTAGGTTGCGCTAAGGGGTTGGCATAAGCGGTTTTTACGGTTTGCAAGTTGCCTTTATTGTTGTTGCGCCTCTTGGCATTGACGTGGCTATGGCGCAAAGATCATGCAAAGGCCGCCAGACACGTGGTTCGAAGTATTCTTTGGTTGACGGATTCGGTCAGGCAAAGGGTAAGCAAGCGCTAACCATTTCATTTTATCCCTGGTAGAGCGCCGACTGCGGCTGGCTTAGCCACAGCAATGCTCGTGCTGTGGTTTCAAACACCATAAATTGCCTCCGAGGCCAGCTCAGGTCGCTACGGCACTGCAGACGGGCGAGAACTGAGCTAGCCCAATGCACTCACGGCGTTTAGCTTTGCAAACCACATTAGCCCGCGCGCGGCATGACGGATAAGCACGAGTACTCGGCCAATACGGACCCGTTGAATTCGACCGACGTGCTGCAACCCCCTTTATTGTGCGCAGAGGCGCATCAAACATGGTTAATTGGATGCGTGTGCTAAACCGGGGATTTCATCGCGGGCAGAAAACCGGTGTAATCACCAACAATTCTTCGTCACAAAAACTCCCGCTTGTATAAACGGCGCTGGCGAAGCATTAGCGCAGATTGCTTTTCGAGCACTGATTCGCTCACCACACAATTCAACTGTATGCACCCAATACAGCCGACGCCGAAAATTACTGAGCACGGAGCCGGTAAAAGCCAATTGGGATGCCTGGCACGGGCCTAAATGTCCAATTTGTGCCATGCAACGGCCCAGCCACTGTGTACCATTGCGCTGGGTCCAATGTCTGCGAGAACTCGACGTAAACGAACCCGGCTGCGCCAGTCCATTCCAACGTCACCTTCCCATCCGGTTCACGTCGGATGGCAGTGATGGTGCCGGCGCGCGGCGCAGGCGGGCCGTATTGCAACGGCCAGGCCGCCGACCACGCCGAACTAAGCCCGCGCTGGTCTTGGGCGCTGACACGCCAGTGATAGAGCGTGCGCCAGACGAAGTTCTGCGCACCGGGCAGGCTGTTCAGCGGCAGGCTGAGCACCCAGTTTGTGCCCGGCGGCAGTTCGATGGCCGGAATATTCGTGGCGTTGATCACCGGCAGCGCGAACGCCGGATTGTCCGCAACCTGAATGTTGTAGGACACTACGCGGTCGCCTTCGTCCGGATCACCTGCCGACGGCCACCAGAGCAGCAGCACGTCGAGGTTGGTCAGCATCAAGCCCGGCGGCGGGCCAGCAATGACCGGCGCGACGGGCGGGCGGTTGGTTTCGTTGACGTAGAACGTCGCCGTGGTCATCCACGGGCCGGTGTTCGTCCCGTCGGTGGCGCGGCTGCGCCACCAAAATTGCGTGTTGTTGGGCAGGTCGGTGTCCACCTGCCAACTGGTTGTGAGCGGGCCGGACGCAATGGCCGGCACTTGCGCGACGACCTGCGAGAGCGCCGGGTCGGCATAGACCTCGAAGCGATACGTCAGCGGGTCGCCTTGGAAATCCACGGCGTTGCTCACAACCAGTGTCGGACGTGAAACGCCGACGATGGTGAAGTTTGCGGGCGCGGCCAGCGTGGGCGCGCCGGGGGCGGGTTCGCCGATGCCAATGTTGTCGAGGAACAAATCCTGATCCGGTGCGGTGCCCCATTCGCTCCACACGATGAAGCGCAGGCGGATGCTGCGGTTGGTGTAGGTCGTGAGCGG